>OGPR01000979.1_pt1 | contig 25955 bp, 15 predicted proteins | sample 1552981 | NCBI WGS metagenome assembly OGPR01 (sample SAMEA2580260, study PRJEB22360) | human gut metagenome | biome: human gut; feature: human-associated habitat; material: faeces | place: Denmark | collected 2008/2010 | reverse complement strand
GGAGGTAGCCGATATTCCCCTTTTCTCTCCGACAATCCTTACGATCAACGATCTCTTTATCCAGTTGAGCGGAAAACAATCCGCCGACCGGATCAGTATGCTTTTTACCCTGTACGACATCTACATCCGCCAAAGCGGTTCCACCGAGACTTTCGATGAATTCCTGTATTGGGGCGAGATGTTGCTCAACGACTTCGACGATATCGATAAGTACATGGCAAATGCCCGCATGCTATTCAGTAACGTGACGGACCTACGGGAGATAGAGAATGATTTCGATTTCTTAAGTGATGAGCAGATCGCCGCTATCCGTAGTTTCTGGTCCAGTTTTTATCCCCGGGGCGATACGCCGAACCAGCAACAGTTCTTGGCGGTCTGGCAAGTGCTATACGATCTCTATGAGGAATTCCGTGCGACCTTGGCCGCCGAGGGAAAAGGCTACGAGGGCATGATCTTCCGGGAGGTCGTGGAAAGCATGGAACGGGGCGAGTCTCCGGATTTACCTTACGAGCAAATTGTCTTTGTCGGTTTGAACGCCTTGTCCGTATCGGAAGAACGTTTCTTAGCCCAGTTGCAGAAGCGGAAGATAGCGGATTTCTATTGGGATTATGTATCCGATAAGGTAACCGATCCGGATAATAAGGCCTCTTATTTCGTCTCCCGTAACCGGAAGAGCTTCCCTTCCTCGATGAAATTACCCCCCGAGGAGAAGGTAAAGACCGAGATCGAGGTGATCGGCATCCCTTCCGGTATCGGGCAGGCCAAGCACGTCTACACCCTGTTGAGCGATTGGTGCAAGGAAGCGGAGATGAGTTCGGAAGAAGCCCTGCGTACGGCGGTGATCTTGCCCGATGAACATCTGCTGATCCCGGTGCTGAACGCCATACCGGAGCAAATCCGGCGTATCAACGTCACGATGGGTTATCCCTTGGCGGGAACCCCGGTCGCCTCGTTGATCGAGTATATCTTGGCGTTGCAGAAGAACGTACGCTACATAGACCGGAATCCGCTGTTCTATTTCCGTGACGTGCTGCCGGTATTGAACCATCGCTATATCCTCTCCACCTCACCGGAGATTATTTCCTCCTTGGTGAAAGAGATCACGGAGAACAACAAGATCTATATCTCGCATACGGAGTTAGAGAAAACGCCTTTGCTAGAAATCCTGTTCACGCCGGTGACCGGGGTGGAGGCCTTCTCGGACTATCTGATCAAGGTGTTGGAAGAGCTGAACAAGGTTATGTCCGCCCTTTCCGATGAGGAAGAGGAGGACGCTACCCTACGGACGAACGATTTGGAGCAAGAGTTCATCTTCCATTATTTCACCACGGTAAACCGCATGAAAGAGGTAATGAAAGACGCTCGTATAGAGATGAAAATAGATACCTTCTTCCGCCTATTGAAGCGGGTAACCGATACGATCACGATCCCTTTCCACGGCGAGCCGCTTTCCGGCCTCCAGATTATGGGTGTGCTCGAGACCCGTGCCTTGGATTTCGACCGTCTGATTATCTTATCCATGAACGAGGGTATTTTCCCGCAACGGAAAGCGGCGAACTCCTTTATCCCTTATAACCTACGCAGGGGTTTCGGGTTGCCTACCTACGAGCATCAAGATAGCGTATGGGCCTACCATTTCTATCGTTTGATAGAGCGTGCCAGCCACGTGAGCCTTTTATACGATACCCGCAGCAACGGATTGCAGACGGGAGAGGTAAGTCGCTTTGTCCACCAGCTGCATTATCATTATGAGGTGCCGATGCGAGATAAATTGGTGGTCTATAACGTATCTTCCTCCAAGACCCCGCCATTGGCCGTGCCGAAAAGGGAGGATATCATGCGCCGTTTAGACGCTTACCGGAAAGGGGGGAGCAAGGCGATCTCGGCGAGCGCTATCAATACGTATCTGGATTGCCCGTTGAAATTCTATTTTTCCGTCGTGGAAGGTATCCGAGAAGAAGAGGAGGTGAGCGAGACGATCGAGAGCGATGTATTTGGAAGTATCTTGCATAAGGTGATGGAGGAACTTTACAAGCCGTTCCAAGGGAAGATGGTTACCGTGGATTTGCTGAAAGCGATCCGTAAGGATACGGCCTTGCTTACCGGAGCTATCGCCCGGGCTTTCGCCAGCGAGTTTTTCAAGACAGAGGTGGTTCGTTCCCTTACCGGACAAAACTACCTGATCGGCGAGATGATCCGTAAATACGTGGAGAAGATTTTGGAGCGTGACGGCAAGCTGACCCCTTTCGTTTACATCGAGTCCGAGCGTAAGATAAACGGCTTGATCAGCCTTTCCGACCATTCCGAGATCCGGTTGAAAGGCTTTATCGACCGTGTGGACGAGGTTCGCAACGCTATCCGTATCATCGATTACAAGAGCGGTAGCGGAACTACGACTTTCAGTAGTATCGAGAGCCTATTCAACAAGGAGGAGAAAGATCGTGCGAAAGCCGTGATGCAGGTATTCATGTATTGCTGGATGTACGCCCATCTCGCCGAGAACAAGGGAAAGACGATACAACCGGGCATTTATTACGTCCGTTCCCTTTTCGCCGATCCGTTCGACCCATCTGTCTACCACCGTATCGAACGGGGGAAGTCGGAGAAGGTAGAGGATTTCTCCGGTTATGCCCAAGCGTTCGAGGAGGGGTTGCGAGGCTGCTTGGACGAGATCTTCAATCCAGAAATTCCCTTTACGCAAACCCCTACGGGGAAGGCTTGCTCTTATTGTCCGTTCAAGGGTATTTGCGGTAAGTAGCATTTGTCCCGGTACTTCTGGGAGAGTACCGGAGTACTCCTTGTAAAGTACTGTGGTATTTCTCCGGATAGTACTGGAGTACTCCTTACAAAGTACTGCGGTACCTCTTAGGCAGTACTACAGTACTTCTTGCGAAGTACTGAGGCGAGGCTTACTGATGAGGAAGCAATTCCACTATCTTTTCCAAAAAGATCTGATCTGTCTCATTAAAACTGTCTAATTTGTCGCTGTCTATATCCAGAACGGCGATTACCTTATCCTCCCATATCACGGGAACTACGATCTCAGAGCGTGACGCCGAGCTACAAGCGATATGTCCCGGGAAAGCGTCTACGTCCGGTACGATGATCGTACGAGCCTCCTTCCAGGCCGTGCCGCATACCCCTTTTCCGTATTTTATACGTGTACAGGCGATAGGGCCTTGAAAAGGCGCTAATACCAACTGATTGTCTATGACCCGGTAGAAACCTACCCAAAAGAAACCGAAAGTCTGCTTGAGTGCCGCGGCGATGTTCGCCATGTTAGCGATTAGGTCGGTCTCGTTACCTACCAATGAGGCGATTTGCGGGAGCAACGTCTCATACATCTCCTGTTTATCACCGTTTTTAATCCGTAGTTCCTCTGCCATATTTAAACTATTATAAGGTCGCGAATATAAAGAATAAATCGAAATATCCGTATCTTTGCGGCATGACAAAACAAAATTCTCCATTGGTATTAGGGACCGAGCCTATCGGTAAATTACTTACGCAATATGCGATTCCTGCGATTATCGCAATGACAGCTTCTTCTTTATATAATATGGCCGATAGCATTTTTATTGGCCATGGAGTGGGGGCGTTAGCGATTTCCGGCCTAGCCTTGACCTTTCCGTTGATGAACTTGGCGGCCGCCTTCGGTTCGTTGGTGGGAGTCGGCGCCTCTACGTTGGTTGCCGTGAAGCTGGGGCAGAAAGATTATGAGGGGGCGAATAAGGTGTTGGGGAATGTGTTGATCTTAAATGTGGTTCTGGGTGTCGCTTTCACGATCGCTTTCCTGTTCTTGCTTGATCCCGTGCTGTACTTTTTCGGCGCTAGTGAGAACACGATCTCATATGCCCGTGATTATATGCGGATTATTCTGTATGGCAATGTGGTTACGCATATGTATCTGGGATTAAATGCGGTCTTGCGCTCCTCGGGTTTTCCGAGGATGGCGATGTATGCTACGTTGGCGTCGGTTGTTATAAATTGCGCCTTGAATCCGTTGTTTATCTTTGGGTTTGGATGGGGTATAAAAGGGTCGGCTTGGGCGACGGTGATCTCGCAGGTGATCTCGCTTACCGGGCAGTTGATTCATTTCTCGGGACCGAAACAACTCCTTCATTTCAAGAAAGGTATTTATAGGCTGCGCTCGGAGATCGTGAAAGGTATCTTGTCGATCGGTTTATCTCCGTTCTTGATGAACCTTTGTTCCTGCTTGATCGTGATCCTTATCAACCGGGGATTGAAAGAGCATGGGGGAGATATGGCGATTGGCGCTTATGGTATCGTGAACCGTATCGCTTTTCTTTTCGTGATGATTATCATGGGATTTAATCAGGGTATGCAACCGATAGCCGGTTATAATTATGGTGCCCGACTCTATTCCCGGGTGACGGACGTGACTCGGCTGACGATGCGCTGGGCGGTAGGAGTGGCTACGCTGGGGTTCTTGCTTTGCCAGTTGGTGCCGTCGTGGATCGTCCGTATGTTTACGAGTGACGGAGAGTTGATCAGTGCCGCCTCTTATGGCCTGCACATCGTCTTCGCCGTATTCCCGATCGTGGGCTTCCAGATGGTGGCGACTAACTTCTTCCTTTCCATCGGCATGTCTAAGAAAGCGATCTTTCTCTCCTTGACCCGGCAGATGCTCTTCTTGATACCCTGTTTAATCATCCTCCCCCCGTTATTCGGAACTCTCGGTGTCTGGATCAGTATGCCTATCGCCGATACGGTGGCGGCGATCGTGACAGCGATCGTGCTTGTGAAACAATTTAAACAATTCAAATATGGAACATAACGTGATATTACCTGCGGAATGGTATCCGCAAAGTGCCGTGCAGCTTACGTGGCCGCATGAGAATACGGATTGGGCCCCGATATTGGACGAGGTGATTCCTTGCTTCGTGGCTATCGCCAAGGAAGTGATCAAGCGAGAGAAGTTATTGATTGTCTGTCCGGACGAGACCACCGTACGTGAACAATTGGGTGAGGTTGATTACGACCGTGTCATTTTTCGTGAGATGGATACGAACGATACGTGGGCACGGGATCACGGGGGAATTTCCGTCATCGATGAGGGAACGCCCATGCTTTATGATTTCGTGTTCAATGGCTGGGGAATGAAGTTCGCCGCCAATCATGATAATTTGATTACCCGTAATCTTTGTCATATGAAGACCTTCTCCGATGAGGTGGTGCCCGCTAATATGCAACCTTTCGTGCTGGAAGGCGGTAGTATCGAATCGGATGGGAAAGGTACGTTGATGACTACCGTTGAGTGTCTGGCATCCGTAAACCGTAATGAGTATTTGCAACAAGAGGAATTGGAACGTTATTTGAAAGACGTATTTGGCTTGGATCGTATCCTTTGGATTACCAGCGGTTATTTAGCCGGGGACGATACGGATAGCCACGTGGATACGCTCGCCCGTTTCTGTAGCGAGGATACGATCGCTTATGTCCGCTGCGAGGATGAGGAAGACGAGCATTATGAGGAACTGAAGGCGATGGAGGAGGAGATCAAGGAGTTTACTAGGGCGAATGGTGAGCCTTATCGCCTGATTCCACTTCCGATGGCCGATAAGGTGGAATGGGAAGGGGAGCGTTTGCCCGCTACCTACGCTAATTTCCTGATCATGAATGGGGCCGTATTGGTTCCGTTCTATGACTCACCGAAGGATGAGATCGCTAAAGCGGCTTTGCGGGAGGCGTTCCCGGACCGTGAGATCATAGGTATCAATTGCCTTCCGCTTATCAAGCAACACGGTTCCCTGCATTGTGTAACGATGCAGTATCCAGAAGGCTTTATCGAATAACAACTACAACCAATTAAATATGAAAGTAGGATTAATACAACAAAAGAATACCGCTGATAGAGCGGCGAATATAGAGAAGCTAAAGGTAAATATCCGTAAAGCTGCCCGGGAGGGAGCGGAATTGGTCGTCTTGCAAGAACTGCATAACGGCCTGTATTTCTGCCAGACGGAAGATACGAGTATGTTCGACTTGGCAGAGACGATCCCCGGCCCATCGACGGAAATCTTCGGTGCCTTGGCGAAAGAATTGGGTATTGTCTTGGTGCTTTCCCTTTTCGAGAAGCGTGCCCCGGGCCTGTACCATAACACGGCCGTCGTCTTGGAGAAAGACGGTACGATCGCCGGAAAATACCGCAAGATGCATATCCCGGATGACCCCGCTTATTACGAGAAATTCTATTTTACCCCCGGTGATTTAGGCTTTGAGCCTATCGATACCTCTGTGGGGCGTCTTGGTGTGTTGGTTTGCTGGGATCAATGGTATCCGGAAGCAGCCCGTTTGATGGCTATGCGTGGTGCCGAGATGTTGATCTATCCGACTGCTATCGGCTGGGAAAGTAGCGATACGCAGGAAGAGAAGGACCGTCAGCTGGGTGCGTGGGTGACCATACAGCGGGGACATGCCGTGGCGAACGGACTCCCGGTCATTTCCGTAAATCGTACCGGGCATGAGCCGGACCCTTCGGGACAAACGGGCGGTATCCGGTTTTGGGGAAACAGTTTTGTGGCCGGTCCCCAAGGTGAGCTATTAACCGTATTCCCGAATGACGAGGAGGAGGTACGTGTGATAGAGATCGACAAGACTCGCGGTGAGAACGTGCGTCGTTGGTGGCCTTTCTTCCGGGATCGCCGTATCGATGCGTTTGGTGGTTTGACAGAACGATTTTTAGTATAATGACCGAATACACGCAAGAAGAGGCCGTCTTCCGCATGAACGAAATGGGGAAAGCGGGACGGCCTTTCCTTTTTATCATTGATTATAAACGAGAGCGGATCTACGTGGAGAGGCCGGAAGAGATCGCTCCCTCCGAGTTATTGTACGATTTGAACGGCTTTACGAATACAAATCATGAATGTAACTTGCGGGATTCCTCTCATCTTATATCCGGAGAACCTGTTGAATGGCAACCCTCGTATGTTTCTTTCGAGGAGTATGCCCATTCATTCGAGACCGTTTCCCGGCATATCCATGCGGGTAATTCTTATTTGGTAAACTTGACATGCGCTACTCCGGTATATACGAACCTCTCCTTGAAAGATATCTTTTACCATTCCAAGGCGATGTATAAGCTTTGGATGCGGGATCGTTTCGTGGTATTCTCGCCGGAGATATTCGTGCGGACGCGGGATGGTCTCATCTATTCGTATCCCATGAAAGGTACGATCGACGCTACGCTGCCCGATGCCCGGAGACGTATCCTTGATGATCCCAAGGAAGCGGCGGAGCATGCCACGATCGTGGATTTGATCCGGAATGACTTGAGTATCGTAGCCTCCGAGGTTTGTGTTCCCCGGTATCGTTATATCGATGAATTGCGTACGCATAACGGAAGTTTGTTGCAGGTCAGCTCTGAGATAAGAGGCCGGTTGCCGGAGGGATGGAACGGCCATGTCGGGGAGATTTTGTTCAGCCTCTTGCCTGCCGGCTCCATCACGGGCGCTCCCAAGAAAAAGACCTTGGAGATCATCGCCGAGGCGGAAACCTATGAGCGGGGCTTCTATACGGGGGTGATGGGGTATTTTGACGGCCAAGATTTAGACAGCGCCGTGATGATCCGTTTTATGGAACAAGTCTCTCCCCGTTCGTTTATTTTCAAGAGCGGTGGGGGAATCACCTCTAAAAGTGAGGTGAGATCGGAGTATAACGAGATGAAACAAAAAGTATATGTGCCCATCTATTGAGACCTTATCTGGGAGTCCGTTTGTGGAGACGATCCGTATCGAGAAGGGACGGATACATAACCTTCCGTACCATAATGCCCGGATGAACCGTACCCGCAGGGAGCTATTCGGAGCGAGGGAAGAAATTGATCTCGCGGGTTATATTCATCCGGGGCCTCATCAAGAACGTACCAAATGCCGGGTGGAATATACCCGCGAGGTCTTAAAGGTAGAATACGTTCCTTACCGTATGCGTCCGGTTCATTCCTTGCGATTGGTTACATGCGATGAGATCGATTATTCCTATAAGAGTACGGATCGTCAATGCCTAAATGATTTATTCGCCCAACGAGCGGGACATGACGATATCTTGATAATCCGTGACGGTTTGCTGACCGATACTTCCATTTGTAATGTCGCCCTTTGGAATGGCACCTCTTGGATCACTCCCGCACGCCCTTTGTTATGTGGTACGATGCGTGCTTACTTATTGGATAAAGGCTTGGTACAGGCCGAGGATATCCCGGTAGAGGATCTGCCTAAGTATACCCGGATCCGTCTGTTTAACGCCTTGATCGAGTTCGGTGAAATCGATGAGATCACACGAATATACGTATGACCCTACGCGAGTATCGGCGTGGCCTCTTACCTATATAGGCATGAATCAAGGTGTTTCCTAGAACAATATATCCACCTCCATATTGCTGATCCATTCTACCGGCCGGCCGGCCACCTTATTGCAAGTGACGGCGAATTTCAAGGGGAGGATAATTCCCAATGGGATGCGTAACCATCCCGGCATATTGAAATTATGGACACCGATCAGGGAACCTAGCTGGATACCGACCGAGGGAGCTACCAAGAAACGGGTCTCGTCATTACGGCGGGCTATACCCATCTCGAAATAACTATACAAGCCGAGGAAACGTTTCGGGGAAACGAATATATCCATGTTATAATTGGCGCCCGCCTTCACGTTCCAGTTCTTGATCGTGTAGGAGGAGGAAGGGGCGTGCATATAATAACCGGAGATCGTAGGGGATACCCAATGAGCGATGTCACCCGGCTCCATGATCATGCCTTTCCCTTTCCCGAACTTATGCCAATTGATCATGCTGACGTTCAAGCGACCGCCATACGTCATGACACCGTCCCGGTTGCTATGGATCGGCGTACCGATCAGGAACATGAAGGAGTTGGCTACCCTCGACCGGATAAAGTTGCGGGTAAAAGGCTCTTGTACGATCAGCTGTAGCTCATCCTTGCGGTCGGCGACAGAAGCTTCCAAGGGGACGTCATCCAGATCCGTCCCGAAGGGGATCGGGAAATCCTTGATTACCGGGAAACGATCGTAGACGAACTGGGGCAGGTCGTCTCGTTCGGAAGGGATCTCGTTCAAGATATTCTCGCCTGATCCTTCCAAAGCATTCTGGTAAGCTTTCCAGACTTCTACGATAGACTCGCAGGTGGCGGTCACGACTTGGTAGAATACTTTCGTCTCCCGCTCGTAGCTATCGCCTTTCTCCAAGGAATAAGGGTGCTTCTCCGTGACCCGGATATGCCGGTAATCATCGGCCTCGTTGTACTCCATCATGTTTTGGTTCAAACGTTTATCGCCGTAAGCGCTCCAAGTCTCACCCTTTAGGTTGGCAGTCTGTACGGGGATGGTATTGTAGAAATCGTGCAAGCTCTTATTGTTGGATACGGCGGAGGCGGAGAAGCCCCTACGTACCATTTGGTGTCCGGAGGCGAAGGAGTCTTGTAGGAAATGCTCGGCGAAAGCCTCGTACATCGTGGCGTAGAACATAAGGTTGCTCGCCATTTGCGTATCTCCTTTACACATTTCTTTGCCTGCCTCTTGTGCTAGATAGATGGCGAAGATGTGGATGCAGAAATACTTGCTCATGGAGGGCAACTGATTTAATTTATCGAAGACCTTGTTTACTTCCGAGGGGCGTTGAAGGCGGCGGATCAGCTCGGGGTCGATCATCTTCAGATGCTCGTTCAATCCCTTGCCATAGGCGTAGAAGTGGGAGAGGTCCTTGATCGCCAGGATACCGTAAGCCAGATTGATGTCGAGCAGCTCCTTGCTGTTGGCTCCGGTGAGGAACTCGTTCATGGCTTGTGTCTCCAAAGCCAGCGTACGGTTCGTCTTGGAGAAATGGGTCTGCAGGCCTGTCTCCAAGAGCATGGGATTTTCCACATGGTCGCCGGCCAATCCACAAAGCGTACCGTAGGTCACGATATTCGGCAACTGTGTCAGCTCATTCATGGCGTAGGCGTTCGAGCCGGGCATATGCGACATGTTGAGGATCTGCAGCAAGGCGCTATCGGCGACGGCCTCGTTGGGGAAGATCCCGTTTTCCACCAGATAACGCGGGAGAAGGCTCATGGCACGGTCGCCGATCTTACGATGCTCGGCGAAATCCCATGCGAAGGCCGAACTTGTTATTGCGCTGATACCCATAAGTAGGCATCCGCGGTGAAGAAGTTGTTTAATAGTGTTTCTCTTGTTCATATCTATACTTGTTTATAATTATCTGAATAACTCAAGCGCGAACTTCAACCCGACGCTTTGATACTTGAACTCCTCGAAGCCTAGGAAAAGCGCTATATGAAAAAGGTCGCTACCGATACCATACCCGAGCTCGCTGTAATTCGGCAATACGGGAGTCCATAGCTGGCTGAGGTAGAAACGTTCGGACACGAGGTATTTATGCGCCTTGGGATTGGGCTTGAGGAATCGCAATAGAATGAATGGGCTCTCGTACATGAGGTGCCCTTGAATATATTTGTCGGAGGCATTGCACCAATCCCCACCTAGATTATGAAAGATCCCGCCAAACCGGTCGCCCCAAGGCTCGGGGAAATAACGTTTGGCGAAATAGCTGAAATCGGCGAAGTACATGTTATGCTGGTTAAAAAAGAGTCCACCGCTTAGATTGTAACTCAGTCGTTCGGATAAGCCCAGCCGTACGGTCTGGTTCATGCCGGCCTCCATCCGCCAATAATTTCCCGTACAGCCGAGCAGGTCCGGTATGCTTCGTGCCAGCTCGATCCGGAAGGTCGGGTAATGGGAATGCAGGTACTCTTTCCGGTAACCGTCCATCCAGTAATATTGCCGGGGCGTGTAGGTAAGGCCGATAACCGGGGTGAACTCATTATGATCCTTAAGATCCAATCCGGTATCCTTGTTCTTTTTCATGGGCGTACGATGGTGGTATGCGAGTCCGGCCGAGAGCCGGAAGCCGTTCATCAGTTCTATCTGGTTCATCAGCTTGGCATAGTAGTGCTGGAAATACTTCAAGTTGAGATCTTCGAAACGGATTGGGGTATCTTTTAGGATCTCGTTGATCTGGTGGATCACTTCGGAGGAATAGCTTTGGTTGTCATTGGCTATCGTGAGGTTGAGGATGCCTTGACGCTCGGGGTGATACTCCCAGTCGGTTGTTAGCCGTAGGCGTAGCTCTTTCTCCTTGAATAGGAAACCGATCTCGGGGTGGAAGCGTAGCTGACGGTCATGCTCGAATGTCTTACTGATACGTGCTTCTTGCTTATAGGTGATCCCGTTGCTTCCGAAAGATAGCTGGAACGGGTTGAGAAGGCCGGAATACTTCACACGAGTACTCTTGTAATCCCTGTTGACCGTGCTGGTGAGCCGCTCGCCGAGTTGGAGGTAGCGAGTGAGAGCGCTGCTGTCCGCTTCCGTCCTCACCACGTTCGTTCCGGTGGTGTACAAGGCTTTCTCGTCGGTAGTGAGCGGCTTGTCCCTCCGGCTGTTCCAATAAGCGCTGTCTTGGGTAAAGGAGAGTGTGTCGGAGGTGATCGTATAGTATTGGGTTTGATCAAGCGAGTATAATTTCCTGCTCTCATGGTCTTCCTCTACCCAAGAGATCGATTTATAGCGGAAAGCGGCGTGGATGTCGCTCTCTATCCGGTTGCCTAGGGCATGGTAGCAGACTTGCAGGTCAGCCTCTTCCGGGAGGATGAAATGCTTCTCGTCACGGTTGAAACGTATGCTTAGGTTGAACTCGGAGAAAGAGGAGTGCCCTTGTATCTCGATACGGTCGATGGTCCAGAGTTCGTCGGTTACGTACAGGTTTCCGGATAGTAGTTTCTGGCTCCATTGGCGAGGGGTGAAACGGATGTTATACACAGGGATGCCGGAGATCGTGTCTGTGCCTTCCTGCCGAAACGTGTAATATTTGAAAGCATCGGGCGAGAGTGGCATGATGATTCCCTTATTGTAGATCGTGGGGGAGTAGACGTTCAAGTTGACGAATGAGGCTATCTCCTTGTAATGTCTTCCGGCGGCGAGATGGCTGCTGTTGATGGCTACGATCTTGTTGCGATAATGGTTGGGAGCGTCGTAGCGGGTGAGGCCGCTCATCTCGAAGAGAGCATCGCAGGGATGACGCTCTACTGGGAAGACCAGATAGGCGTATCGCAACAGCTTGTTCTTCCGGGGAACGTGCGTACGGCCTTTCACGTAGGTCTCCGCTTCATAGCTCTCGAGGACGTGCTCGTAGATGGGGGCTTGATGGATTACCTGCCGCATGATGGAGTCGGCTCGTGTGACGGGTGTCTTCTCTTGTGCCCGCAGGTCTGAATAGACTAGCGGGCACAGAAGAAGTATGAATAGAAGAATAAGGTGTTCTGTCTCGATCCTCATCCTGTCAATGTATGGCGAAGGTTGGGCATACTAATGCGCAAAGATGGCAGCCGACACATTTTTGCTCGTCTATCACCGGTTTGCGCATAGAGGTGAAACGGATAGCTTGATGTCCACCGTCGTTACAGGAAACGAAACAGCGTCCGCAGCCGAGGCATAGGCTGTTATCTACTGTCGGGCGGTGTATCTGCGTACGTTCCAGTTTCTCGGGGGGTACGATATTCGGTAAAGCGATACCTATGAGGTCGGATAGGGTTTTATATCCGTTCTCTTGCATGAACAGTCGTAACCCTTCGCATAGATCGTCGATGATCCGGAAGCCGTATTGCATCACGGCGGTACATATCTGTAGGTTCGTGCAGCCTAGTAGCAGGAAATCGAGGGCATCCCGCCAAGTCTCTATACCGCCTATCCCGCTGATAGGCATCTTGCCGGCAGAAGGATCGCTCGCCAGCTCATGTATGAACCGGAGAGCGATAGGGCGCACGGCTTTCCCCGAATAGCCGGACACGCTGCTCAGTCCGCAGACAACGGGCCGGGCCGTAAGCGCTTTCTCATCGATACGGGTGATACATTTGATGGTGTTGATGGCGGCTATCCCGGTGGCTCCTCCTTCGTGGGCGGCGAGCGCCACGGGTGTCATCTGCCCGATATTCGGTGTCATCTTCGCTAGTATCGGCAGATGGGTACCCCGACGTGTGCCGGCGTACCAGTTCTGGGCTTTGTCCTACGTCGCTGCCCATCCCTTCTTGCGTCATTTGTGGGCAAGAGAAGTTGCACTCAATGATATCGGCCCCGGCCTGCGTGGAGTATTGGGCGAGCCGTGTCCACTCATCGTCTGTCCGTCCCATGATGGAGGAGATGATTAATTTGTCCGGATAGCGTTGCTTGAGGCGATATAGGGTGTCGAAATTCTCTTCGACAGAGGCTTCCGACAATTGTTCCATGTTCTTGAATCCGATGAAAGGTAAGCCATCCACCTCCATTTGGTCGAAGCGGGGGGATACCTCATGGCTCGGATAGAATGATATCGTCTTGAAGCAGATACCGGCCCAACCGGCTTCGAGGGCACGGGCGCACATCTCGTAATTATGGGCTACGGGTGAGGAAGCCAGTATAAAGGGGTTGGCGCAGCGGACACCACAAAAGTCGATCGCCAAGTCTGGAAGCGAAATAGGGGGAGGATTATTCGCCGGGTTTGGCATATCTTGTAATTGCCGTACGATCTGGGTGATGGATATCGCTCGTTCGGTTCGTCCGCGGAGGCAGGCCTTCTCGCAAGGATGCCCGTCACAATCCCGGCAGGCTTCCATCTGGTAGGCCCGGAGGATAGCTCCCGCTAGGTTGTCCATTTTACAGGCCCGCAGCAAGCGGCCCGGATCTAGTCCGGGCTTGCATGCCTTTGTGCAGACAGGGTCATCGCACATATAACAGCGATTCGATTCTTCTGTTAGGAGGCGTTTTCTCTGGAGGAGGTTTGTCTTCATGGCTTCTAACTGTTTATCTTGCTACTTTCTGTATTTTCCGGTAACGCTCGGTCACTACCTCTACGGTATATAGGTGACCGGGTAGGCTGAAGATAGCTTTTCCAGATACCGCTTGCTGGTGACCGGCCAACGTGCCGTTCATGCTGTAGACGTTGACGGTGGCTCCCGGCAGGCAGTCTACGGTAAGCATGCCGTTGAGGAAGCGGATAGACAGGGGTTCGTCGGCCGTTACCACCTCATTTCCGGTGGTGCTCACGTCACCTCGTACATAGGTGATGTTGTTGATGTCCCACGCCAATACGAAGGGTTTGTCGCTGTTTACCATGAAGGGAAAGGTGTCGGTGCCGAAGCTAATCTTCCGTTCGAGTAGCTTGGGGTAGTACTGGTCACGGAGCGTGTTCGACTTCTCGGCAGTGAGCAGATAGAGGGTGGATGAGAAGGACTCGGCTGTCTCTTCCGGCCTGACGTGCTTGTCCGTGCGTCGTATCTTCGAATAGGATGCGCTGATACCCTGCGAGGTTGTCGCCGTGGTCTGGTCTGTCCATTCCCAAGAACTTTGGTTCTCCAGTTGGAAGAAGGGGAATTTCAAATCCATAAGGCTGATGGCACCTTTGGTCTGACTGTCGGAGATTGTACCGCTGGTTTCCAGCGTCATGTTGATCCGTTCGGAGTTGAGGCTGAAGTTGACGGACTTGCTGACATTTGGCTCGCTGGCGGTCATGGTGAGGATCTCACGGGCCTCCCAGTCTCCAAGTTTGCTTGGATTGTCTATGCGGAAAGGCTCTAGGTCGAGAGGCACTTCTACTTGTTTGATACTCTGCCGTGTCATGTAAGTATAGCTGAATATGGGCATTCGTACACTCTGTCTCCGGGTGGGGGAGAGGTATTCTAGGTCGCAACGGGTCAGAATGGGTACAGAGTAGAGGGCGATGGCCCGGTAGTCTGCTGTGTCGTTTGCTTCGAAGGTAACGGTGATGGACTCGGACTGGCTTGTTACTTCCTCGTGTTGTTTCTGGAAGGAGTATCCGCCGCCGAATGCTGCCGTGAGTTTATCCGTATGCGGTCCGAAGGAGCATTTTAGGTCACTTTTATAGAGTCGGCTCACGGAGTTGCTGGTGCCCGATCCCATGGTGAAGGCAAGGCTTGAGGCTACGCCGAGGTCGCCGAACCACTCGTTATTATCCACTACCGTTGGAGGTGGTCCTTCGATGATGCCGACGAGGCGCACGAGATTGCGTAGCTCGCTGTTGCCGAACAGGGCCTTCTCGTCGTTGAAGGAACTGCGTCTCTCCACGATCTCGTTGGAGCGGATGGAGGCGATGTAGGCGTGCTTGTACCAATGGTATGGAGTCTGGTTACCTCGCAGCAGGTAGATATATTGCTTGTAGTAGAGCCCTCCGCCGGGAGCTGTCTCGGTGGTAGGATCTGCCGCGGTGGCTACGACCGTGTAGCCGTAGGGCAGGTCGGTGTAGATGGGTGCGTCGGTGGCGAAGCTGTTGCTGCCGGGGTAGAATTTCTTTAGGAAGTGTTCGCCCGTTCCCTTGCCATCATAGGTACAGTAGCTGAAGATCAGGGGATTTGAGGAAGCTTTGTAGCCGCTGGTATTGTCGGCTGCGTAGCCTTCTATATCGGCTTGGATGAGCTTGAGCGAGAAGGTCTTCGAGCGTCCTATGTCGTGATGCGCGTATTCTTCCCAGTTGGAGGGCCATATGTTATCCTTGCCATACTCGCCGCTGTAGCTGAATGCCTCGAAGGTACCGCTCTTGAGTCGGCCTATGATGAGTTTCTCCACGTTCTTTTTCTCGGTGTCGTCGTAGCCGTACCACGAGGTGGCGTCCCAGTGGTCGTCGGGATCGTATTCCATTGATATGCCTGTTGAGCCTTTTAACTCGATATTATCGTGTCCGGCGTTGCGCACGGTGCCGCACCAGTCCCAGCCGCTGTTCAGCTCGGGGTCGCCGTATTGGTAGACTTGCAGTTTCTTGTTGGTGCGGCGGTGTAGGATGACGCAGATCTTGTCACGGTAGATGGTGGCGGCGAAGTTGGCGTAAGTTTTCCCGTCATCGAGCATACGAGTTTTCTTGTATTCTCCCTTTTTCATATCCACCTCGCCGATCCATATCTGGCCATTGGTATTATTCTTCCAGAGCACGTAGAAGCGATTGCGGTATACGATGATCTCGGCATCTTGGTATACGCCGAAATCATTGAGAAAGATCATTTTCTTACCGGTGTCGCCAACGGTGGATTGTTCCATTGTCCGGGTCTCGCCGTTCACCTCGAAAGCGATGAGGCGTATGGATGAGGGGCCGTTATTATCTATGTAGACCCCGTAGAGCTTCCCTTGGTAGTATTGTGCGTCGGTGAAGCAGTAATAGGCCCCTCCGTCTTTATCGATATTGTGGAATTCTTTCACCTTATACAGTTCGGGATGTTGGCTGATCTGTGCCTTGACGGTGGTGGTAGAGGCACAGATAAGCAAAAATATGGCGATCAGCCGTATCGCTTGTGCTTTGAGTGTCGTTCTCATGTATATATCTGTTTAAGAGGTTTAGAAACTGATATTGAATTGTAACTGTACGGACTGCCTCTTGCCGAAGCTTCCGTTTACTCCGAGCGAGATGTTGTCAGCGAGGAAATAGTTCACCCCGGCCAAAGCGTACAGCTTGTGACGGGCGTGGAAGGTCTCGTCGATACGAACGGTATAGTCCTCGCCGGCATATGTCTTGGTGAACTCGTACCGGTCTTTCATCGTGTAGTCCTTGTAGAGGATGCCGGCGTAGGGCACGAAATTGCCCAGTGCGTATCCGGCTACTACGGGCACGGCCCACTCTAGGTAACGGCGGTTGAGGCTGAGGTCTCGCAAGGGGATGGTCTTGCCTTGGTAATACACCTCGGTGGTCATGTTATCGCTGTTGGCATAGCGCACGCCGGGTTGGGTAGACATGAAAAAGCGGTCGGTGAAGGCATGGCCGTAACCTAGCCCTCCGCTGTAGATGGGTATCATGTTCTTGCTGAAGATGGTACTGCTTAGGTCGTCATCATCTCGGAAAGTCTCCTCGTGGGTGAAGTTGGTGGTACCGATGCCTGCCCACAGGCTGAGATTGTCCCATACACGATAGGAGAGGCGCAGGGAAATACTGTTCATGATGAGTCGGTGACTTACCGAGTGATTGTCCTCGTCGATTTGTTCGGAAGTCCAATTCTCCGGGTTTCCCATCTGCCCATCTTCATCCACGCCAAATGACGTGGTGGAGAGCCAAGGGGTACTGGTATCGTGACTTCCGTTGATCTGTAAGTTGAAACGTTTTTCCCCCGTAGGATATTTGTCTAAGGGGATCAATATATCCGCCTTGGCTTGATAGACAGTAAAAACGGATAAGAGTAGGAGTGTAAAATGTCTCATATCGCTATTTATTTAGTTGAATCATTTACGTTGTTATAATATAGGTTGGCGAAGTACTCGATGGGAGTGTTGCCCGTCACCTCCTTGAATTGGCGGTAGAAAGAGGTACGGGAGGTAAACCCAGCCGTCTTGTATAACTCCTGCGGCTCTTGTGTGAGGCACTTGGAAAATTCCCGTATGAGGTACTCTACCCGATAGATAGCCAGCCAGCGACTGAAGTTCATACCCGTCTGATTGTTCAAGGTAGAGGATAGCCGGGTACGGTTCGTGCAAGCGAGGTTGGCCAACTGGCACAAATTGAACTGTGGATCGAGATAAGGCTTCTTATCCTCCATGATTTGTAAGATGCGGGCATATAGCCTGCGTTCGATTAGGGATGGCTTTTGCTTTTCTTCCATATTGGTACTGTCTTAAGTAACCCGCATAAGAGGGACTTGCGAGGTCAAATATAGACAGTCCCATTTGGTAAATCAAGGGATGAGAAAAGATGCGAACGTATTGAAACTTGATCCGAACGATCTGGTACACCAAAGGCCGTAAAGCCCCTGCATCAAAGGCTAGACACGTACTTTAACAGATTATTTGCCGGTCTCTTTTCGTACGTTTCTGTATTGGTTGGGCGTAAGTCCGGTGACTTGCCGGAACTGCCGGAAGAAGGAGGTTCGGGAGGTGAAGCCTGATTCGGAGGCTAGTGCGGTGATGTCGCTGTCGGGACGTAGGGCGACGAGCGAAAGGAGGTGGTGTACCCTGTATTCAGCCAGCCAACGACTAAAGTTCATTCCCGTCTGCCTATTGAGGGTGGTGGATAGTTGTGTTCGGTTAGTACCCACTAGACGGGAGAGGGTCACAAGGTCGAGATTAGGATTTAAGAAAGGCTTTTGCTCTTTCATAACTGATAGGATTCGTTGATATAGGAGATTATCAGCTTTTGTTGTGACCTCGGTGTTTGCCTCTGAATGATCTGGTAACTTTATTTGTGGCCGGGAGATTAGCGGAAGCGGATCGTGTATTAGCAACCAAGCCGCATGATGGCTTATCAATAAATCGAATAACTGGCGTAGGCGACGGCGATGATTTCTCCACCAAAGGTATCCTCCGGTTAGGATAGCCATGAGCAAAATAATGACTCCGGTAAGGATATACTGGATGAGCCGTGCCTGTTCCGCTTCCGCCTTCTGACTTTTTAAGCGGGTGGATAATAGTTCGTTTTGCAGGCTTTCGCTGATCATCTTTCTGCGTATGTTCATTTGCTCTTGGGCATAATGGGATTGTAGGGAGTCTGCCCGGTTTGCCTGTTGGATGGCTTCCGATTGATTTCCGGTCGCATAATGGCATTCGGACAACATACGTGCCACACGCACCTTATATTCCTCGATATTGTCTTTGTTCCTCAAGAGAGGCGTGGCGACATTATTGAATGAGACTCTGTCTAATTCCTCCAATACGGATAGTGCCTCTTTGTTTTTTCCATGTTTCCGGAGAGAGACGGCGTATTCCATGAAGAGTTGATATTGCAGATAGCTGATCGTGTGTATTTGGTGTTTCGCCTGAAAGTGGCGGATATCGGTAATGCATCGTTGGGTCCATTCCTCCGCTTCGGCGGTCTTTCCCGTACGGCTTAATGCTATAGCTTTTACTAAGTGAGGAGAGCTTATCACTTTATATTTCAAGTTCACCAATGCTGAATCCGCATAGATGAGTGCTTGGGGATATAATCCACATTCAAGACAAGCGCTAGCCGCCGTGATATACCAGTTTTGAGGATTTATATATGCATATTTTCGTGCCTCGTTTATCCATCGCTCGCATTCTGCGGGTTGGCGTATCTGTGCGTGAAGAAATGCCATACGCAGGTGATTCATGAGAAGGTGCTTGTCTTTTATGCGGATGGCATAAGGTTTCATGCGGTCGAGTAGCATTCTCGCATGGGCCGTGTCCTGTAATCTGCAATAGCGGGTGTATATGATTTGGCGGGTTGCCAGCAAAAGCGAGTCATTCCCTATTTCTTGGGCATGGGTTTCTATCTCTTCGCATAGCTGGTCGTTCAAGGGACCGCTCAACAAAGAATAATCATTCAGTTGCGCTATTTGTTGATCCAATTGCTGCTTGGGTGGAAGAAGAGAGTGGGAGTCGCAGGCGTAAAGGACTGACAGTAGGAATATGTAAAGTATGCTTGTTTTCATGATGTCATAGTTTTATTTGTAATTCCAGACCGAAAAAAGGCTGGGTATTTTGTTGAAGGTAAGATCTCGTGCTGGCCGAATAGCGAGTGGGGCGTAAATCGGCGAGGTTGTTGGCAAAGAATGCCAGCGTGATGTGCTCTCCGAAAGCTTTGTTTACCCGGATATTCAGCATACCATATGGTTTATAAGAGTTTGGCAGGAATCGTTCCGGCGCGGTGGTGGAGAGTAAAGGCGCAAAGGCTGGATCCTCTTTCTGTGCCTCGGTGAACGGATGTATGATTCCGTCTGTTCCACACCAATATAGGGGCCATACATTCTCGCCAGTGCTACCGTTGTAGAGCGTACGATATTTATAGAGCCATATCATTTGCCACGTAAGGGTAGTGACCAGTCCGATTCTGGGGATGCGGGTGATGAAACGGAAGTTCGTGGAGATGATCTCCGAACGACTTTCATTTCCCGGTCCGCCTTGCTTGTCGTAAAAACCTACGTAGGGGTATTCTGTTTTATCTGTGTACTGGATCGGCCAGATCCCGTTAAGGGCCGTATTCTTTTCTCGTACACATAACCAGATCCCGTCTACGATTAGGGAGGTACGCAAGGGTGAGAAAGTCCCGAGGTCCGCTACCATCTCGATCCCATGTTTCTTCCTATGGAGTGTATTGACTGGTACAGATACCGGCGTGTAACTATATTTCTCTTGATAAGGGACAGCCTTACCGTTCACCCATACCTGTCCATTTTTGTATTCAGGACGAAGTTGGGCGGTTGATAGATAATCATATTCCCGATAGCTGAACGGAATATATTGCGCCGAGGAGGAAAAGCCATCCGTTTGTTTCTCGAAAAAAGCGGTCATGTCTAGTCGGATGGCCGGAGTCTTCCCTATAAGGCCAACCTCTATCTTTCGATTTACGGTAGGTTTTAATTTCATATTTCGTTCCATTCCGGGGGCATGTGTCGTGAGAATACCAAGGGTGTTTCCACTTTCATTGCTATCATTATAATAGAAAGAGACCTTATCATTATAAATAGCTTCCGGGTAGAGTTTATCCAATGTCGGCATGAAACTGATCCATCCGACCCCGGCTTTTAAACTCAATGTATAGCCGGAGGGAGAGGAGCAGAGAGACCATAAGAGATTCAGGCGAGGTTCTGTCTGATAGATTAAGGCATAATCCCGGCTTTTCAATCCTTGATTTCTTAATCCGGCTTCTACATGGAGGTTGGGAGTCCGGTATGTGGCCTCAATGAAGCCACCGAACGTATGCAAGGACGGGATTTCCCGGAATGAGCGGGGACGGATAGATGTAGAAGGAGGCCTTTGCCGATCGAAATCCCTGCCTCGCCCTTCGTTACCCTCACTACGGTATGAGAATCCGGCGGCTAAGCTGATTTCACGTCTCTGCCGTAGCGGAAATGAGGTAGACGCCAGCATCTCGGTTTCTACATAAAAAGGTTGGCTTTCATTGACTAATGTGTACATGTAGTTTGAGGATAAAACACGGGCTTCCCATTCGCCGCTCTCTTTCTGGTCTGTATAAAGCTGGCTAGAGGCATTGTTGACCTGACTCTTTGTTTGTTTGCTTTTTTGAAGGGAACCGTCTATTCTCAGAGACAGCTTCTTGAGCCAACGTCGGTCGGGTTGCCATTCCCCTTGTATGGAAAATCGCTGATCCAATCGTTGTCTTTGTGTATGATTCTGCTCGTTGACGAATTGCTTTTCCTTTCCTATGCGAGAGGTGTAAGTAAGGCTTAATTCTAGTTTTTTCCCTGCGGGCAACCAATGGTAAAGGTTTGCCAAGCGTATGCCGCCGGTATGGAAATCGCCTTGGCTGGTATAGTCCGCTAACAGGTTGAGCGTATGGCCTTGTGGGGAGATACAGAAGCCTTTTCCAAGCATATATTGTTTCAGTTTCGGATTGTAACGTATGCTGGTGGAGAGAGGCATTCTACCTTGATGAGTCTTGAGTAATAATACGCTATTTGTTAAGTTTCCGTACCGGGCAGAAGGTATTCCTCGGATGATTTCCGCCTCTTTCACTTGGTTGAGAGATAGAAAACGGGCATCGTATCCTTCGTAAGGCTCGTTGATGCCGGCGTTGAAATGAAGAGGAGAACCGTCTATCCATATTTGGGCACCCATAGCCGCGTCCTTATGAAACTGGTTTACCCCGTTCTTTAAAGAAACCTCCCGCACTGAGAAATATTGTGCGTCTGTCACCCCAGAATTATTGGTGAGACCTCCCGGTAATAATTGTGTCAGATCAGCGATCGTGATCGGTTGCGTGTGTTCTAATGTTGATGCAGGAAGCAAGGAAACCGTACCCGGAGTCTTAGACTCGATGGCTGTTACCAAAATGTTGGGTAAATAAAAGGACAGAGTATCCGGTTGCTTTTGCCCGTGAAGGTAATTGCCCGGATGAAGTGATGACAATAAGAGAAATATCGTCACGATCTTTATTGGTGTTTTGTACAAAGTTGAGTAACGCATAGTATTAAGACCTATTATAGCCAGATGACAATACTGAGATTTCCGCCCCCTCCGAGGGTCGATTGAGGGCTTGTCGTTTGTTCGAGACTGCCCTTTAAGCGAAGTCCCGCCGATAAGGAGGAATTAATAGGACGCCGATATTCTATTTCCGCACCGATACCCAGACGGGTTGCCGTGCGAGCAATAAAATCCTCGTTCACTTTTTGCATGTTCTGCTCTAGCTTGATTTCTGCTGAGCCATTCTCATCCTTCTGCGTTTCCTCCTCCCATTTGATCTCGGTACCATAGCCCGATACGATATACACGGACGGGCGGATACTTAGCTTGTTTTCTTTAGGTAGGCGGATTTGTCGAAAAAACGCGATCTCTCCGTGGAAGAGCCCTGTATATTGTTTGACCGTAAAAGGATATATGTAGAAATCATTTTCCAAACGATTCCATCCGAGAGTCATTTGCCATGTGGATACCTTTCCGCCCGAAGTATCATTCTTTGTCGCCTCGTAACTTAGTTGGGTAGATAACATCCGTTGCCTTGCTAGGCGATAGGTGGCGAATGTAGTCCATATGGCAGACGAGCTTGTGGTGGGATTCCGTTGTAATATGCGGTTGGCCGTAGTTTGGTTGAATCGGGCTGTGGGCGACCAGATATGCGTCCACGATTTATTCGTTCGGGTAAAACGACCTTGGTAACTGATTTGATGCAGCCGTTCTTCCCAGCCTCTCAAGTTGCCGGAGTTATTTGGATTGTCCGCTAATTGCTGGGTCTCGTAGAAGAGATCATGGAAAAGACTCCAATGCTCTTTTAGGGTTTCCGTTTGCAAGGAAACACCTAGGCGTTTTCCTTGGCTGCGAAACAGGAAACTTCCCGATAATTCTTGCATCGGAAGCCAATAACCCAGAGGAAATGTATAAAGTTTATCTTTACTATCCGTATCATACGTTAATTCCTCTGTTCGATGGGTATAATGGATCGAGGCTCCAAAACGTCTGCGTACTTGTTCGTAAACGATACCTCCTGATATCCGGATTAAGTGTGCCATCCCATGGTAGATATGGTAAGAGGAGCGATCTTCGTTGCTTGTAGCTGTATAGTCTCCATCTATCCCGACCTTGATTTTCGGGGATAAGACGTAAGCCGCTTGTCCGTAGATCCTGTATTTCTCGATGCGTTGTGGCTCTCCCAAGGAATCGCCGGCCGTAATCAGATAGTCCGGTTGCGATAATAAATTCCATTTTCTCCCTTCCAGTAGGCTTTGCGACCAATCGATACCACCCGCCAGCCAAAGCAGACCCAGCTTTCGGTTACCGGATACATAAGCCCTATAGGTCTGTGTTTGATCCGGCTGGTCGCTGGCAGGTAAGGCGGCTTGATGGATCAAATAACTTAAACCAGCTTCCATAGCGCTGTCCTTAGGCACATAGCTGATGCTGACAGGATTGGCGGATAAAGCCCATGCGCTCTCTTGTTGAGCCCATGACCGTGAGGCATAGACAGATAGTGATATCATATATAGAATGATAGTGATCTTCATAGAGGCTTACCGTTTTAAGGAAGGTGGACTTTTCTCGAAATCCTCGGCGGTGTTATTGGAATCTTTCCAGCGGAAGCGTTTCCCCTCTTGCTCATATTTCCGACGCATTGCTAGGCCGGAGCCGCCGGATGTGGCTATACCCGGACTCACATCCATAGAAGATGGGATACGTGTGTAAGCTACCGTAGAGGTTGAAGAGACGAAATTTGCGATATCCAGCACCCAATTAGCGGGTATATGGAGGTATTTTAGCGTATTGAAACTCTCAGGTTCTTTTTGGATGTGATCCGGATTGGCGATCCATTCTCTTAAGTCCGTTTTGGGACGGAACAAGAGGATCGTCGGGCCGTTCATGGAAAACAGATAGGAGAAACCGGTGCCACGCCATACCAAGTTTAGAGGTTTTACACCGGCGGAGATTTGGCTTCCGGTCAAGATAGGATCCCAAAAAGCCCATTCCACGCTGGATAAATCGAGCGAGGCCGGAACTCCCACTTCGCTATTGGTATGGTTTATGGCGTTAATCGCTATCGTTTGTCGCTCCCCCGGTTGAATGGGATATTCGGCTCCCGTTCCCGGAAACTCCCAGCACATCATGAATAAAGGTATTTCTTTCATATCGGTATGGAGCATCCATCCGGAAGGCTTTGTCACGCTTACGGGTCCTGCTTGTGCGATACATAGGCCATCTAGGAAAATCAAGTCATCGGAGTTATTGACCAACGTGAGGTATTGATCTTTGTTATAGACATTTTTCCCGTCAGGCCAGAGACAACCGCTGAAATAAATCTCGCTAATCAGTAGACGGCCTCGTTCGGACACTTCCAAAGGTATTTCCACGGATCGTTCTTCTCCATTGGCCTCGAACTGGATATTGGAGAGGCTACCACTCAATATATAATCCCTGTTGCCAGTCGTGGTTTCCTGATTTGCGGAGATTGCGCATATGCCAGCGGTTAGTTCAAATAGAGCTAGTCCATTTGTGTCGGTGGTCGTGGTGTAGACACAGCCTATACTTTGATTGATTAGTGTGACCGGGATATTCGCCAAGGAGATATCTGCGTATCCGGAAGGTTTCTTCAATTGGATATGGATACTCCCCGTTTTGAAATACTCATTCTCGCATCCTGCCAGAAAACACAGACAGAGCAGGTGGGTGAGGAGAGAAAAATATTTGTCTATCATGAATATGGGGCATTGTGCTTAATAACTGTAGACAAATATATGTGATTTTTTTATATTTCCATTTAGGAGCTAAAAACATTAACATGTGTTCTTCTTATTTCGGTAGCTTCAGCACGAACCGGATCAAGGCCACGAACACCTTCCCGTACCGGTCCAGCTTGATTTGCCCCACGCCCCGGATGTCGCTGAACTGGTCCAAGGTGACCGGTTTCTTCTCCACCATGTCTTCCAAGGAATCGTCGGAGAAGATGATATAAGCCGGCGTATGCTCTCGCTCGGCGATTTGCTTGCGAAGCTGTCGGAGGGAGTCCAGCAAGGTCTCGTCCGTGGAGGCGGACCGGATCGGCCGGATCGGCTGGGCTTTGAAGGAGGATTTCCGCTCGCCTCTCCGGACGGGGCGTGTCAGCTCATCCGGTTCCCGATAGATGACGAGCTGGGCCTTTTGCTCCCCGTACAGGACACGCCTGCCTAACGGGGTCATCCGCAAGACACGCTCGGCGGCGTAGTCGATCTCCATGTACCCGAGTTGGATCATCTGGTAAATGTACTCCTTCCATTCCTTATAAGAGAGGTCCCGTCCGGCGCCGTACGTCTTTAGCTTATCGTATCCTCTCTCCAAGAGTTCCGCCCGACCGGAGGCACGTAATATGTCGATCAGCATTTGCATGCCTACATGCTCGCCGGTCCGGATGACGGCGCTCAGCGCTTTTTGTATCAAGACACTGCCATCGAAGCGTTGCGGAGGGTTCTTGCACACGTCGCAGTTGCCGCAATCATGGTCCGCTTCCTCGCCGAAGTAACTGAGCAGGACACGGCGGCGGCACATATCGGACTCGCAATACTGTCTCATCCGGTTTAGCTTCTCCAAGTTCACCTCGCTTTGGCCACTCTCCTCGGCGAAACGGCGAAGTACGATCAAGTCGCTCAAGGAATAGAACAGGAGGGTATCGCTTTTCATCCCGTCCCTTCCGGCACGGCCGATCTCTTGGTAGTAATTCTCGATACTCCCCGGCATGCTGTAATGCACGACCCAACGGACATTACTCTTGTCGATACCCATCCCGAAAGCTACCGTGGCGCACACCACGTCCACCCGGTCGTTGATGAAATCGTTCTGGGCCTGTTCCCGTTGGGCGGGCAGGAGGCCGGCGTGGTAGGCGATCGCCTTGATATTATACATCGCCAACTCATCGGCCAGCTCGGTCGTATCGTTGCGGCGCATGCAATAGATGATACCGCTCTGCTCCCGTTGGCGGCAAGGTAGCGGCTCATTTCCTCGATGAACCGTTCCAGCCTGTC
>OGPR01000978.1_pt1 | contig 25957 bp, 24 predicted proteins | sample 1552981 | NCBI WGS metagenome assembly OGPR01 (sample SAMEA2580260, study PRJEB22360) | human gut metagenome | biome: human gut; feature: human-associated habitat; material: faeces | place: Denmark | collected 2008/2010 | reverse complement strand
AAAACACGCAAGGCAGAGCGCGCGGGCGAGCCGCCGGTCGAGCCGCTGTACACCGTTGACGACGCAAAGGGCGCGGCATCGTGCTTCCGCCCCTGCCGGTACGGCGAGTGCGTGACGATCGCGGATGGATTGCGTGTGCGCTTTTCCGATATTGGCCACCTGCTGGGCTCGGCCTGCATCGAATTCTGGCTGCGGGAGGGCGGCACTGAGAAAAAGATCGTGTTCTCCGGCGACGTCGGTAATATCGACCAGCCGATCCTGAACGATCCGCTGCCCGTCGCCGAGACGGACTATCTTGTCGTCGAATCGACCTACGGCAACCGCCTGCACGACAAGCCCAAGGATGTGCGTGCGGAGTTGACGGAGGTTCTGCAGCGGGCGTTTGACCGCGGCGGCAGCGTCATCATCCCGGCCTTCGCTGTGGGCCGGACGCAGGAACTACTGTACCTGCTGCGTGAGATCAAGCAGAAAAAGCTTGTACACGGCCACGACGGCTTCCCGGTCTATCTCGACAGCCCACTGGCCGAGGAGGCCACCAGCGTCTTTTTACAGTGCGATACCGACTGCTTTGACCCGGAGACGCAGGCCGTCCTGAAAAGCGGCCAGAACCCCATCTGGTGCCCCGGACTGCAATTCGCGATCACGGCCGAGCAGTCCAAGGCCATCAACAGCGATCCGCGCCCCAAGGTCATCCTGTCTGCCAGCGGCATGTGCGACGCGGGCCGCATCCGGCACCATTTGAAGCACAATCTCTGGATGGCGGAAAATATCATCCTCATCGCGGGCTATCAGTCCAAGGGCACGCTGGGGCGGGCGCTGCTGGACGGGGTGAAGGAGGTGCGGCTGTTCGGCGAGGATATTGCCGTGAACGCCGAGATCGCCGTCCTGCACGGCACGAGCGGCCACGCCGACCAGAAGGGCCTTCTGAACTGGGTAGAGGCCTTCGAGAAAAAGCCGGAGACGATTTTCGTCAACCACGGCGATACCGAGGCCTGCGAAGCGTTCCAGGCACTGCTGCAGGAAAAGGGCTATGTCGCCGTTGCGCCGTTCTCGGGCGCGGAGTTTGACCTTGTTTCCGGCAAATTCCTCGCGTTCCCGGAAGGCTGTCCGATCGCCAAGCGCGGCGCGGCACGGAAGAAGGGCGTCTTCGACGCGCTCATCGCAGCGGCACAGCGCCTGCTTCTTGTGGCGCAGAGCTGCAAGGAGCGGCCGAACCGTGACCTGACCCGCTTCACCGCGCAGATCCAGGCGCTCATCGACAGGTGGGAGAAATAAAAACGGGGGGATACCGATGGAAATCGATTATTATAAGCCCTGTCCGGAATATGACCGCTGCTGCGAGTTGATCGATCGATACTGGGAAGCGGGAGAATATGAAGCCTGCCTTAAGGGGCATCTGGAACTGGCGGAGCAGGGGTATCCGCTGGCTGAGTGCCAGGTCGGCTGGTTCTATCTGAAGGGGCAGGGCGTTCCGCAGGACGACGCGAACGCATTCTATTGGACAAAGCGCGCCGCAGAGCATGGCGACTGGGACGCGCAGTATAACCTTGGAACGTTCTATGAAGCGGGGATCGGCACCGCGCGCGATGCAGAGCAGGCAAAACACTGGTATATTGCCGCCGCCCGGCAGGGACAGGATGAAGCGCTTGAAAAATGCCGCGTCGAAGGAATCAGATGGGCATAAACTGCCGCATCGGCCTGCGGGCATAGCTTCTTACTTTGCCTTTTTCCTGATATAGACCGCTGCAATGACCAGACATTCAAGACAATAAGCGGCGCAGAAAATCACATGGCGGACAGCGGCTGTCTGCTGTGCGGCCCGAAGGTCGTCCTCTGTGCAGACCGTAATTGGAAGGAGCGTTCTGTCCTTAGGCGTAGATCGAAGGGAAACAACGGTTTCATTGCGGTCGATATATTCACAAACCACGTTGCCGTTCTTGTCTTCTAGCCTTCGGGTCGGTGCATCTTCCGTCCCATAAGGAATCTGTACGGCCACTGCATCCGGTTCCTCCGTGTGGTAACCGGATGCAGCAGAAATATCCTGCTGCATATATTGAATGAAGCTGTCGTAATCCTCAAATGTTGCTGTGCTTTCCATAATGCTGTAGGGCCCCCAGATCGAAGTGGAAAACTGATGTCCAACGAAAGTCACGGCTAGAACAATGACCAGCGCAATGGCGCAATTCCGTTTCAACTTGTGGTTTCGATGATAAATGGCAGCTTCCTTCTCGGACAGATCGTATACGCCTTTTTTAAAAGAGACGCATTCAGGAAATACAGCACGACTGAATAGACCAGCAGAACTGCAGCGGCGCCCACAGCACCCAAAATCAGCAGACTTTCGGAGGCAAGCCCCATATCAGCATCGGCCAAAACCATGGGAAGGGTAAAGCCAAGGAAGGATGCTGTCAATCCGACGGATCTCTCTGCAAGGGCGATCACGCTTTTCCTGAAGCCGGAAAGCGTGCTATCGTCCAGTCCGGCATCTTCTACACTGAAAAATGCCTTGTTTACGAATACCGCCTGACATACGATACTGGCCGCAAAGAAAATCGCGCCCAGAAAAAAGCCGAGTATGGCTTTCAGAAACGCAAGATTGCAGCTCAAAGCCACAATCAGGCCGATCACAGAAGTACCTACATTACCTGATGGGTGATGGTTTGCGTCCTGTGGGTATTCTAAGATTTCGGCAGTGAGAATACAACCCAACAGTCGCAGAATCACGCTCGGAATCCGAGAATTATGCTGTTGCCGCGCTATTCCCGGGCGTGGAGTTTGAACTGATCTCCGGGAAGTTCCTCGCGTTCTTAAAGGACAGCCCCTTGCCGCACAGTGATGCGGCAAGGGGCTGTTTCACATTGCTTATTCCGGTTCCGGCAGATCGACAATGATCGGTTCGTGGCGGACAGCAGGCAGAAATTTTGTCAGGATGTCCTGCGTGGAAACGGCCAGCGTCGAGGTGTTGATGCACGGGTGGCAGCCGATGCGGGCGGATTCGGCGATTGGCTTGTCGAGTACAAGCTGAACGGCGTTTTCCGTGTCGTTCATCAGACCGAGCACGCTGACAGAGCCGGGCGTGATATCGAGGTATTTTTTCATATCCGCCGGATCCGCGAACGACAGCCGCGCCACGCCCAGCTGCTTGGAAAGGTCCTTCGTCTTGAACACTTTTTCCCCCTCCAGCATCAGCAGATAAAACTGCGTCTTCTGCCGGTTACAGAGAAATAGATTTTTACAGATCTTCTCGCCGAGCACCTGTTCAACAGCTTCACAGGCCTCAATGGTGTCCGCGTGCTCGTGGTCAACGCGGGCGTAGGAAATCTGCAGCTTGTCCAGCAGCGCATAGCAGCGCTGCTCTTTTTCCAGCCGCCCCGAAACATTGCCCGGGCGGCCCTCATACCGTACAGGATCGATATACATATGGATCAGCCGTTGCGGATGTAGAGTTCCGCGGCCTGCACCTCTTTCTCATAGGGATTTAAGTACCGGTTCACAATGTCCGCGACGCCTCCTGCGTCGAGCACATAGTAAGACCCGCTTGTGAAATTCGCGGCATAGCCGGGCAGTGTAGTGGAACTGATCTCGCTGCGGCCGCAGAGCAGGAAGCTTTCTGCCAGCCACAGAAGATTGGCCTTTGTCAGATTCGTGTTCGTATGTTCCAGCACCAGCTTCACGGCCTTCGACAGATGCAGCGCACCCTTCGGCGATACCCACTGCCGGAGCGCCGCTGAGACGAGCGAACGCTGCACCTCAATACGTCCGAGATCCGCTGTCGCGTAGCCAGAGCGGAAGCGCGCAACCTGCATGGCCTGTTCGCCGTTCAAATGCTGCTTTCCAGCCTGCAAATCGATATTCAATCCCTGCGTGGGGTCTGAATAGTGCATATCGACCGGCACGTCAAATGTAATGCCGCCCATCAGATCGACCAGCTGTTCAAACACGCTCAGATCGATCACAGCATAGCCATCCGGCTCGAAGCCGATGACCTCCGATACGCGCAGCAGCAGTTCCTGCATGCCGGCCTCACCGCCTCCGGCCCAGCCGTAGGCAGAATTGATCTTCGGAACGGAATATTCGCAGAAGATCAGTGTGTCGCGCGGGATGGAAACGAGATGAATGGTCTTCTCTGTACGATTTACATTTACCAGCATCATGGAGTCTGTGCGATAGCCGCCTTCGTCCGTGCCTGCGACGAGAATGGTCGCGCAGCCGGATTTGCGGGCCGAGAGCGCGTTCTCACTCTGCGGCGCGCGGGCAATCAGAAAATGGAACGATGCCGCGCCAAGTGCCAGCAGCAGGATAAGCAGCAGCACAATGCGCAGTCCATGGCGGCGCTTCGGCTTCTCCGGTTTTCCACGCCGCCGCGTTTCCGGCTGTGCAAGCTTTTCCTCCTGCTCGGCGCGCGCGCTGTGCTCATCGTCGCTCAACCCTTGCGTGTAGAGCCATTCTGCGTATTCTGCCGTGCTTTTATGTGTGCCTGCATGCTTCCGCTCTGCTTTTTTCTTTTTCATATGGGCGGCGCGCTCCTGCTCAAATGCCTGCTGACGCTCGGCTCTCGCAAGCCGTTCCTGTTCCCGGACGCGTTCGTACTCCGCGCGCCGCGCGCGCTGGTACGCAGGCTTGGACTGCTCATAAAACGTCAGCGGAGCCTCCGGCTCCTTCTGCTCCTCCGGACCGTAGAATTTGCCGTAGTCGATGTGCACGTCTTCTGCGCTCAGCGGCTCGCCGCCGGATTCCTCCGGGGCAGGTTCGTCTTCGGCAGAGGGCTGCTCCGCAGCTTCGCCGTCCGATTCACCGAGCAGACTTTTTACATCCTGCAGCAGTGCGTCAACGTCTTCTGCGTCCGGCTGATTCGGCTCATGTTCCTGTCCGGGCTGCATTGAATACTTGTCTTCCATACTATGTTCTCCTTCCATTTTCCGCGCAGCCGAGGCGGCTGGTGGAAAGAAAGTCCCATAAATATTGTATCATTGTAACATAAATTCACCAAAAAGTAAATACTGTGCGGATTTCCTGCATTGCAATCGCGTCCGTTTAGTGGTAGACTGTTTTTAACTGGCTGTAGGAGGACGTATGAATATGAACTGGGATGCTGCGTTTGCCGCCTGCAAAAGCTATGATGATACGGAGGTTTCTGCTGCGCTGCAAACTGCCGTTGACGCGGCGGGCGGCCTTGACTGGGTCACGCCCGGCATGCGTGTGGCACTGAAACTCAATCTTGTTTCCGCCATGAAGCCGGAGCAGGCCGCCACGGTCCATCCGGCGGTTGTCTGCGCGCTTGTGAGAATGCTGACGGCGCGCGGTGCGCATGTGATCCTCGGCGATAGCCCCGGCGGGCTGTATACGAGCGCACATTTGCAGCGCGTCTACGACGCGACCGGCCTGCGGGCCGCCGCAGCGCTCGGTGCGGAACTCAACGAGGACTTTTCTGTCTGTACCGTCTCGTACCCGGAGGCTTTGCAGGCGCGCTCGTTCACCATGACCGCTTATCTGCAGCAGGCCGACGCAATCATCGATGTCTGCAAACTCAAAACGCACGGCATGATGGGCATGACGAACGCCGTGAAAAACTTTTTTGGCATCATTCCCGGCACGATGAAGCCGGAATATCACTATAAATACCCGAAAGTCTCCGATTTTGCCGACATGCTTGTTGACCTTTGCGAATATTGCAGACCGCGCCTTTGCATCTGCGACGCGGTCGTCGGCATGGAGGGCAACGGTCCGACGCAGGGCTCCGCGCGCTCCATCGGCTGCCTGATCGCAGCGCAGAGCGCGCATAAGCTTGACTTAGCTGCCTGTGGCCTCATCGGTCTGATGCCCAGTGAGGTGCCGACGCTCTCCGCTGCCATCCGGCGCGGCCTGTGCCCGGACAGTGCGGAAAAGCTGACGATTTTCGGTGAACCTGCCGCATTTGCCGTCCCGGACTACAAGACTGTCCCCTCGCAGGCAAGCGTCTTTTTCCGCAGCGGCGGAAAGGGGGGGTTCGCCAAGCTTGCCGACAGCTTCCTGTTCCATATGCTTACGCCGTACCCCAAGCTTCGCGCAAGCGCCTGCGTCGGCTGCAAAAAATGCGCCAATATCTGTCCGGCCAAAGCCATCACAATGCGCGGCGGCAAGCCGGATATTGACCGGAAGGCCTGTATCCACTGCTTCTGCTGTCAGGAATTCTGCCCAAAGGGCGCGATGCAGGTGGGACGCAGTGTGCTTGCAAAGCTGCTGGAAAAGGGCTGAGTTACCTGAGGGCGCGTTGCCAGAAATCCCCGGCATAGCGTCCGGCGGTTCGGCTTATCCTAACAGAAAAGGAGGCCGAACCGATGCGAGCAGAGTTTTTATGGGAAGTTTTTACCGATACCGGCGCGCCGGAGGCGTATCTGCTGTTTAAAGATGCAGGCCGCGCGCAGCAAAGCGTGAGGGAAGCAGAGCATGGACTACCTGACGACGCGGGGGCTTGTCCTCCGGACAACCGAATATAAGGAAACGGACCGCATCCTGACGGTTTTGAGTGCCGACCGCGGTTTGCTTACGATGAAGGCACGCGGCGTGCGCTCCAACCGCAGCAAGTTGAAGGGGGCCTGCCAGCTTCTAACCTATGCGGAGTTTACCGTCGGCGAGGCGCACGGCTTTTCCTCCATCACCGAGGCGACCGCGCTTGAGATGTTTCCGGAACTGCGGACGGACATTGAACTGCTGGCGCTTGCCAGTTATTTTGCCCAGCTTGCCGAGGTTTTATCGCAGGAGGATGCGGCAAGCCCTGCGCTGCTGCCGCTGATTTTGAACGCGCTCTACGCGCTTGCGAAGCTGAAAAAGCCACCGCGGCTCGTCAAGGCGGCGACGGAACTGCGCCTTGCCGCCCTTGCAGGCTATCTGCCGGAACTTTCCGGCTGCTGCGTGTGCGGGAATGCTGAACCTGACCGGTTCTCGATTGCAGACGGGACGCTCGAGTGTGCGTCCTGCCGCGCGTCCGACGGTGTGCGCATGCCGCTCTCATCCGCGTCGCTGGCCGCGATGCGCTATATCGTTTCCTGCCCGGATAAAAAGCTGTTTTCCTTCACGCTGACGGGTTCGGCGGAGAAAGAACTGTGTGATGCGGCGGAAAGCTATCTGCTTACGCAGCTGGAGCGCAGCTTTTACACGCTGGATTTCTATAAATCACTTTTGACAGAGTAACAGAATAGGATCGTACTTATGAACGAACAATATGAAAAATCACTGACAAAGCTGGAACTGGACAAGGTTCTGGCGATGCTTTCCGACCATGCCGCATCGCAGGCGGCAAAGGAACGCTGCCTTGCCGTCCGCCCCAGTACGGACGCGGATGAGATTCGCCATCTTCTGGACGAGACAAGCGCGGCCTGCGCCTGCATCACGGTCAAGGGCTCGCCGTCCTTCGGCGGATTATATGATGTGGGCGCGTCGCTTGACCGCGCCGACCGCGGCGGTTGCCTCAGCCCGGAAGAACTGCTGCGTATTGCAGCTGTTTTAAAGTCTGCCCGCCAGACAAAAGCGTATTCCGAAGGCGAAGGGAGAAGCGCACAGGAGTCAAGCGTGCTGGATGTGTACTTCCAGCAGATCACCACGAATAAATATCTGGAGGAGCGCATCTTTACCTCCATTCTCTCCAAAGATGAGATCGCGGACGCAGCCAGCAGCGAACTTGCCTCTATCCGCCGCAAGATCCGCCAGCAGAGTTCCAAGATCCGAGAATCACTGCAGAAGATCATCACCTCGCCGTCCTACGCAAAAATTTTGCAGGAGCCGATCGTGACCATCCGCTCCGACCGCTTCGTCGTCCCGGTCAAGGCCGAGTGCAAGAGCCAGCTTCCGGGCCTTGTGCACGACGTATCCGCCTCCGGCAGCACCTATTTCATCGAACCCATGTCCGCTGTCAACGGCAATAACGAATTGCGCGAACTGTTTATGGCTGAGCGCAAGGAGATCGAGCGCATTCTTGCCGAACTCTCCGCTGAAGCTGCGGGCCACCGTGAGCAGATCAAGCTGGACTATGACGTGCTGCTGCAGCTGGAGTGCATTTTTGCAAGGGCACGTCTGTCATTTGCCATGCGCGCCATCTGCCCGGAGGTGCGCACAGACGGCCAGCTGAACCTGATCCGTGCCCGCCATCCGCTCATCACCGGCAAGACCGTCGTGCCCATCTCTGTGCGCCTCGGCAGTGATTTTGACACGCTCATCATCACCGGCCCCAACACCGGCGGCAAGACCGTCACGCTCAAGACCATTGGCCTGCTGACACTCATGGCCGAGTGCGGCCTGCATATCCCTGCCGACGACGGCAGCGCGATCAATGTCTACGAGCAGGTTTTCGCCGACATCGGCGACGAACAATCCATCGAGCAGTCGCTTTCCACGTTCTCGTCGCATACAAAGAATATTGTAGAGATTCTTAAGGTCTGCGACAAAGACAGCCTTGTGCTGTTTGATGAGCTCTGCGCCGGAACCGACCCGGCCGAGGGTGCGGCGCTGGCCATTTCCATCATCGAGTTCTGCCGCAAGTGCGGTGCTGGCGTTGCGGCGACGACGCACTACGCCGAACTCAAGCTTTACGCCATGCGCACAAGCGGCGTGATGAACGCGTCGTGTGAATTTAACGTCGAAACGCTCCAGCCGACCTACCGGCTGCTCATCGGTGTGCCCGGCAAGTCCAATGCGTTTGCCATTTCCAAGCGCCTTGGCATCGACGAGGCCATTCTGGAGCAGGCCCGCAGCCTCGTCAGCCAGAATGACGTGAATTTCGAGGATGTTCTGACGCAGCTTGACCAGCAGCGGCAGGAGATGGAGAAAGCGAAGGAAGAGGCCGAGCGCCTGCGCCGCGAGACAGAAAAGCAGAAGGAAAAATCCGACGAGTATTACGCGCAGATCAAGCAGGAAAAGGAAAAGGCCGCCCAGCAGGCGCGCAAGGAGGCGCAGTATATCATCGATGATGCCCGCCGTGCCGCCGACGCGGTCTATGAAGAACTCAAGCAGCTTCGGAAGCAGGCGAAAAACGGCGCGTTCGTTCCCGGCTCCAATGAAAAGCAGGCACAGCTGCGCCGCAATCTCAACGAGGCGGAAAGCAGAATGCAGCCCCAGCACGAGGAAAAGCAGCGCCCGGAGCCGACCCGCGCCATCCGCATAGGCGATACGGTTGAACTTCTGAAGCTTGGCACAAAGGCAACCGTGCTTGCAATCAACAAGGACGGAAGCTATCAGCTGCGCGCCGGTATTCTACAGGTCACGGCAAAACCGGAGGAGGTGTACCTCCTGGAAAACGAGACGCAGAACGCGGCGAAAAAGGTCATTGCAGGCAAGGTGCGCGAACTCAAGGCGGCGGCCCAGCCGGAACTCGATATCCGCGGTATGGCTGTTGACGAGGCGCTGCCGGTGCTCGATAATTTCCTGGATGCAGCCTATATGGGCAATCTCCCGAATGCACGCATCATCCACGGCAAGGGCACGGGTGTTCTGCGCGCGGCTGTGCAGGACGAATTGCGCCGCTGTAAATATGTTAAGTCCTTCCGCCTCGGCGTCTACGGTGAGGGCGAATCCGGCGTGACGATTGTCGAGTTCAAATAATTTCCGGCGCTTTTTGTCCGGAAATTGGAGCGCAATGAAATAGTGATTGACTTTTCAATGAAATTTGCTAAAATTAGAAAGTCGATAGCAAACTTTAATCCCCGGCAAGATGTATAAGGAGTGTCGTCTATGTACATGCAGCAATCCATCGTGAAGTGCGAATCCGGCCTTTACAACCGGCAGGCCACCTACTTCATCCAGAAGGCCAATGAATTCAAGTCCAGCATCTGGGTCGAGGTCGAGGACCGCAAGATCAACGCCAAGAGCCTGCTCGGCGTTCTGTCCATGGGCATCACCAAGGGCACGCGTGTCAGCATCATTGCGGAAGGCCCCGATGAGGAAGAAGCAGTAAAAGCACTGACCGACATGCTCGTAAAAGAGGTCTTCTGAGGCATTTTTTACAACCGGTAACGACAGGAGGGGCGTTGTCCCTCCTGCGTTTGCCGCCCGATCTGCACATTTGCTGGCGCTGCGTCCGCAGCGCTTTTTTATTCAGAAGTTATGACATTTGAAGAACTCAAGGACAAGGCGCTTTCGCTTCCATATGAGCCGGGCGTCTACATCATGCAGGATAAGGCCGGTACGGTTATCTATGTCGGCAAGGCCAAAAAACTCAAGAACCGTGTCAGCCAGTATTTTCAGGATACAGCGGCGCATACGCCGAAGACGCGTAAAATGGTGTCGCAGATCGACCATTTCGATACTATCGTTGCGCGTTCAGAGTTTGAGGCGCTGGTGCTCGAATGCTCGCTCATCAAGCGGCATATGCCGAAGTATAATATTCTCCTGAAAGACGACAAGGGGTATCCCTATCTGCGCGTCGATCTGACGGAGGACTACCCGACCATGCAGATGGTCAGCAAAACGGCGGGGGACAAGGCCAGCTATTTCGGCCCCTTCGGCGGCCGTTCTGTTACGCAGCATGTGATCGACACGCTCCGCCTGACGCTGAAGCTTCCGGGCTGCTCCAAGCAGTTTCCGCGTGATCTTGGCAAGGATCGGCCGTGCCTCAATTTTCATATGAACAACTGCGACGGCTGGTGTCAGCTTTCGCGCAGCCAGAAGGAGTATCACGCCCGCATGGAGCAGGCTGTGCTGATTCTGCAGGGCAGCTATAAAAAGGTCGCGGACGAATTGCGCATGCAGATGGAGGGCGCTGCCGAAAAATTGCAGTTTGAACTTGCCGCGTCCCTGCGCGACCGGCTGCGCGCCGTGGAGTCCCTCGGTGAAAGGCAGCTTGTGACAGCCGGGACAATGGCCAATACCGATGTGATCGGCTATTACCAGAACGAAGCGCGGGCCTGCTTTGCGGTTCTGCATTATGTAAACGGAAGCCTGCTCGACAAGGAATATGAGATTCTATCTCCGGCGGACGACCCGCAGGAAGCTGTCTCCGCCCTTGTCAAGCAGTTCTATCTTGCGCGCGGCACAGCGCCAAAGGTCATCCTTACGCCGTTTGAACTGGAGGATGCGGAACTGTTCTCTGCTCTTTTGCAGCAGGAACTGAACAAAAAGGTCCTTATCCGCATGCCGCAGCGCGGCGATAATGTGCGTCTGGTCGAACTTGCCCATAAAAATGCGCGCGAAGAGGCCGAGCGCATTACAACCAAAGCAGAGCGCCGCACCGGAACGCTCGGCGCGCTGGCCGATATGCTCCATCTGCCGGATATTCCGCACCGGATGGAGGCCTATGATATTTCCAATCTGGCCGGAACGGACATTGTCGCATCCATGGTCGTCTTTCAGGACGGCAGGCCACTCAAATCCGCCTATAAGCGCTTCCGCGTCGAGGGTCTGACCGATCAGGACGATTATGCGTCCATGCACCAGATTCTCCTGCGCCGTCTCACGCATTATGTTCAGCAGGATGCGGGCTTTTCCGAGCGGCCGGATGTTCTGCTGATCGACGGCGGCGTTGAGCATACAAGGGTTGCAGAGGAGGTCTTGCAGACGCTTGGACTGGATATTCCGGCCTACGGCATGGTCAAGGACGACAAGCACCGCACAAGAGCGCTCGTAACCGCCGAAGGCGCCGAAATTGCCATCAGCGCCGTACCGTCTGTGTTTGCGCTCATCGGGACCATTCAGGAGGAGACGCACCGCTTTGCCATCACCTACCAGCGTGCGCTCCGATCCCGCCGCATGAAAAAATCCGGGCTGGAGGACATTCCCGGCATCGGCGAAAAGCGGCGGCAGGCGCTCTTGAAAAAATTCCGCTCTGTCAAAGCCATTTCACAAGCAGAACGCAGCCAGCTGGAGCAGGTGCTCCCGGAATCCGCCGCGCTGGCTGTTTATCAGCATTTTCACCCGAAGGAAGGAGGAGCCGCATGCGCGTCATCACAGGAACCGCCAGAGGCGTCCCGCTGAAGGCCCCGAAGGGCATGGATACCCGCCCGACCATGGATCAGGTCAAGGAGGGTATTTTCTCCGCCATCCAGTTTGAAATCGAGGGGAGAACGGCGCTCGACCTGTTCGCAGGCTCTGGCCAGCTTGGTATCGAGGCGCTTAGCCGCGGCGCGGCACACTGCACATTTGTCGATAAGGGTAAAGAGCCGATTGCCGTTATCCGGGAGAACCTGAAAAAGACAAGACTGGAAGATCACGCCACAGTTGCGCAGGCGGATTACAGTTCCTACCTGAAAACCTGCCGCACACAGTTCGATTTGATCCTCTTAGACCCGCCTTATGCGGAAATTTTCCTTGAAACTGCGCTAAAAATCATATCAGAAATTGACATTTTGACGAACAGTGGTATAATAGTCTGTGAAAGACCCTTTGAGAAGTCCCTTCCGGATGAAATTCCGGGTCTTGTGCGTTACCGGGATTACCGCTACGGCAAGGCTGCGGTGACGATCTTCCGCAGAGGATAGCCGGCTGGAGGCGCCATGAGAACAGCAATTTACCCCGGCAGCTTTGACCCTGTTACAAACGGTCATCTCAACATCATCACCCGCGCGGCGCGCAGCTTTGACCGGCTGGTCGTCTGTGTGATGTATAACTGTGAAAAAAGCCCCATGTTCACGCCGGAAGAACGCGTTGAACTCATCCGCCGCGTCACGGCGGATATTCCGAACGTTGCGGTCATGCACTCCAACAAGCTGCTGGCCGACTTTGCGCGCGAACAGGGAAGTTCCATTATTATCAAGGGCCTGCGGGCCGTTTCTGATTTCGAGCGTGAATTCCAGATGGCGCTCATGAATCATAAACTCAATCCCGGACTTGATACCATGTTCCTGACTGCGGAGCATCAGTTCATGTACTTGAGTTCCAGCGCCGTCAAGGAGTTGGCACGGTATGATGCCGACGTGAGCGATTTTCTGCCCGCGGCGATCATTCCGGACTTCAAGGCTCGCATGATGGAGCAAATCTAAGGAGGTATTTTTATGGCAAGCGGTATTGAAGAGATCCTGACAACGTTGTATGAGATGGTACAGGATGCGTGGAGTTTGCCGCTCGGCGCGGACAAGTGCGTACTCGAACGTGACAAGGTTCTCGATCTTCTCGATGAGATCAGCAACCAGCTTCCCGGTGAACTCAAGCAGGCCAAGACGATCGTTGAGTCCCGCAACGAGGTCATTACCAACGCCAAACGCGAGGCCGAAAACATTCTCAAGCAGGCTGAGCAGCGCGCCCGTCAGATGATCTCGCACGAAGATGTCTATCTGCAGGCCCAGAAAGAGGCCGACGACTTGATGAAAAATGCACAGGCCAAGATCAAGGAACTGCGTCAGGTCACGAATGATTATGTTGACGACTCTATGAAGCGCACAGAGGATGCCATTGCGCAGGCTTTGAGCGAGATCCGCGAGTCCCGCGGCAAGTTCCGCGCCCTCGTCAACCCGCAGCAGGCCAAGCCCTCGCCTATCATCGAAGACGTATAAAGCACCATTTTCCCATACCGATACAAGCTGAGAAGAGGAACGAACTTCGCGCAGCGCCGCAGAGAGGAAGCGGCTGGTGTAAGCTTCCGCAAAGCCAAAGTTCCCGTCGCCTCCGAGCCGCCGGGCTGAACGCACAGTAAGCCCCGCCGGGTTCTCCCGTTACAGAGATTTGAGCGCCCGGTTTTCCGGGAACGCAGGTGGTACCACGGAGAATTTCTTCGCCCTGAGTCTGAAACTCAGGGCGTTTTTTCTTGCATCTGCGCATTCGATTGTAGAGGCCGATGCCCACATCGGCCCGGCAGAACAGACCGCTTTTACAGAAATCTACGGCGAATTCGCAGCTTCTCAACGGGCCGATGTAGGCATCGACCCCTACGAACAAGTGAGAAACTGCATTCGCATCCGCCTGAGATTTCCGTTAAAACAACTGCATTCTGCCGGGCAGAGCAGAGGTCCGTCCCTGCCAACTCACAGCTTTTTGGAAAGGAGCGCATATGACCTTCCGGTTTGAAACGGATTACGATCTTGAAACACTTATGGCGATGGCAAAGGGCATCCGCCGGACTGTGCGGAAAAAGCGCAGTTGTCTGGTGCATATCTTCGCGGCGCTTGTCGTTCTGATGGAAGCGTTTTTCCTGCTTATGGATTTGAGGAAGAATGCCCTCGACGTAGGGGACGTGCTGGCGCTGATCGCAGTCCTGGCCATAATCATAGTGGTGAGAACAGAAGACCGGCTCAATGCCCGGACTGCCAGAGCGCGTCTGCTTCCCGGCACGGAGCATGCCAGTACGGTGTTTGATGAAGACGGCTATACCGTGACAACAAGCGTCAATAAGGGCAGATGGCAGTACAAGCAGATCTTTGCCGTTGCCGAGACGGAGCGCTATTTTATCCTTACGCTTTCCAAAGATTATGCACAGGCAGTTGATAAGGAAGGCATGCAGGGCGGAAGCACAGCGGAATTCCGTGCATTTATCAAGGAAAAGACCGGAAAGCCGGTCGTATATATCAAGTAAAGACGATTCCACGCGTAAAACCACCGCCGATGACATTGAGAATGAGAGGAGATATTCATGCCCGGTGAATTTGTATTTGTCCCGACGCACTACAGTCCGGAACTGCAGAGCGAATTGGCGAAGGCGCTGCGGGCGCGTACAGAGATTGTCTCACGGAAGAAGAACCCCAAGCTTTGGCGTATGACCGACGGCGTGAACCGCTTCGCGGAGGAATGCAGAGCGGACGACCCGCTGCTGAAGCGCCGGGGAATTGTACGGACCGTTTTGTCTGTGATTCTGGCCGCCGCAGGTGTCTTTCTGCTTGTGACGGGGCTGATGGAGCCGAAGAATATGACGCTGCTTGTAACCGGCGTCATTGCGCTGGTGATTGCAGCGGCGCGGTTTCTTCCAAGACCGGATGCGGACATGACAAGACAGTTTCAGAAGTCAGCGGCACTGCTTTTAAAAAGCCTCGGCGGACTGGATTTGTCGTCAAAGCCGAAGATTCGATTCACGGACGAGGCAATGCAGATCAAGACAAACCAGAAATCGGCCGACTTCCCGTATGAAAAAATGGAAACGCTGGTGGAAACGCCGAGCCTTTTCCTGCTGACGCACTCCGGCTCGGCCACGGTCCTGCAAAAGAAGGATCTGATTTTAGGCACGCCGGAGGAATTTCTGGACTTTTTCCGTGCCCACGCAGCCTGCCCCTGTGCAAAATTGACTGAAGAATAAACAATATGTTTCAATAGGAGAATCAACATGAGAAAAGAACTGCCCAAGCAATACGACCCGACGCAGGTGGAAAGCCAGATCTATCAGATGTGGCTGGACAACGACTGCTTCAAGGCCGAACCAGACCCCGGCAAGAAACCCTATTCCATCGTCATGCCGCCTCCCAACGTCACCGGCCAGCTTCATATGGGCCACGCGCTCGACTCCACGCTGCAGGACATTCTGACCCGCTATAAGCGTATGGAGGGCTACAGCGCCCTCTGGCTGCCCGGCACCGATCATGCCGGTATTGCCACCCAGATTAAGGTCGAGGAAGAACTGCGCGTCAAGGAAGGCAAGACCCGCTATGACCTTGGCCGCGAAAAGTTCCTCGAGCGCGTCTGGGCGTGGAAGGAAAAGTACGATGGAATAAAGGGCGGCCGGCCGCATCGTCGAGCAGCAGCGAAAGCTCGGCGTCAGCTGCGACTGGTCGCGCAGCCGCTTCACCATGGACGAGGGCTGCTCCAAGGCCGTGCGCGAGGCGTTCTGCGAGATGTATGACAAGGGCCTTATTTACAAGGGCAGCCGCATCATCAACTGGTGCCCGCACTGCCTGACCGCACTCTCCGACGCGGAAGTCGAATACGTTGACAAGCCCGGCCATCTCTGGTATATCCGGTATCCGCTCTCTGACGGCTCCGGCGATATCGTCGTTGCCACGACCCGCCCGGAAACCATGATGGGCGACACCGGCGTGGCCGTCAACCCGAATGACGAAAAATTCAAGCATCTGATCGGCAAGACCTGCATTCTGCCCATCATGAACCGCGAGATTCCCATTGTGGGCGATGAATACTGCGAGATCGGCTTCGGTACCGGTGCGGTCAAAATGACCCCGGCGCACGACCCCAATGACTTTGAGGTCGGCCTGCGCCATAACCTTGATGTTATCCGCGTCATCGCCGACGACGGCCATATCAACGAAAACGGCGGCAAATACAACGGCATGGACCGCTATGAATGCCGCAAAGCCCTTGTAAAGGACCTCGAAGAGCAGGGCTATCTCGTCAAGACCGAGCCGTATTCCCACAACGTTGGCACCTGCTACCGCTGCCACAACGATGTCGAGCCGCTCATTTCCGCGCAGTGGTTCGTCAAGATGAAGCCGTTGGCAGAAGAGGCTATCCGCGTCGTCAAGAACGGCACGATCAAATTTGTTCCCGAGCGCTTCTCCAAGACGTATCTCAACTGGATGGAAAATGTGCACGACTGGTGCATCTCCCGCCAGCTTTGGTGGGGCCATCAGATCCCCGCGTGGTACTGCGATGCGTGCGGCCATATCAACGTCAGCCGCGAAGACCCGACGAAGTGCGAAAAGTGCGGCTGCACGAAGCTGACCCGCGACGAGGACGTGCTCGACACATGGTTCTCGTCCGGCCTGTGGCCGTTCTCAACGCTCGGCTGGCCCGATCTGAATTCTGAAGACCTCAAATACTGGTACCCGACGACCGACATGGTTACGGGCTATGATATCATCTTCTTCTGGGTGGCGCGCATGGTCGTCTCCGGCATGGAGCAGATGAAAAAGGAGCCGTTTAAGACCGTCTTCATCCACGGCCTTGTCCGCGACGATAAGGGCCGCAAGATGTCCAAGTCCCTCGGCAACGGCATCGATCCGCTGGAGATGGCTGAGAAATACGGTGCGGACGCGCTGCGCTTCAATCTCATCACCGGCAACTCGCCCGGCAACGACATGCGCTTCTACGTCGAGAAGTGCGAGGCCATGCGCAACTTTGCCAATAAGATCTGGAACGCGAGCCGCTATGTGCTCATGAACCTGACCGTCGAAGAGACTGGCCTGCCTGATGTGACAGACCTTGAGATCGAAGATAAGTGGGTGCTCTCCAAACTCAATACGCTCATCAAGGAAGTCACGGAGAACATGGATGCCTATGAACTGGGCGTCGCCTCCGCCAAGGTCTACGACTTTATCTGGGATACCTATTGCGACTGGTATATCGAGCTGACCAAGGCAAGACTTTACGGCGAGGACGAAAAGAGCAAGCTGGCGGCGCAGAAGGTGCTGGTCTATGTGCTTGACCAGTTCCTGCGTCTGCTGCATCCGTTCATGCCGTTCATCACTGAAGAGATCTGGCAGGCGATCCCGCACGAGGGCAGCTTCCTCATGCTGGCTGACTGGCCGAAGTATGACGAGAACCTGAACTTCTCCATTGAGGCTGCACACATGGAGTCCGTCATGAATGCCATCCGCTCCATCCGCAACCGCCGCGCAGAGATGAACGTCCCGCCGTCGAAGAAGAGCACGCTCTATGTCGTGTCTGACAAGGGCGAGATCTTCCGGCAGGGCACGGGCTTCATCTGCCGTCTGGCCTATGCCGATCAGGTCATTATCTGCGATGCTGATCCAGAGGGCCACGAAAACATGGTCTGCGTCGTCACGAACGATGCCAAGCTCTATATCCCGCTCGAGGAGCTCATCGACTTCGAGAAGGAACTGGCCCGCATCGAAAAGGAAAAGGCGAACTGCCTCAAGCAGATCGCCATGTTCGAGGGCAAGCTTTCCAACGAAGCATTTGTCTCCCGCGCACCCGAAAAGGTCGTGGCCGAGCAGCGCGAAAAGCTCGAAAAGAACCGCGCGCTGCTTGCGCAGCTCGAAGAAAGTGAAAAGCGTCTGCGCCGGTAATTCCTTTGACAAAACCCGCGCGTAAAAGCTTCTATAATGGACATGCAGGAAACCCCTGTGTGTCCATTTTCTTTTTTGGAGGCGAACAAATGAATCTCACAAGCTTTTTGCAGGACAAGCATCTGACCGTCGCGCTGCGCGGCGAGATCGACCACCACAGCGCGAAGGATATCATGCGCGTCCTGGGCAACAAGATCGACCTCTATCTGCCGCGTGTGTGCGTGCTGGATTTCCGGGAGGTCACGTTTATGGACTCAAGCGGCATCGCCATCGTGATCTCCTGCGTGCGCCGCATGCGGCAGCTGCGCGGCGAGGTCATTCTCAGGAGCGTCCCACCGCAGCCGATGAAGGTGCTCAAGGCCTCCGGCATTGAGCGCATTGCAACTCTGGAAGATGAAAGGAGCCTTGTCCATGAAAGCTGAAAATGAAATGACGCTGACCTTCCCCAGCAGGTCAGCCAATGAATCGTTTGCCCGCGCGGCGGTCGCATGCTTCGCCGCGCAGCTCGACCCCAATCTCGAGGAGCTGAACGATATCAAGACTGCTGTTTCCGAGGCCGTGACCAACTGCATCGTCCATGCCTACCGCGACTGCCTCGGCACCGTGACCATCCGCTGCCGCATTCTGCCGGAGAACGTGCTGGATATCGTCATCCGCGACAAGGGCTGCGGCATGGAGGACGTGGAAAAGGCCCGCGCGCCCATGTTCACGACCGGCGGCCCGGAGCGCAGCGGCATGGGCTTTACGATCATGGAGAGCTTCATGAGCTCGCTGCAGGTCACGTCAAAGCCCGGTAAAGGCACGACGGTACATATGAAGCGCAGGATCGTGCAGCGGAGGAAAACCGCTTGAGCGACACCATTACGCTCATCCAGCGTTCGCAGCAGGGCGACCGGGACGCGTCCGAGCGGCTTGTCACGGAAAACACGGGCCTCATCTGGTCGATCGCCCGGCGGTATTTTGGCCGCGGCGTGGAGCCGGACGACCTGTTTCAGCTTGGCTGCGTCGGTTTTTTAAAGGCAGTCGAGGGCTTTGACACCGCTTACGGCACACAGTTTTCCACCTATGCCGTCCCCAAAATCGCCGGCGAGATCCGCCGCTTCCTGCGCGACGACGGCGCGGTTAAGGTCAGCCGCAGCATCAAGGAGCGGGCCGCCGCCATCAAAAAAGCGCGTGAGCGCCTGACCGGCGATTTTGGCCGCGACCCGACGGTATCCGAACTTTCCGAGGCACTGGGCCTTTCGCCTGAGGAAATCGCAGCCGCCGAAACAGCTACCAGCGCGACTGAATCCATCCAGCGCCAGACCGGAGAGGAGGGCTTTTCGCTCGAGGATGTCCTGTGCACCGACGGCATGGAGGAAAGGTTGCTCGAACGCATGGCCCTGCAGGAGGCGCTTGCCCGCCTGAACGATAAGGAACGTCTTGTTATCCAGCTTCGATACTATCACAGCCTGACGCAGCAGCGTGTTGCCGGCCTCATCGGCGTATCGCAGGTGCAGGTCAGCCGTATCGAAAAGAAAGCGCTTGAGCGACTCCGAACATTTTTTTGATATCGACAAACCGGGAAAAATGCAGTAGAATATCCGTAGTTTATTGAAAAGGCAATGTCATATCACTTGATGCTGTGACCTGTCAGTTGACGCAAGCACGATGAAAACTCGAACAAGGTTCTGGTGGGGCGTCGGCCCCTACAGGGTGCTGCGCAGATCGATGACATTGCCCACAAGGGGAAGCTATGGAACAGACATTTGAAGCCCGGTTCTTATCTGCGCGCCGCGCTGTGATCGCGGCGCGCTTTCAGAACCTGAACGACATGCAGCGCGAGGGCGTTCTCACGACGCAGGGGCCGCTGCTGCTGCTGGCCGGTGCGGGGAGCGGCAAGACGACCGTGCTCATCAACCGCATTGCCAATCTCATCGCCTTCGGCGAAGGCTCCGACTCAAATGAAATTCCGGAGTATATCGCGGAGGAAGACGTTACATATCTCGAGGACTACCTCAAAACGCGCGATCCCGCCATGCAGCAGCAGGCCGAGCGCCTGTGCGCATTGCGTCCCGCCGCGCCGTGGTCGATTCTGGCCATCACGTTCACAAACAAAGCTGCAAACGAGCTGAAGGCCAGATTGCAGGCGCTGCTGGGCGACTACGCCATGGACGTCTGGGCCATGACGTTCCACGCTGCCTGCTGCCGCATTCTCCGGCGGGAGATCGACCGGCTGGACGGCTACACGGGCCGCTTCACGATCTATGACACGAGCGATTCCGAGCGGGTCATGAAGGACATTCTGAAAGACTTCGGGCTGGACGAAAAATCCCTCCCGCCGCGTCTGGCTCTTTCTGTGATCAGCAAGGCCAAGGACAAGCGGCAGAATCCGGAGCTGTTTTCCAGACACGCCGGAAAGTCCGGCGATTACCGCATGGATCGCATCGCGCAGCTCTACGCCGAATACGAAAAGCGCCTGCACGAGGCCAATGCGCTGGATTTTGATGATATCATCCTCAAGACCGTCGAGCTGCTTGAGCAGTTCGAGGATGTGCGGACGTATTACCAGCGCAAATTCCACTATGTCATGATCGACGAGTATCAGGACACGAACCAGCTGCAGTACCAGCTGACGGCCCTGCTTGCGGGCGGATATGAGAATATCTGCGTTGTCGGCGATGACGATCAGTCCATCTACAAATTCCGCGGCGCGACCATCGAAAATATTCTTTCCTTTGAAAAGCAGTTCAAGGGCGCCCGCGTCATCCGGCTTGAGCAGAATTACCGCTCCACGCAGGCCATTTTGAACGCGGCCAACGCCGTGATCTCGCACAACCGGGGAAGAAAAGGCAAAAAGCTCTGGACGCAGAACGCCGCAGGCGACCGCATCACAGTCTACGAGGCGTCAAGCGAGTCGGACGAGGCCAATTATATTGCCAGCCGCATCATCTCCATGTCCAAGGGGAAGAATTTCAAGGACTTCGCCGTGCTCTACCGCACGAACGCGCAGTCGAACGCGGTGGAAAATGCGTTCAAGCGCAGCGGCATCCCGTACCGCATCATCGGCGGCACACGCTTCTTTGACCGCGCTGAGGTCAAGGATATGCTGGCCTATCTGTGCGTGATCAATAACCGCGCAGACGAGCTGAGATTGCAGCGCATCATCAACAACCCGCCGCGCGGCATTGGTGGTAAGACGCTCGAAATGGCGCAGCGGCAGGCGGCCGCGGCCGGTGTGCCGCTCTATACGGTCGTCTCCGACCCGTACAGCTATCCGAGCCTTGAAAAATCCGCCGCAAAGCTCATGGCCTTCACGGTCGTGATCGAGGAATGCGCCGAGCTTCTGACGACGCTTTCCCTGCCGGATTTCTACGAGGAAGTCATGCTCCGCACCGGCTATCTGAACATGCTTGAGGAAAAGGACGATATCGAAGCGCGCACCCGCGCAGAAAACATCCGCGAACTCAAATCCAGCATTCTTGCCTATATGGAAAACACCGATACGCCCACGCTGGCGGGCTTTTTGGAGGAAATTGCCCTCTACACGGATATCGAGCAGTATGACCCGGAAGCGGACGCCGTCGTGATGATGACGATGCACGCGGCCAAGGGTCTGGAATTCCCAAATGTATTTCTCACGGGTTTTGAAGAGGGGCTGTTCCCGTCGAACCGCTGCCTGAGCGAGCCGGAGGAGCTGGAAGAGGAACGCCGCCTGTGCTACGTCGCCATCACCAGAGCCAAGCAGAACCTCGTCATTTCCTACGCCCGGCAGCGCATGCTCTACGGCCGCACGACGACGAATCTGCCCTCCCGCTTTGTAGACGAGCTTCCAGCGGAATCCGTCAAGCGCGTCGGCGCGCCGAAGCCCAGCTATTCGCAGCAGGCCCCCCGGCAGTACGGCTCGTTTGGACGCGTCAGCATTTACGGCGACGAGTATAACGACTTTTCTCAGATCCCCACGCAGCCGAAGCCGCAGAAGGACTATTCCGTCCACACGCAGCCGAAGCCTGCTCCGAAGGTCAGCTTCGCGGCAGGGGAAATGGTGCAGCACAAGGCCTTTGGCCGGGGCATGATCCTGACGGTTCTGCCCATGGGCGCCGACGCGCTGCTCGAGATCGCATTCGACGGCGTCGGCACCAAGCGCCTCATGGCAAACACGGCGGCGCAGCACATGAAAAAGCTGTAATCTTCCCATATCCCCGGCATAGGCTATGCTGGGGGTGTATGGAGATGAGCCGGAAAAAACGAAGACGCAGAAGATTGCTGCTGATCATTCCGCTGCTTGTGCTGACGGGGCTGATTCTGCTCGTGGAGCTGCATCTGTCGCCGTATATCCGCGAGCTTGCGCGCAATCAGGCAGTCAACGCCGCGTCGAACGCCATCACAGAGGCCGTCAGCGAAATGCTCCGCAAGGGCGATACGGATTTTTCCCGCGTGATCGTGCTGGAAAAGGATGTGGAGGGCCATATCACCGCGCTCCGCACCGACATGACGCAGGTTGAACGCCTCAAGGTCGAAGTGCTGGAAATTCTGAATACTCTTGTCGCGCAGATCAACACGCAGCAGATGGGCATCCCGCTCGGAAACCTCCTGCTGCCCGATCTGCTGGCCGGAACCGGCCCGGAACTGCCGGTCAAGGCTGTCAGCCTCACCATGTCGAACGCTGACTTTTTTTCGGATTTTACCGCAGCTGGGATCAACCAGACCCTGCAGACGCTGAAGGTGAAATTCACCATCAGTCTGACTATCCTGACGACTGTTGGCTATGAAACGGTTGACGTGGACAGCGATGTCATGGTCGCACAGACCGTGATCGTCGGCACAGTACCTGAAACTTATGTAAATCTAGGGCATCTTACCACAACAGAAGGCTGGGAATGATATGGAACCGAAACAGGAGATTGAACAACTCACCCGGGAACTGGAACACGCGGGGTATCTCTATTATGTGCTCGATAATCCCGAGATGAGCGATTATGATTACGACCACAAGCTGCGCAGGCTGGAAGAACTGGAAGCGCAGTATCCGCAGTACGCCTCGCCGCTCAGTCCGACGCACCGTGTCGGCGGGCAGGCGCTGAGCGAATTCGTCAAGGTGCGTCACGCCGTTCCGCTGGAGAGCCTGCAAGATGTATTTTCCTTCGACGAACTGCGTGAATTCGACGCGCATGTGCGCGAGGAGGAGCCGGACGCGGAATATTCTGTCGAACCGAAGGTCGATGGCCTTTCCGTTGCACTGGAATACATCGATGGACAATTTGTCCGCGGCGCGACGCGCGGCGACGGATTGATCGGCGAGGATGTGACGGAAAATCTCAAGACCATCCGCTCCATTCCCATGACGCTGGAGCATGCGCCCGCCCGTCTGATCGTGCGCGGCGAGGTCTTTATGCCTCGTGTCAGCTTTGAAGCACTCAACGCCGAGCAGGAGAAACTCGGAAAGCCCCTTTTTGCAAACCCGCGCAACGCGGCGGCGGGTTCTTTGCGCCAGCTCGATCCCGGCATCGCTGCAAAGCGCAGGCTGGACATTCTGGTCTTCAATCTGCAGCTGGCCGAGGGCGCGGAGTTCCAGACCCACAGCGAGACGCTGGACTATCTGCGGAGCCTCAAATTCAAGGTCATTCCCTATACACTCTGCCGCGATATGGACAAAGCGGAGCAGCTGATCAAAAATCTTGGCGAAACGCGCTATGACCTGCCGTATGATATCGACGGGGCCGTCATGAAGCTCAACAGCCTTGCGGGCCGTGCCCGTCTCGGCAGCACGGCCAAATTCCCGCGCTGGGCCGCAGCCTTCAAATACCCGCCCGAGGTCAAGGAGACGGTATTGGAGGATATCGTCGTGCAGGTCGGACGCACGGGCGTTCTCACGCCCCGTGCCATCGTCGCTCCCGTGCATCTGGCCGGGACGACCGTCACCGCCGCGACGCTCCACAATCAGGACTTCATCACCGACAAGGACATCCGCATCGGCGATACCGTCAAAATCCGAAAGGCAGGGGAGATCATCCCGGAGATTCTTGAGGTCGTGCTCTCCAAGCGCCCGGAAGGCGCGCAGCCGTACCAGCTGCCGGACAGATGCCCCGTCTGCGGCGCGCCCGTCGTGCGCGACGAGGATGGCGCGGCCCTGCGCTGCACCGGCGCGGAGTGCCCCGCGCAGCTGTCGCGCAATCTTGCGCACTTCGTCTCGCGCGAGGCCATGAACATCGACGGCCTCGGCAGCGCGATCATCGACCAGCTGATCGAGCAGAAGATGGTGTCCAATCCCGCCGACCTCTACCGGCTGGATTACGCCGCGTTTGCCGAACTTCCCGGACAGGGCAAAAAATCCGCCGCAAATCTGGAAGCGGCCGTCGAGGCCAGCAAGCAGAACGACCTGTCGCGCCTTCTGTGCGCTCTCGGCATCCGGCAGGTCGGCAGCAAGGCGGCAAAAGTTTTGGCCAGTACCTTTGGCAGCCTCGATGCGCTGCAAAACGCGTCGCTCGAGGATCTGACCGCCGTGCCCGACATCGGCGAAACGACGGCGAAGAACATTCTTGACTATTTCGCCAGCTCGCAGTCGCAGGATCTCATCGAGCGCTTGCGCGAAGCAAATGTGAACTTCCTATCGACCAATCAGATCACGGACACCCGCTTTGCAGGCAAGACCTTCGTTCTGACCGGCGCACTGAGCCTCTTTACGCGCGAGGAGGCGACGGAAAAAATCGAAAGCCTCGGCGGCAAGGCGGCCTCGTCCGTCTCCAAAAAGACGACCTATGTGGTCGCGGGTGAAAACGCGGGCAGTAAGCTGAAAAAGGCCAACGAGTTGGGCATTCCGGTTCTGTCCGAGCAGGAATTTCTGGAGTTGCTGCAATGAAAATCACACTGGTCAGCAGCTGCGGCCTCGTACTGGAGCAGGATGGGCAGACGCTCCTGATTGACGCGCTCAACAAACAGTATCGCTGCTATTACGGTCTGCCGCCCGAGACATTTGTGAGAATGCTGTCAGGCGAACCGCCTTATGATGCTGTCTGCGGCATCCTTTTTACGCATGCGCACCCCGATCATTACAGCGCAAGCCGCACGGAGCAACTCCGTGCGGCTTGTGGTGCGGCGGTAGTTCTTCCGCAGCCGGACACGCCAGAGCGGCTGAACGTGCAGCTTGGCCCGTTTGCAGTTGAATGCAGCCGCTTTCCGCACATTCCCGTTCCAGGACTGGAGGAGATCGCACACGCCGTATACTGGATCTCTGCTGCCGGAAAAAGCGTCTATGTGACTGCCGACGCACAGATCGACACTACCCGCCATCGCGCCATTCTGCGCGGAAGACGGGCAGACGCAGCGTTCTGGAACGGACAATACCTGTCCCATCCCGAAACGCGGGAACTGCTGCTGGAAGCGGCGGAAAAAAATTTCATCTACCATATTCCTGTAGATGAAAAGGATGCCTGCGGTATCCGCCGCAAATGTGAGCGCAATATGGCCCGCTTCGGCGCAGACCTTCCGGGCGTTTCTCTGCTGGAGCAATACCCGTCGGTTCTGGAGGTATGAAGCTAAAAACGGCGGCCTGTTCCGCCGAGGTTGCTTCAAACGTGCCTCTGGCGGCCCCATCTTCTCTGCCTCGCCGGAAAAGATGGGGAGAAAGGCGCTGGGGTACGGTTTAGTGCGTACTGCGGGTGCAATTCAGGCAGGTTTCTGATTTACAGCTGTTACGAACGCACAAACTCACCCTACGGACGCTATGGTACGCGCCGTCTGTTACGGTACCCCAAACTTGCAAGCAGTTACGTTTAAATGACTGCGGTAAAAACGCTCTGCGTTCAAAATCTGCAAAGCAGTACGAATTCGCCGCAATCCTGTAGGGGCCGATGCCCACATCGGCCCGCTGGGAAGTTGCGAATTTTCCGAAAATTTCCGTAAAACCAGTATATCCTGCGGGCGGACAGAGTCGTCCGCCCCTACGAGATACATGTGCAGTTGAAGCCTTGCCGTAGGGGCCGACGACTCTGTCGGCCCATTGGGAAGTCACGAATTCGCAGAAGATTCCCGTAAAGTACGGTGCATTCTGCCGGGTCGATGTGTACCGGCAAGCGGCAGACCCACATCCGTAACGCTCCTTCGTCGCGAAC
>OGPR01000970.1_pt1 | contig 26075 bp, 18 predicted proteins | sample 1552981 | NCBI WGS metagenome assembly OGPR01 (sample SAMEA2580260, study PRJEB22360) | human gut metagenome | biome: human gut; feature: human-associated habitat; material: faeces | place: Denmark | collected 2008/2010 | reverse complement strand
GCATGTCAAAGACACGCACGGCCCCACCGGTCTGGACACTATCGTGTGGAACTGAATACTTGGCGATTTTTCATCGCCTCCTTCAAAAACAGAGAGAGAAAGAGCAAAACCGCCCTTTCGGGACCCGATATACCCTCTTCACAAGGATAGGGTATATCGGGGTTTATTTCCCCAAGCGGGCCTGCAAAATCGCGGTCAGACTCATGGATATTTTCAGGCTTGCGAGTTGCCATTTTGCGGGTCGAGTGAGGCTGCATTTTCCCTGGCCTTTAGCTTGGCTTATTCGCACCTTTTGCATCCAAAGAAAGATGTCAAATATTTACCCCAATCGTTTGTTTGCAATGATGGATAGGCCCTTTAAATAAACATAAAAGGCATATAAGATTATTATTATTGAGCGATAAATTAGCATTATATGCAATTGGATGCTATGTTTGTGCAAAATAAATGGTATCTTTGAATTCAAAATACAGAAAAGGAATGGGAGCTAAACTGAATAGGATTAAAGTTGTGCTTGTTGAGAAGAATGTCTCGCAGAAAGAGCTTGCGGCCCAAATTGGTAAGAGTTTCAGTACGGTCAATGCTTACTGTGCCAATAGATTGCAACCCAATCTTGAGACTTTAGACCGGATAGCCCAAGTGCTTAATGTACCAATGCGAACTCTCGTTAAGGAGGACTAGTTATTTTAAACTGTGGCAAAAATTAACAATATCCCAACCCTTACTGCCTATCAGCAAAAGTTTCTTGCATGGCAACTTGATCGTCGTCGCTCATCAAGTGATGAAGATAAGTTTACGAGTGTACTTGCTGAAGCTCAGGTTGATTTGAATCCGCATCAGGTGGATGCAGCGCTTTTTGCTTTCAAGTCTCCGTTGAGTATGGGAGCTGTTTTAGCTGACGAAGTAGGGCTTGGAAAAACCATCGAAGCAGCGCTTGTTATCTCACAACAGTGGGCAGAGCGACATCGTCATATACTTGTCATTGCTCCGGCAACACTGCGAAAACAGTGGAGTATGGAATTGGAGGAAAAGTTTTTTCTCCCGTCGGTCATTCTGGAATCCAAGAATTTTAATCGTATCCTTGCCGATACATATAGTAATCCTTTTGATGATAAAGAACATATTGTAATTTGCTCTTACCAGTTCGCAAAGAAACAGATACGTCACATTGAACGTGTAAACTGGGATTTGGTAGTCCTTGACGAAGCGCATAAACTCCGTAATGTTTACAAATCAAGCAATAAGACTGCCATTGTCTTGAAGGAGGGGCTGAAAAACTACAAGAAATTGTTACTTACGGCTACACCATTGCAGAACAATGTCCAAGAGCTGTATGGTCTTATTTCTATTATAGATGATGGCTATTTTGGGGGGCTTAAGAGCTTTAATGCTCGATATGGTAAGACCGAACTTCGCAAGGAATCAACATATAAAGATTTGCGTGAGCGCATTCAGCCTATTATCCATCGCACATTGCGAAGCGACGTCCAGGAATACGTGAAATATACCGAGCGGAAGGCTTTGGTGCAGGAATATTATCCAAGTCAGGACGAACAGACCTTGGGTAAAATGGTCAGTGAATATTTGCAACGGGACGAATGTTTTGGTATGCCTCGCAGCCAGCGGTCGCTTATCACGCTTGTTCTGCACAAGCTTTTATCATCGTCAACTTTTGCCATTGCAGGTACCTTGCAAACCATTATTGAACGCTTGGAAAATATAGTCGGGGATAATACCTCTGACGAAGCTCGCGATGCAGTGCTTGTGAACGAGCTTTCCAGCGATATGGAGGATTTTGAGGAATATGAAGACGAGTGGCTCGATGAGAACGATGAAGAATTGGACAAAGAAGAGAGAAAGCGTACATACTCGGCTGATGAGATTGAAGAAATTCGGTCAGAGATAAAATATCTGAAAGAGATTCACTCTCTTGCTCTTGGTATTGCCGAGAATACAAAGGGGGAATGTTTGCTTCGAGCCTTGCAGATTGCCTTTGAGGATAAACGGAAGAATGGGCAGCCTGAGAAAGCGCTTATCTTTACAGAAAGCAATCGCACCCAGCAATATCTGAAACAACTACTTGAAGCAAATGGATATGCTGGGCGTATAGTGCTGTTCAATGGGAGTAATACTGACCCTAAATCAAAAGAGATATATGCAGCATGGAAAGAGCGCTATGCGGGTACGTCTCGTATAACTGGCTCGTTGACAGCGGATAAACGACAGGCTCTTGTGGATTATTTTCGGGAAGAGGCGCAGATAATGATAGCAACCGAAGCGGCAAGCGAAGGTATCAATTTACAATTCTGTTCGCTGCTGGTAAATTTCGACTTGCCATGGAATCCACAACGAGTAGAACAGCGCATAGGCCGCTGTCATCGTTATGGGCAGAAGAATGATGTGGTTGTGGTCAATTTCATCAATAAAGCCAATCGAGCCGACCAGCGCGTATATGAGTTGCTTGACCAGAAATATAACTTGTTCAAAGGCGTATTCGGTAGCAGCGACGAAGTACTGGGGAGTACAATGGATGGCATCGACTTCGAGCATCGTGTACTTGACATCTACCAGACTTGTCGCACCACGGAGGAAATAGACGCTGCCTTTGACCGATTGCAGGAAGAAATGCGCCAGCAGATAGAGGAGGTACTTGACAAAACACGTACTCGACTCATCGAGAATTTTGATCGCGACGTGGTCAATAAACTCAAAGTGCGCAAGTCTGCCGATGAACAAGCTCTGAGTCAATTTTATCAACTGTTGTGGCAGCTCACTATAAGTATGCTTGGCAGCAGCATAGACAAAATTGACAGCAAGCGATATAGCTTCACCTTGCGTCAGACTCCTGCCGACGCTGGGCAGCCATTCTCCACAGGGCCATACCGTATGGGTAAAGATATTTCAGATGCCTATACCTACCGTGTAGGGCATCCGTTGGCGCAATATCTTCTTGCAAAGGCCAAACGGCAGGATACATCGGACACTGTCGGTATCGTATTCGACTATACCGATTCTCCGGAAAAGATGTCTGTAATTGAAAACGAGGTTGGCAAATATGGAATTCTTGCTGTTAAAATCGTGCACTACCATTCGCCAAAGGATGATGAAGACTGTATCATTGCCACAGCCGTTGATAGCGAAGGCCGTGTCATGCCGGATGATTTCGTTGAGAAATTGATGTCAATTAGCGGCCATGTCTCAAAGGACTTTTTGCCCGTTATGGATGACACTCATTTACAGACGGAGATGGCCTTGAAGCGAAAGGCACTGAATGAAAGCATCGCTTTGCGCGACAAGCAATTTATCGATGAAGAAAGTGCCAAGATTGAACAATGGGCTGAAGATCAGACCTTCTCGCTCGAAGAGGAGCTGCGTGACGTGAAGAAACGAATAAAGGAACGTGAGCGGGAATTCCGAAAAGAGACTGACGACCATCGCCGTCGGCAGTTGCAAACGGAAATCATTAATCTTCAGCGTAACCAGCGACAAAAACGTCAAGAACTGTTTTCTCTGGAGGACGAGATAATAGTACGTCGAGATGCTCTCATCGCTGCCATCGACAGTTCGTTGGATAAAGCAGCCGAAGAGGAACATCTGTTTACCATAGCTTGGCAGGTAGTATAAACGACAAAGTAATAAAATGGAATAAAACAATATGGCAACACAATTTGATAAGTTCATAGCTACGATGAAGAAGGTGCTGATGCTTGACCAGGCAGACCTGGATTTCGGTATCTATCGCATCATGAACAGGAAACGTGACCAAATAGAATCCTATCTCAACAATGACTTGCGCCGGCAGGTGGCCGAAGCTATCAGCGAGAATGCCTCCAATGATGCGGAAGCCCTGCAAAAGGAGCTGGCAAAGTTGGTTTCTACGTTGACGGAGGCGGGCATGAATCCCGACAATGCCCCCAAAGTCCAGGAGCTCAAGGAACGTATTGCCCGTTGCGGTAATAGTGAAGAGCTTGAAAATGAGGTGTATTCACACCTTTCTATATTCTTTGGCCGCTATTATGATGGTGGAGACTTTGTCTCTCAGCGCCGTTACAAGAAGGACGTATATGCCATACCTTACGAGGGCGAGGAGGTGAAACTGTATTGGGCCAATGCCGACCAGTATTATATCAAGACGGCCGAGTATTTCCGCAACTACCGTTTTGCTGTCGATGGCGATAAATTCTGCGAGTTTACCCTGCGTGAGACTACCACTGAGCAAAACAACAATGTGGCTCAGAATAATATGGAGCGTCGTTTTGCTCTTTGTAAGGAAATGCCGATCGAGGTTATCGGTGATACGCTGCACATATACTTCACCTACGAACTGTACCCGAAGGCGACCAAGCAAAAGGCGCTTGTAGAGGCGGCTTTTGATGCAATCAAAGACGCTATCCCTGCTGAGTTTATTTCCGTTCTGGCTCCGCGTCCGACCGAAAGCGACCGCACCCGTACCCTGTTGCAGAAACATTTGAATGACTATGTGGCCCGCAACACGTTCGATTATTTCATTCATAAGGACCTTGGGGGCTTCCTTTCCCGCGAGCTCGATTTCTACATCAAGAATGAAATACTGGTTATCGACGATATCAATGCGCGCACTCCCGGCGAATTCCTGAAGCATCTCACCGTAATCAAAGCCATAAAGATGGTGGGCATGAAGCTCATTACCTTCCTGGCTTCATTGGAGAACTATCAGAAACGGCTGTGGCTGAAAAAGAAATTTGTCATAGAGTCCAACTATTGCATGACGCTCGACCGTGTGCCGGAAAGCCTCTACGCCGAGATTGCTGCCAACGATGCACAGCGCGAGGAGTGGGTGCGTCTGTTTGCGATTGACGGGATTGAACGCGACCAGCGACACACGGCGGCCTATACCGTGCCGCTGTCGGTGGAATTCCTCAAGGAAAATCCTTTCCTCGTGCTCGATACCAAATTCTTTACGGCAGAGTTCAGGAATATTCTGCTCGCTTCTATCGACAATATTGATGAGCAGTGCGATGGCCTGCTCATCAACTCCGAGAACTTTCAGGCATTGGAACTGTTGCAGGAGAAGTATAGAGGACGCGTAAAATGTGTGTATATTGACCCGCCTTACAATACGGGAGATGATGATTTTGCATACAAGGATTGCTTAAAAGAAAGCAGTTGGTTGACTTTTATTGAAAATCGTCTTCAATCATCAAGAGCGTTCTATCAAGCAGGAGGTACATTTGCTGCAAGTATTGATATTAATGAGATTGACCATCTTACCGAATTGCTTGATAAAGAATTAGGCCGAATAAATAGGAAGGCTAATATAACTGTTCGACGAGCGTCCTTGACAGGGGCCAAGGTTATAAATCCTGGGCCTGTAAATATTGGTGAGAATGTGATTCTTTACAACAATAATATCTCAAAATGGCAGCCGCAGAATGCATATAGAGCAAAGGGTTATGACAATCGTTATGGTACCATGATTGTTAACCCTCAAGATGATTATAGTAAATGGAAATTTAGTACTGTACTCGAAGAGTTTGCAAAATATAAGGGGATTCAGAAGTCCAAGTTAAAAAAAGTACTTGGCGATGCTTATGAGGAAGAACTTTTGCAATATGTAATTAAGAATGCAGAAAGGGTTATTCGATTGGCTGCTTTGGATGAGGATAGTATTGGTAGTAAGGCTATAGAGATAAAAAAAGAGTCTCAAAAGAATCCTACTCATATTTATTATTTGGAACGTACTGGGGCAAATGATTATTATGTTATAAATGGAAATGCTATTCTTTTTTATAAAGATCGTCTAAAATGGATGGGTGATGGTTTTGTTCCTGTGGAACAAATATCTGATATTTGGGATGATGTGTTGCCTAATGATCTTCACAATGAGGGTGGGGTACAACTGAGAAAAGGGAAGAAACCGGAAAAATTAGTAAATCGGATTTTTGAATGCACTACAAGTGAAGGCGATATTATACTTGACTATTTTGCTGGTTCTGCTACATCCGGAGCAGTGGCTTTAAAATCAAAACGTAAGTTTATAAATATTGAAGCTAATGAATATTTCGATGATATTCCGCTAAAACGATTGAAAAATACACTGCATGGTGATACTTCTGGTGTAACAAACCTTTATCAGTGGAAAGGAGGAGGTTTTTTCAAATATATGCGTTTGGAGCAGTACGAGGATACGCTCAATAACCTTACCATAGAGCCGGCAAATATCAGCAAAGATAATGTTGACTTTTATGGCGGATACATGCTTGGCTATATGCTCGACATCGAGACTCGCGATTCGCTTTTCAATATGCAGTGGTTTAGAAATCCGTGGAATATGAAGCTGCGCATCATCCGGCAGAATGAAACACGTGAAGAGAATATCGATGTAATCGAAACGTTCAACTACCTTATCGGTCTGAATGTAACGAGCATTCTCCATCCCAAGAAAGGGGTTTGCACGGTCGAGGGTGTGACCCGCCGCGGGGAACGCACACTGGTTATCTGGCGTGACTGCGACACGGTGGACAATGATGCGCTTAACGATTTCTTCCGTCGTATGAGCTATTCTACGCGCGACACGGAGTTCGACCGCATCTATGTGAACGGCGACAACAACCTGGAGAATCTGCGCACCGATGAAGAGCAATGGAAAGTGGTTCTCACTGAGCAGGAGTTTGCAAAACGCATGTTTGAGGATTGCTAAAACCGGAGAAACACCATGCCAAGAAAACAAAGACAAACAAGACAACTACAGGTTGAAGGCAAGCTGAGCAATTCGCTTGTCCTCAATCGGTATCTACTCTCGCTGTTTGGTGCTTCCAGTTTGGAAGCGCTTAGCGAACATTTGAAAGACCCCGTTCTTGAAGGTTGGGACGAAAACAATGTGTCGTACTTTCACAAAGAACTTGTGCAGCGGTTGTTTGCAACCAGCGAGCTGACCGAGGAGATGTTGTTGGCTTATGACGAGCATATTTTCCGTCACACCAAGGCAATCAGCGAGAAACGCGAAGCTCGGATAAGGTGGAAATATTTCCAGTATCTTAGTCTGTTATTCACGGAGATATATCTCGACAAATATTTCAGCGACAAGAAGAAATTGCTTGCCGATATTAACACATATCTTCAATCTGGTTTCAATGCTGATCCGAAAACTTATCATGGTATGACGGATTTCACGGAAGCCGATCTTAACAAGGTGGCTTTCTGGTCGGCTACGGGTTCGGGTAAGACACTGCTCATGCATGTAAATGTGTTGCAGTATCGCCATTATGCCGGGAAATATCGTCAGAAGCCTAATCGCATCATTCTGATTACGCCTAATGAGGGCTTGACAAACCAGCACCTTGAAGAGTTCCGGAAGAGCAATATCGGAGCAGATGTGTTCAACAAGAACACCGCCAGCGGGATGTTTGCGGGTCATGACATTGATGTTCTTGAAATTACCAAACTTGGAGACACCGATGGCGACAAGACGGTGGCAGTGGGCTTTTTTGAGGGCAACAACCTGGTGTTGGTAGATGAAGGGCATCGAGGTTCCGGCGGTGATGCATGGAAACAAAGACGCGACAAATTGTGTGAAACCGGATTCTCTTTTGAGTATAGTGCCACTTTCGGTCAGTCGATATCCGCGATCAGCAATGCTGCAAAACGTCTGGAGATGCTGCACGAGTATGGCAAGGCTACGCTTTTCGACTACAGCTATCGCTATTTTTATAATGATGGCTATGGTAAGGACTACCAGATTCTGAACATGAACAGCAATTGGGGCAGTTCGCTTAGCGACAACCAGCTCATCATGTACCTGACGGCTTGTATGCTCAACTTCTACGAGCAACAGCGTTTGTATCGTGACAATCGGGCTGATTTACGTCCATTCCTTTTGGAGAATCCCCTTGCCGTGTTTGTAGGTGGCTCGGTGACGGCTGATAAAAGTATCGGGTCACAGGAAGTCAGCGACATTGTCTTTATTCTGAAATTCTTTCAGCAGTTCATTGCCGATAAACAGGCTTCAATCGGCAATATAGATCATCTCTTGCATGGAAGTGATGGGCTTACTGACAAGTATGGGCATCCTGTCTTTGCACGTCAGTTTGCCTATTTGCGCAACCTGCCGGAACATGGGGCGGAAGACATATACAATGATATGCTGGGGCTGGTGTTCCATTGCTCGGTTGCAGGAGCACATTTGCACCTTGACAACTTGAAAGGTAAGGACGGCGAGATAGGTATGCGCATCGGCAATGGCGAATACTTCGGCATCATCAACGTTGGAGACAGTGGTACGTTGGCAAAGAAATGCGAGGAGGTCGGACTTAACGTAATGAGTAAGGAGTATACCGAAAAGTCGCTTTTTGCCAATATCAATAAGCCCGACAGTAGTCTGAATATTCTCATAGGTAGCAAGAAATTCACGGAAGGATGGTCGTCGTGGCGCGTTTCTACCATGGGCTTGCTCAACGTGGGTAAGTCGGAGGGGAGTCAGATTATCCAGTTATTTGGCCGAGGTGTACGTTTGAAAGGCTATAAGTTCTCGCTGAAACGTTCTTCTGCTCTGGACGCTTCTCTTCAGCCAGAAAGTAAACCGCGTTTTATGTATAACCTTAAAACGCTCAATATTTTTGGTATTAAGGCCGATTATATGGAACAGTTCAAGCAGTTCCTCGAAGATGAAGGCCTGCCGACAAATGACTCTGATTGGGAGGAGTTTGATTTGCCTGTTTTGCCCGTTGCCAATCTCAGAGGAAAGCGGTTGAAATACCTGAAGATAAAAGAAGGCTGTGATTTCAAGAAGGATGAGAAGGTAATAATTAAAGCAGGTATGCTGAGTAATACTCCTATTACGCTTGATTATTATCCGAAAATACAAGCGATGCGCAGTGCGGGCCGCAAGAGTATTCTTGACGAGACAAATACCACTTTGCATAAAGCAATATTGACACCGGAGCATCTTGCATTCGTTGATTGGAACAGGATATACTTTGCCATAATAGACTACAAAAATGAACGTAGCTGGTATAATCTGTGTGTGTCTTCCGAAGATATCAAGGAAATAGCCTTGGATAGCAGCTGGTACACGCTGTTTATTCCCGAACCTCAGATGTCGTTTACGGATTTTGGCAGCCAGACGGCTATGTGGCATGATATTCTTGTCGCTCTGTTAAAAGGCTATGTGGAAAAGGTGTATAACAATGCGAAAAGCCGTTGGATGAGCCGAAATGTGGAGACTGCATACCTTGACAGCAGCCATCCTAATTTTGAAGAGGAATATCGTGTCCTTATACACAAGGAATTGTTCAAGAACGAGGATGAAGCTGGTTTCTGCAAGGCAATCAATAAGCTGAAACAGGAATTGACGGCAGGTACCTTTTCGAAATCAATCAGGATTGCAAATTCGAACGATTTTGAAGCGTTGTGTATAGCCGGACACCTGTATCAGCCGTTACTGTATCTGAATGAATCGAGCTTTAAACACAAGGAAATCGGCAATCTCATTGAAGTGATGCCTGTAGCGTTGAACAAAGGTGAACGTGATTTCGTATGCGATATACAACGGTTCTTTGATAATAATCCTGCTTTTGATTGTAGGTAAATCATTGTATTTACTTCGCAACAAAAGTCGTAAAGGTATTGGATTCTTTGATGATAGTGGATTCTATCCTGATTTTATCGTATGGCTTGTCGTAGGCGAGCATCAGTATGTGTCGTTTATTGATCCTAAGGGTATTACATATTTGAATGGCTTCGCCAGCAGCAAAATTCAGTTGTATAAAGTTATCCGTGATGATATAGAGCCGGGATTGCACGATACAAGTATTACCTTGAATAGCTATATTATCTCAAACACGGAGATGAAAGATGTGAAGCATTGGGTTGATTTCCCGGAATTGGATTTGAGCAGCAAACAGAAGAAGTTCAATGAACATCATGTCTATTTTCAAGGAGACCAAAGGGACTCGTATATTAGACTGATATTGGAGAATATGATTTCCTCATCAGAGACCAATGTGTAAACGAATGCTGTTTTCAACATGTGTGTTTGGGAAAAACGGTCTTCAGAAATTTCAGATAGGCATTTGCATACAAGTTTGCACCGATAGTTCAGAGATAGAAAAATCCCCTTGTTGTAAATCAGTTACAACAAGGGGATTATCTGATTTTTTGTATTTTAATTCGACGGTATAAAGTTGATTATCTGTTCGCCGTTGTCCGCAACATTGTCGATTGTGATTTTATCGTTTCTCAGTGATTGTGCCGACCACGTTGGCACCGTCTCTGAATCCTGTAAATGTGATGTATGGCCTTTCAGGACTTGTGGAAAAAGTTTGTAGTTCATAATCCAAGACCTGAAATTCGGAAATCTGATAGTCTGCCATTGCTGTTTTTGAGAATGTAGTGTGTTACTATGTGAGTACACCATGCTTTGCTTGTACTTTCAGAAAGCGCACGAACCGTCCTTTCTTCTCCCGTTTGATTTCGTGGAATTGCAGGATACCGTAAACAGAATCCCGTGTAAGGTTGTATTTCTTCATGGCTTCCTGTACGGTGTAGTATTCCGATGAGTTTTCTTCGGCAGTCTGTTTGGACAGGTCGAAATGAAGTTTGGAGTAGAATATCTGCCCATGCTCCTTCTTCGAGGGTGAGTTTTCTCTGTTCTGGAAATTTATTGCAGACCGTAAGGTCTGCAATAAAAGCTGCGCCTCAGCATAGCTCATAAGCAGGCTTATGGCTCTGCGTTCGGCTTACATTTTATTTCCTTTTTTGTTTACTCTCGTAAACCATTGTCAACACACGTCAACTACTGCGTCAGTGTGACATCGGGCAAAAGCCCTTAATTGTTCCGCGGTAGAAATATGGTAGAAAAATAAGGCGGACTACTGAATCCGACTGCTATCAGCCAGATTTTGGACAAATAAAAAAGCCGCTGATTTACAGCGGCTTCGTTATAGTTGATTCTAATTCGTTGCAGTCAGTTATACGCAATCACTTTCCGATGCAAAATTTTGAGAAAATTTCGCCGAGGAGGTCGGAGGTGGTGATTTCGCCGGTGATGGTGCCGAGAGCGTCGAGGCTGCGGCGGAGGTCGGCGGCTATCAGGTCGGTCGGGAGGTCGGAGTCGAGTCCGCGGCGGGTGTCGTCAAGTGCTTCTGCCGCCGTGCGGAGTGCCTCGTAATGGCGGGTGTTGGATACGATGGAGGCGCCGTTGTACAGACCTTCCGTGTCGATGCAGCTGGTGAGAAACCTTTTGACAGTGTCGATATGGTAGCTGTATTTGGCGGATATGCCGAATACAGGCCACGGATAAAGGGATTGAACCTGCGGGTCGGCAAAGGCGGACGGCTTTTCGGAGTCGCATTTGTTTACGACGATTGCAAGCCGTTGGCCGTCGTGAAGTCCGATGGCGTCGATTACGGCTCTCATGCCTGTCGAGCCGAATTCCTTCGGTTCTGTTATGTACAGGATGATACGAGCTTCGGACAGGACTTTGTAGGTACGTTCGATACCCATTCGTTCCAGCACATCGTTGCTTTCACGGATACCGGCCGTATCGATGAAGCGGAAACCGATTCCATCCAGCGAGATGTTTTCGGTTATGATGTCCCGGGTGGTACCGGCTATGTCCGATACCAGGGCGCGTTCTTCGCCGAGCAAACGGTTGAGCAACGTCGATTTGCCCACGTTGGGACTGCCTGTTATCGCGACGGGGATACCTTTCCGAATGGCATTGCCGAGCAGGAAGGAGTCGGCCAGTTCCGCTATGTCATTCGTGGCCCGGTCGAGCAGTTCCCGCAGGGCGGTACGGTCGGCGAATGTGACATCTTCTTCCGAGAAATCGAGTTCCAGTTCGAGCAGTGAGGCCAGTTGCAGTAGTTCGCCGCGCAGGGCGGAGAGGGCGGCGGAGTAGTGGCCGCGCAGTTGGGTGGAGGCGAGCGCGTGGGAGGCTCGGTTTCCGGCGGCTATCATGTCGGCGACGGCTTCGGCCTGGGCGAGGTCGAGTTTGCCTGCGAGGAAAGCCCGTACGGTGAACTCTCCTGCCTCCGCCGTGCGGGCGCCGTATCTGTTCAACGTGCGCAGGATTTCGGCGATTATCCAGCGGGAACCGTGGCAGGATATCTCCGCCATGTTTTCCCCCGTGTAAGATGCGGGGGCGCGAAAGACCGTGACGAGGACTTCGTCGATGAAATTCCCTTCGCTGTCCGCAAGATTGCCGTAATGTACCGTTCCTCCTCGTTGGTGCCGGAGCAGTTTTCCGGAGGGCGACGTAAAACATCTGTCGCATAGTTCGAGTGCGTCCGGACCGCTTATGCGTATGAGAGCCAGTGCCCCTCCGGGGGCGGTAGCCGGAGCCGCTATCGTATCGCCGTGTCGGAACATGGTTATCGGTATATCTCCAGTTTTTGGCCGATTCGAAGTTTGTGGGCGTTTTTCAGATTGTTCCATTTCATCAGTTGTGCGACGCTGACGTTGTGCCTTTTGGCAATACTGCTCAGCGTATCGCCCGATTTTACCCGATAGGTAAAGGATTCGAGCGAGAACACCTTTTGAGACGGGTCTGTGCGCGATGGTTTGAGATACTGGGCCATGTAGACGGTATCTTTTGCGTTGATGCTCTCCTCGTTTTCGAGGAACCGCGCCACTTCGCCCAGCGGAAGTGTCAGGGAATAACTTTTTCCGACGGCCGGAATGATATCCATCTTATACTGCGGATTGAGCGAGCGCAGCACCTCTTTCGGAAGGTCGATGGTAGAGGTTATCTGGTCGAAGTGCATCGGGCGGCTTATCATGACGGTATCGGTCGCCAGCGGCATGGCGGTCGGGGCGGGAGCGATGTCGTGCTGGTAGGAGAAAGTGTAGGCATAGGTCGCTGCGATGAACGAGGGAACGTATCCGCGTGTTTCGGCAGGCAGATAGGGGTAGATGTCCCAAAAATCTTCGGCTTGGTCTCCGGCACGTTTAATCGCCTTGTTCACATTGCCCGGTCCGCAGTTGTAGGCTGCAAGTGCGAGCGTCCAGTCTTCGTAGATTCCGTACAAGTCTTTCAGATAGCGGCAGGCCGCTTTGGTCGAGAGTACCGGGTCGCGCCGTTGGTCTATGAATGAATTGACCTCCAGTCCGTACACTTTTCCCGTGGTGTACATGAACTGCCATAGGCCGGTAGCTCCGGCCCGCGAAATGGCGGTAGGGGAGAGGGCCGATTCGACGACGGGCAGCATGCGCAGTTCTATCGGCAGTCCGGCTCGGTCGAGCTCCTCCTCTATCATGGGGAAGTAGTATTGGGAACGTCCGAGGACATTTTCCATCAAAGTTTTGCGGGTGGTGTATGTGATGATGTACCGCTTTACGACCTCGTTATAGGGCATGTGTATCGGTGAGAGAATCATCCGCAGCCGGGCTTCGTAAACCGAGTCGGGAAGCTGCCGGCTATCATCGCACGGTACGGATTCGATGTTGATGAATTCGTCGAAGAAGTCGTCGAACGCCGCACGCGCCCTCCGCTCTTTCAAGGCGACCACCAGCGAGTCGTAGGGTTGTGAATAGGCATCGGGAAAACGGGGTGCCGTGCTTTCGCTGAGGAACTCCTCGATTGTCATTCCCTCGTCGCACTTTTCCGGTTGCGTTTCATCGGAATAGTAGATGGAGATGCTGTCGGCACGCAGCGGTTCGGAAGGCTGTTTCCCGAAAGGATGAATGGAGGCTGCAAGCAATGCGATGACCGTAAGGGTGTTCATTGTCTTCTGTTTCTGTTGGTTGTCTTAAAATTGGGAGGGCAGCGCCCACATAGCCGGAGCCGTCTCCCTTCTGTCGCCGTAGGGTTAAAATGTCAGGCTCAGCCCCAGTCCTACGGCATAATTGTAACCGCCCATGGCATAGAGCGGTTCTACGGTGGGCTGCAGGCGCCAGGCGAGGTCGCCGCTCACGTCGAAGTCCTTCATGTGGGCATCCACATGGGCATCCATGACGTTCAACAGGTAGAATGCGGCGGTTAGGATGATGGCCAGGTCTCTGTTTCTCCGATAGAGTTTCTTGTAGCTGCGCATCTGTTCCACCGTCATGCTCAACGAATTAGAACTTGGATTCCAGAATTCGCTGCTGTGGGAGTCGGGGTCGTCGTCGGTTTCGAGCCGGATGGCTGTATCGTACCGTTGGTATCCTCGGTTGTTCCAGTCTATTACATAAATGAAGGAGGCGAAACCGCCCACCACGAGCGGAACCTTCCAGAAACTGCCGTTGTAGACCTGTCCCGCTCCCGGACATATCATGGAGAGGGTAGTGGCGGTTTTGACGGGGTTCTGCTGTGCCGCGGGATAGTTGACGATGGCGTCGCCGAGGAAGTAGATATAGGAGGCTACCGCCGTACCGATGAGTACCTGTCGCCAGGTGTTGTGCTGTATCATTTTCGTCTGTACAGGGTCGAGGAGCAGGCGGTTGTCGCTGAAGTCGCTGCGGCTCATCAGGTAGTCGTACTCGTTCTTGTATTGTTTGTATTGCTGGTGTTGCTTGATGCCGAAGAAGAGCGCCGTCCCCGTCGTGGCGTACAGTACCGGTATTTTCCAGTAATCGCCGTTGTAAAGCTGTCCGAACCCCGGCGCTACCAGCGAAATGGCCGTCAAGGGGGCTATCTTGAGGGTATCCCGGAAAAGAGGACTGTGGCGGTAGAGCGTGGTATCGGCCCTTCTTTGCAGGCGTTCCATCTCACGGCGCTGACGTGCCGTGAGCGAAGCCAGGCTGTCGGTCATTGTCAGGGTGTCGGTGACCGACACCGTAAGCGAATCGGCACTGCCCGGCGGCAGTATGCCTGTAGCCAGCGAGTCGGCGGATTCCCGGACCACCGTCAGCAGCGAATCGGCGGATATGACGATTTCGGTATCCGCATAGGTCGCGCTTTTTTTGCCGCCCGAAATCCGGTATGCGTCCTTACTCAGTTCCGGCAGGGCGAGCGGCGTGTTTTTAGCCTCTTTCCTCAGTTTGCGCCGTTCCCGCCGCGAAAGGGGCTCCTCACTCTGTTGGCTGTCCTCCGGGGCTTTGCTGTTGTAGGAGGGGGGCGTGGGGTCGTCGAGCATACGGGCCGCTTCGGACTCATATCCCGGCATCTGTTCGTTGAACGTGGGTTCCTGTCCGGGCCTCAGGTCTTCGCCGTCGATGACGTCCATCTGGTCCTGGGCAGGCAGCCGGTTGTCCAGGACCGCCTCCTCGCCCGGCTTGATGAACGGTTCGGTGATGTCGTGCTTGAGTGCCGGCACTTCCGAGTCGGGCAGGGCCGACTCGTCCTGCAACGGCGGACCGTCTTCACCGGGCTGCTGTCCGGCGCCGAATACCGCTGCCGGCAGCAAACAGAGAAGCGCCGACAGCAGGATTGTTCTGTACTTGTGCGGAAATGCGGTCATTCCTTTATCTCCCTTCCAGCTTATCGAGGAAATAGGCGATGTCCTCGTCCGAGGAGAACCCTATTGTTATCTTGCCGCCTCCGCTGCGGTTTTTCTTTATCTTGATGTCGTCGCCGAAGATGCGGGCGCAGCACTCCACCAGCCGGGTATAGTTGTCCGGCAGTTCATCGTCCGCCAACACCTCGCGTTCCGGTTTGCCTTCGGCGAGCTTTTTGGCGAGCTCTTCGGTCTGGCGTACCGAGAGCCCTTTGCGCACTACCTTTTTCAGGGCCGGAATACGTGCCTGTTCGGGCATGGCGGCGATAGCCTTGGCGTGGCCCATGCTTATCAGGTCGTTTTTCAGTGCGGCCTGTACCTCGGGCGGCAGCGACAGCAGACGGAGGTAATTGGCCACCGTCGAGCGTTTTTTCCCGACACGGGCGGCCACGGTGTCCTGCGTCACGCCGCACTCCTCCATGAGACGGTTGAGGCTGATGGCTATCTCCATGGCGTTCAGGTCTTGCCGCTGTATGTTCTCCACGAGGGCCATTTCATGGAGCGTGCGGTCGTCCGCTTCGCGGATAAATACCGGTACCGTTTCAAGGCCGGCCAGCTTGGAGGCTCGCCAGCGGCGTTCCCCGCTGATTATTATATAGCGGGTGTCGCTTTCTTTCCTGACCGTGATGGGCTGTATCAGACCGAGCGTCTTTATCGAGTCGGCCAGCTCCTCCAGAGCGTCTTCGTCGAAGGCGGTACGCGGCTGTTTCGGGTTGGGCATTATCAGCGATACGGATATCTCCTCCATCTTTCCGGCGCTGTCGCCGAACTTGGCCCCTTCGCTTTCGAAAATGGCGTCCAGACCGCGTCCCAATCCTTTGTTCTTCATATTAAATCCTTTTCCGGGCGGAACATTCCGCCCCGTCCCGTTTATTCTGATAATTATTGTTTCCTGTTGCGTTGCATGAACTCCTTGGCCAGATTCATGTAGGCTGCGCTTCCCGTCGAGGCCGCATCGTGCAGGATGACCGGCTTGCCGTGGCTGGGCGCTTCACTAAGACGGATGTTGCGCTGTATTATTGTATCGTAGGCGAGGTGTTTGAAATGCTCCCTGACCTCCAGCGTCACCTGATTGGCGAGCCGTGAGCGCGAGTACATCGTCATGACGAATCCCTCTATCTCCAGCCCCGGATTGAGCCGCGATTTGGTCATCTTGATGGTGCTCAGTAGTTTGCCCAGCCCTTCGAGCGCAAAGTATTCGCACTGCACCGGAATCAGCACGCTGTCGGCCGCCACGAGGGCGTTCACCGTGGTGTAGCCCAACGACGGGGAACAGTCGATGAAGATGAAGTCATACTCCGCCTTGACCGCGTCGAGGCTCTTTTTCATTCGCAGGTGACCGTCTTCGAGGCCGGGCAGTTCGGCGTCCGCTCCCACGAGGTCGATGCTGGAGGGAAGGACGGAGAGATACTTCACGTCCGGACTTCCGATAATGACGTTGGCCGCGCCGCACTCTCCCGTGATACATTCGTAGATGCCGCGGTTGTTGATGTCGAATCCGAGGCCCGAGGTCGCGTTGGCCTGCGGGTCGGCATCCACCAGCAGCACTTTCTTGCCCATTACGGCGAGGTTGGCCGCCAGATTGATAGCGGTGGTGGTTTTGCCCACCCCTCCTTTCTGGTTGGCCAGAGCGACGATTTTTCCCATTTCGATATTGATATTAGGCCAGACAAAAATAAGCAATTTCCCGGAGAAATTCTGCTTCTTATCATAAAATGCGTATCTTTGAGGGCGTTTTAAAAACACTCAAAAAAAGATACTGCAATGGATATCAAAGGAAGAAATTTTCTGAAATTGCTCGATTTCACTCCCGAAGAGATAAACGGGCTCGTAGAGCTTGCCGCACGCCTGAAAGCGGACAAGAAGGCGGGCCGGGAGAAACAGATGCTCAAAGGCAAGAACATCGTCCTCCTTTTTGAAAAGGATTCCACGCGTACGCGCTGCGCCTTCGAGGTGGGAGCATACGACCAGGGGGCGCAGGTGACCTACCTCGGCCCGACGGGTTCCCAGATGGGCAAGAAGGAGAGCATCGCAGATACGGCCCGTGTGCTCGGCCGCATGTACGACGGTATCGAATACCGCGGATACGGTCAGGATATCGTGGAAGACCTCGCTAAATACGCCGGCGTCGTGGTTTGGAACGGGCTGACGACCGAGTTCCACCCCACGCAGATACTTGCCGACTTGCTCACCATGAAGGAGCACTCCGACAAGCCTTTCAAGGAGATGAAGTTCTGCTACCTGGGCGATGCGCGCAACAACATGGGCAACTCGCTGATGGTCGGCTGCGCCAAGATGGGTATCGATTTCCGTGCCGCATGCCCCAAGAGCTGCGCTCCGTCGGATGAACTCGTCGCCAAGTGCCGTGAGGTAGCCGCCCAGACTGGTGCCAAGATTACCATTACCGAAGATGTGAAAGAGGCCGTGAAGGATTGCGACTTCCTCTATACGGACGTATGGGTGTCCATGGGCGAGCCGGACGATGTATGGGCCGAGCGCATCAAGCTGCTCAAGCCCTATCAGGTGACCTCGGAGGTGATGAAGGCTACGGGCAACCCGAACGTGAAATTCCTGCACTGCCTGCCGTCGTTCCACGACCTCAATACGAGGATAGGGCGCGAAATCAACGAAAAGTACGGTCTGACGGCCATGGAAGTGACGGACGAAGTCTTCGAGAGTCCGGCTTCCATCGTGTTCGACGAGGCCGAGAACCGCATGCACACCATCAAGGCCGTGATGGTGGCTACCCTTGCCGGGGAGTACAAATAGCGTCCTCCGGCCGGTTTTGACAGACTGATTACGAAAGCCTCTGCAGAATGGGGCTTTCGTAATCGTCGTTATGGAGAATGCCCGCAGGGCGGAAAATATGCAGCAGATGAACGAGACGGACGAAGGAAAGGAGAGAAGGGAGCATGGTGCCGGTATGTCCTTCGATGGTGCCGGAACAGACGGGGCCGGGCGCAGCGACGAACGCCGTTGCCGGGCCGCGTACCGGGCGCAGGCGAAGGAGATGAAGCGTCGTATCTATCCCAACGGCATCGACATTCTGGCCATGATAGGCATCATTCTGGTGTCGTCGCTCGCGGCGGGTCTCGTAGGCGGGGCGCTGACGTGGCTGACCGAGTGGAATACGGGGCTGGTGAATGCTTTGACCTACTTCCTGCAGATGGGGCTTGCGATAACTTTCATTCTTGTACAGCGGCGGACGCGTCAGGCACCGACCAATGTGCTGAACATGCATGCGGGAAGGATAAGCGCTCCCCTCATTCTGTGGGGAATCGTGCTCATTTTCGTTACCGGTGTGGTTATTGAACCGCTGCTCGAACTTTTTCCGGACAAATATCTCGAACAGCTCAACCAATATATAGGTACGGGCGGCTGGTCCATTCTGATGACGGTCGTCCTGGCACCGGTCATGGAGGAGATGCTTTTCCGGGGCCTCATACAGGGTTCCATCAATGAACGCGACGGCGCTGCGAAAGCCATCCTGCTTTCGGCACTGCTCTTCGGCGTGTTCCACATGATTCCCCAGCAGGCCATCAATGCCTTTCTTGTCGGTATCATATTGGGATATATCTATTTCCGAACGAAGTCGCTGCTTACGGTCATCATCCTGCATGCCCTGAACAACGGCATATCGTACCTCATGCTCGAAGTGTTGGGTCCCGAGCGTGCCGATATGGCCGTGCGGGACATGCTCGGAGGCGGTGCGCTCTACTATGCAGTTTATGGGGCGTGTGTCGTGCTGCTCGTCGTGGGGGCCGTCGCCATTGTGCGCCGGTTGCAGGTGCGGGAAGAGGCCGGAACGGAGCCGGAAACTGCCGGTAATAGGACGGAGCCGGAATAATATTCGGCCTGCGGTTACGTTGAATAGAAAACGGTTGCGGCCGTTGGTGTTTTTAAGTCGCGGAAGATGGTTGGAAAAGGGATATTACCGTTGGTGATGGCGGCTGGCATGCTTCTGGCAGGATGCCGGGGCCGCGGATTGCTGTCGTCCGATGTCGTGGCGCAGGTCGGGAAGACCGTGCTGACCGAAGAGGATGTGACGGCGGCCGTTCCGGCGGGTATGTCCGGAGAGGACAGTCTGGCGATGGTGGAGAATTATGTAGAGACTTGGGTCCGCCGGCAGGTCAAGCTGCAGGAGGCGGAGCGTGTGCTGGCCGAAACAGGCGTCAATATCGATGCAATGGTGGAGGATTACCGTAACTCCCTGCTGACGTACCGGCTCGACCGTTATTATATGGATAGGGTGGATACGGTCGTCAGCGATTCGCTCGTGGCCGATTATTATGCCATGCACCAGCCGGAATTCCGACTCGACCGTGATATCGTGAAGGGACGCATCGTGCGTTTGCCTGCATCGTTCCGGCTGAGGACCAAGCTGAAGGAGCTGATGGGGTCGCCGAATGCCGAGCGGCAGCAGGATTTTCTCGACCTTGCGGTGAAAAACGGTCTGACGCTGACCGTTTTCGATGAGTGGGTAGGGTTCGACGAATTTCTGAACCGCCTGCCGACCGTAAGGGGAAAGAGTTACGACTATCTCCTGACGGGCAGCCGGATAGAGGAACTTACCGATGGTGACTACAAGTATTATGTACAGATAACCGACCATGCCGCCAAGGGACAGCAGGCGCCGCTCGAATGGGTGGAGAACGTGGTGAGGAACATCATTTACAACAAGAGGGGGAGCGATGCCGTCAGGCGGATGGAGGACAGCCTCTATCATGCGGCCCTTGAAAACCATACGTTGAAGATTTATTTGAAAACTAACCGAGAATAGGCATGCTAAAGAAAATGACCGCGGCCTGCATCTGTTTCATGGTGTGTGCAGGCACCGTTTCAGCCCAGGAAAGATATACCGTCGATAAGGTGGTGGCTGTCGTAGGCAATTCGGCCATCAAATATTCCGAATTGGTGGAGGCCCGCAACGTACTTGTCGAAGAGCGGCGCAAACAGGGGTACACGTCGGACCGCGACCCGATGAACGAGGCGCTCGAAGGACTGTTGGTGCAGAAACTGCTGTATAACCAGGCTCTGATAGATTCGGTGCAGATAAACCTCGATGCGGTCAGTTCCGAGGTGGAGGCACGTCTGGCGATGATGACCGAGGAGGCCGGTTCGACGGCGGCACTCGAAGCCGAAATGGGTATGCCTTATTATGAAATACGGCAGGATTTCAAGGGCAAATATGAGGAGATGTACTATGCGCAGGCGATGCGCAGCGACGTCATCTCCAAGGTGAAGATAACACCGGGCGAGGTGGAGATGTTTTACAGGGAGCTCGACCGGGACAGCCTGCCCATTGTACCGGAACAGTACGTATATGCCCAGATAGTGCGTTATCCCACCTCCAGCAAGGAGGCGAAGCAGCGCGTGCGCGAAGAGCTGCTCGACATGAGGGAGCGTGTCATCAACGGAACACGTTTCGACCTGTTGGCGAGGATGTACTCCGTGGACCCCGGTACGGCCATGCAGGGCGGTGAAATGGAGATGTCGCTGAATCAGTTCGTACAGCCCTTTGCGGATGCGCTCGAAAAGCTGCAGCCCGGTCAGATATCGGAGGTGGTGGAGACCGAGTACGGATTCCATATCATCCAGCTCGTCGAGAAGAACGGCGACCGGTACCGGTGCCGGCATATTCTGCTGCGGCCGGTCTATACGCCCGACGAACTGGCGGAGGGGGGGCGCTTCCTCGACAGCCTGGCCAATGAAATACGCGGCGGAGCCATTACATTCGAAGATGCCGCGATGAAGTATTCCGACGATAAGTATTCGCGCCAGAACGGCGGTATCGTGACCAATCACGAGTTGCTGGAACTGATGCATGTCAGCGATACGAGATACTCTACCACGAAATTCCTCCGAGAAGACCTGCGGACGGACTATCCTGCGATAAGCGCCTTGAAAGAGGGGGAGATTTCACCGGCATTTCAATCCCGCGACCTGCGCAACAACGAGCTTAACAAAATCGTCAAACTTATTCAGGTCATTCCGGCCCATCCCGCCAGCCTGAACGAGGATTACCTTCAGATAGAGGCCCTGGCACTGCAAACCAAACAGGAGGAGGAGTTTGAGAAGTGGCTCGACGGGAAGATAGACGGGTTGTACATCCGTATCGAACCCGAATTCCGCGACGGCGACTTCGTGAATAAACATTGGGTAAAGTAGCGTTCGGATGAGATTGCGGAATACCATCATTTCGGTGGGCGTGGCATTGCTGTTTTTCAGTGCATTCGCCCAGGAGCCTTCGCCGCTGCGGCCGGCTCCCGCCCGCCCGCGGCAGGATACGGTGCAGGGCGATACCGTCGCGAAACCTCGGGGAGAACGCACCATCGTGAACATCAAGTCCAAGCGGATGTTCCCCATACAGATAGGCGGCGACTCCACCGTGCACGCCTTCGTAGGCAATGTGGTGGCCTACCACAACGGGGCCGTCATGCTTTGCGACAGTGCCGTGCGTTACGATGAGAACCGGATAGAGTGTTTCGAAAACGTGTTGATAAACAAGGACAGTACGTATGTCTATGGCGACCGGGTACTGTACGACCGTCTGACCAATACGGCGCAGGTCTTCTCGCCGCTCATCAAGATGATAGACGGGCAGGCGGTGCTTTATACCTATCACTTCAAGTACAATACCCTCGACAATGTGGGTGAGTATTACGGCGGCGGAACGATGAGCCAGGGACGGATGCTGCTCGAATCGGACCGTGGTTACTATTACGGTTCTACGCGCGATGCCGTTTGCGTGGGCAATGTCGAGCTGAGGGACTCCACCTATCTGATAGTCTCCGATTCGCTCGGGTTCAATATGGATACCGAGATAGCGACTTTTTACCGCAAGACCTATATCTGGAACGAGAAGGAGGAGATACTGAGTGCCAACAGCGGGTGGTACGATACCCGTACCGACCATTATCATTTCATGTCCGATGCCTATGTGCTCTCCGAAGACCAGGAGATATGGGCCGACGATATGGATTACCGGGCCGACAGCGACGATGTGGTGCTGCGGCGTAACATCCAGATATTGGACGAGGGGCAGAAAGTGCTGGCTTTTGGAGATTACGGCCGGTATTGGGGAATGCGCGGCGATGCCATGCTCACGGAAGACCCTTCGGTCATCAGTTTTTATGAGCAGGGGGATTCCCTCTACATGCGTTCCGACTCCATTTTCATGTATGTAATCGACAGTACCAGCATATACAGTGCGGATTATATCGGCAACAAGGTGGAGGAAAAACCGGTCGATACCGGTGAAGAGTTGATTACGGGAGCCTCGACGGAGCAGCCTCTTTCCGTTTCGGACGAGGCGGAGGATATGGCGTCGTCGGAAGAAGAAGCGACCGAAGGCAGGGATGGCCTTGCCGGTGGAGACGTGCTGCCGGACGAGGAGATTGCCCGGGATGGGGAGGTTCCGGAAACCGGTGTATCGGAAGAGGTTTCGGCGACGGAGGCAGGTACGGACGGTACGGCACGGTCTGCGGAACAGGATGCTCTGACGGGAACGGCCGAAGCGGGGATTTCGGAAACGGACGGAGGTGCGATGGTAACGGAAACGGTCGTTGCAGCGTCGGCAGAGGAGACTGTTTCGGAAGAGCAGATGCCGACCAGGCAACAGCTTCGACGGGAACGTCGTGAGGCCCGTCGGAAAGCCAGGGAGGAGCGCCGGGCCGCCCGGCGTGAGGCCGCAGCGGCGGACGAACGACCGGCGGAGACAACCGACGGGGAAACTGCCGCCGAAACCGGTACGGAGGAGTTGGACGCAGAAACGGCGGATGAAGACGTCGCAACCGTGGAGGACGGAGAGGAAACAGACGATACGCTTGACGGCGAAGCAGTTCCGGAAGGAGATACCGGGGGGGAGGCAACTGCCGAAGAGGAGAAAGAGCGCGTAATAGTCGGATACCATCATGTGAAGATTTTCCGTTCGGATTTGCAGGCTGTCTGCGATTCGCTGGTCTCGTTTTCGCGCGATACGACGATTCATCTGCATAAAGACCCCGTCATGTGGAACGGCGATAACCAGATTAAGTCCGACCGGACGGTCGTTTACATCAAGGATGAGGTGATAGACCATGCCGTCTTTACCGGTGGCGAAGAGCACGGCAATCCCGTCATGAGCGCTGAACTCGACGCCGACCATTACAACCAGATTACGGGCAAGACTATCGAGGCCTTGTTCCGCGACAACGAGATTTACCGTACCAATGTGGTAGGGAATGCCCAGACCTATTATTACATGCAGGACGAGGAGACGGGGGCCTATCAGGGCTTTCTGGTGATGGAGTGTGCCGACATTACGTTCATCATCTCCGGTCAGGAGATAGAGGAGATAATATTTCGCGGAGACCCGGTCTATGCCATCTATCCCATGAACCTGATACCGGAAGCGCAGCCGCAGCGACTTCCTAACTTCGTGTGGGAGGGCGACCGCCGACCTACGAAGCGGGAGGTGTTCGACCGTCGGATAAAGGCTTCCCGGCGAGTGGAGTACGAGGCAATACCGCAGCCCCGCTTCCCGCTTACGGAGAGTATTGATGAATACAGGCTGCGTATCATCGAGGATGGTGTGTGGCGCGACCGCGATGACGATATCACCTACGATGCCCGTGAATACGTCAAGCGTCTCCGGATGCAGGGACAGTAGGGGGACTTAACGGAAGCGGATAGTTTCGGGCCGAATTTCCGCACGCTTTAAAGCGTGCGGAAATTTTTGTATGTAGACCGGGACAGCTCTCTTGTGACGTCCGGACCTGAACCGCCGGAGCAGGCGGATGGCGGGAGAGAGGTCGGGAAGAGGACAGGGGGTGTTTTCTCCCCGTTTGTGCCGGTATCGGTTTTCCGGCCGATATGGCGGTTCTGCATTATTCCATTCGTGATGCCATACCGTGCCGGTCGGTGAGATGGAAGTATGCGAACAATTCATGATGCTCGGAAAAAGCGGTGTTGCGTTTTCCTGTCGGCCGGTAGCATGGGAGGAAAAGGGCAGGTGCCGGGCGGAACGGACGGATACGAAAAAGGCGTCACCGGAGTGACGCCTTGCAGTTGGGACTATCCTGTTATGTTATTCCGCGATACCCAGCTCCTTCTTTACGAGAGGAAGGGCATTGACGAGTGCGCTTTCATCGTAATACGCCATAGGACGCATCGATTCGTCGAAGATGATGAGGAAGCCGTTGTCCCTGCCTACCTTCTTGATGGCGTTCTCGGCCTTTTCGATGATGGGGGCCATCAGTTCGTTGCTCTTGGTCTCGAGCTCTTTGTTGGCCGTAGTGTACAACTCCTGCATGCGGGTATCAAGGTCCTGAAGTTCGCGTTCCTTTACCTGTTTTACGGCATCGGAGTAGGTGGACATGTTCTTCTGGTACTCCTGTACCTTGTTGTTGAATTCCACCTGCATCAGTTCAAGCATGGAGGCATAGTCGTCGTTTATCTTCTGCAACTGTGTTTGGGCTTCGGTCCTTTCCGGCATGAGGCTTACTACCTCCTGAAGGTTGATATAACCGAATTTCGGCTGCTGCGCGTTTGCCGATGCGGAGAACAGGAACAGAAATCCCGCAAGAGTCAGAATGATTTTTTTCATTGTTCAGGTTGTTATTTTAATAATGATATGATGTCCTGTGTCTTGTCTACGGCAGGATTGTAATAGACCACCAGCGGATTCGTGGAGATATCCAGTACGAGCGAATATCCGTGGTCGGAGGCGTACTTGGAGATGGTTTCCATCACCTTTTTCTGGTAGGGTTCCAGTTTTTCCGCCTGCATCCGCGTCATCTTGCCGTCCTCACCGAAGATGCTCGCCTGATATTCCGCTATCTTTTTTTCATTGTTCAGAATGGTCTCTTCACGCTGCTGGCGGGCACTTTGGGAGAGCGATGCCTTCTGCGACATGTAGGTTTCGTACATATCTTCGAGTTCGGCGTAGGCGTTGTCGATGTTCTGCTGGTACTGCTGTGCGGCAGCATCCATCTCTTCTACCGCCTGATTGTATGCGGTCATCGATTTGAAGATGGTCTCGGTATTCACTACCATGTAATTCTGTGCAGATGCCGTGCCTGCGGCTGCAAATACCGCCAGGGCTGCGATTATCAATAACTTTTTCATAACGTTATGGTTTTAGTATCTATTCGACCGACTGCGCTTTTAGAAATCCATACCCATCGAGAAGTGCAGTTTTCCTCCGTGCGGTTTCGAGGAGCGGGCCGTACCGTCGAATCCGTAACCCCAGTCGAGGCCTATCATCCCGATGAACGGGATATATACCCTGATGCCGACACCGAGCGAACGGTGCAGTTTGAACGGGTCGAATTCCTGCCAGTTCCTGTATCCGTTACCTGCTTCTGCAAATACCAGACCATAGATATGGGTCGCAGGTTGTTGCAGGAACGGGTACCTGAGTTCCAGCGTGTATTTGTTATAAACGTTGGCATACGCATAGGGGTCCTGCGGGTCGTAGGGCGTCAGGCTGCCGTCCGAATACCCGCGCAGGCCGATGACGTCGTAACCGTAGATGTTGTAACCGGTCATGCCGTCGCCGCCCACGTCGAACCGTTCGAACGGGGACTGTTTGTATTTGTTGTAGTATCCGAGATATCCCATCTCCGCCCGCGCCATGAGCACGAGTTTCTGGTCGGGCGTCAGCGGCAGGAACCACTGTGCCTTCGCGCAGCTCGGTTA
>OGPR01000954.1_pt1 | contig 26327 bp, 19 predicted proteins | sample 1552981 | NCBI WGS metagenome assembly OGPR01 (sample SAMEA2580260, study PRJEB22360) | human gut metagenome | biome: human gut; feature: human-associated habitat; material: faeces | place: Denmark | collected 2008/2010 | reverse complement strand
TAAGTTGCTGGACCTTACTTCCGGCTCAATTATCTTATGGCACGACAGGGCTATTGCATGCTCCGTCCGCCGATATGCAAAAGGACAAGACCGTGATGCTTGGCGGAAACTTCTTGCATCAAGAGCTTACGCCTCCCAAGTTTAATTTTAATACGTGGAATTATTATTTGAACGTGACGATCTTCCCGTTCCTGGAAGTAGCCTACAGTTGTACGTTGTTTACGGCCGAGAGCCTTGGATTGGATAAGCATGGCTATTCCGGATTCACGAACCAAGATCGTTATTTCTCCGCCCGCTTACGTGTGTTGAAAGAAAGCAAATACATCCCCGCTGTCGTGCTGGGGACTTCGGACCCTTTTACGTCATCCGGGCATAAATTCGCTTCAGCCATAGGGAATGGCTATTTCTGCCGTTATTATCTGGCCGCTACCAAACATTTTCAGCTGGGAAGGGAAACCTTAGGCGTTCATTTATCCTATCTGTATAACCGCCGTGAGGATTATCCCTTGAACGGTGTGGCGGGAGGTATCACCTACAATCCTTCATTCGCCCCGCATTTGAACGTCATAGCCGAATACGATTCGAAAGACTTCGCTATGGGAGCCACTTACCTGCTATTCAATCATATACATTTTCAATTTGAATTGCAGCGAATGAAATATTTCTCCGGTGGATTGTGTTACAAGATTTATCTGAAATAGAAAAGTAATAGACCGTGTGATAATCTTGACGTCTTGATCAAGAGGATTGGATTATAAAGACAAGGCTTTTTGCGAATAAGCGAATTATCATTGGAATAGTTTGGTGATCCGTGATAAATTTAGTTCCTTTGCATAAATCAAAAACTTAAGTTATGGCAATAGAGATTAAAAGTATTCCTGTTTTGAAAGGGAAAGAGGCCGAAGAGTTTGTAGCAAAAGCCGATGCCGCTTTCCATGGTAGGTCATTAACCAAACTGGACAAACAACGATTTTCCTCATTGAATAGGATTCTAAGAAAAGCTAAAATGAAATGATAAATTATAACTTTTTGGAGAGTGGTTGCACATTCTCCCTATTAGAACCAGAACTCTTACAGCAATGCAAACCTTTTATCTGTGGAAATGACGATTTGGACGATTTCTTCTTGAATCAATCAATACTTTATTCAACTCAGTTACTTGGTAAAACTTATTGTTTTCTGCTTGATAGTGATCAATCGACAATAGCCTGTGCCTTTACCGTTTCCAACGATAGTATTAAGGTGAATTTCTTGCCTAATAGCCGTAAGAAAAGAGTTATTCAAGGTATACCGCATTCGAAGCGACACCGTAGCTATCCTGCTGTATTAATAGGTCGATTAGGCGTAAATAAACAATTGCAAGGAAACCATATAGGCAAAGAACTTATGGACTTCATTAAAGATTGGTTTGTCAGTCCGGAAAATAAGACTGGATGCCGCTTTATTGTAGTAGATGCATATAATGAGTTGCAAGTCTTGCATTTTTATGAGGATAATGGTTTTCATCCCCTTTTTTCCTCAGAACAACAAGAGCGTGAGTATCTATCGTTGCCGATAGATACTACACTCAATACCCGTTTGATGATTTTTGATTTGATTAATATCTTATAGCGATTAATATATGCTTGTTTTTTGTCATTCCCCGATGAAATTCTTACGTATCAACTCGGCGGACTTGTACTCCTCTTCCAGATACGTCTCAATATGCCGTTTCTTCTTATCCTCTAATATCTCGTTAATAGCGATTAGGATACCCGTTTCCTCCACCTCTCCAAACTCATGGTTGATCGCTGTGCCGAATACACGCATCTTAGGCGACAAGCTCATGTAAGCATTTACCAAAGGAGGCACGTTGATGCCGAATTTACGAACCTCTTGGTTCAATACCTTGAAATTATCGTGAGGGAAAAGAGATCTCATCTTCTCTACATCCATATTAGTCTCCAAAGGATATACCGGAGTGATCAGTTGGTCTGCGTCCGGGAAATGCAATCCGAGGAAGTATAAGATCATATTACGGGCCTCTTGGTTGTACGTATTGTACATAGTCACCTTCCCGAAATAATACCTCAAGCTCGGATCAACCACGGATAAAGCCCCCAATCCATCCCACAGGTTATCCAACACGAATAAGCCTTTCGCCCCGGAACGGGTGGATTGATACTCCAGAGCTACGAACGAGCGTCCCAACTCTACCGTATAAGGAAGGATCTCCTTGATAAATTTCTCTGAGAAATTAAACAAGTGTGAGGTCGCCAAGATCGGTTTACCATTCTCGTCGAACTTAACGTCCGAACCGCAAAGGAAACGGTATCCCCCCAAGATCTGCTCATCTTCCGGGCTCCAGACAATCAGCTGGCGGTAAGCGTCTTCCATCGTGTCATACTCATCGATATCCACAGGGAATCCCGTGCCACCCCCGTAATAACGGAAAGCGACCTCCCGCAGACGCCCTATCTCTTGCATGACATTGGGTGAGTCGTGCGCCGTGACGATATAAATCTCATTCTTCGATTTATTGGTACTTCTCAACCTCTTCTCTTTGGTCAATTCAGCCTTCAGTAGTGCCCTGTCTATGGGATTGATAATGTCTTGCATATGTTTCGTCTGTTAATCCTTGAGTTTGTAAACCTTGTTTTTTATCCACTCAGCCCATTCGGCGGGTTTTTTGCTATTGTCGAATGTCTGCCAAGGGATAGGCTTCCCGAAATAAATCCGGAAGGTCTTATGTTTGCTCCGGAACATCTCGTCCGGTAAATAAATCATCTCATAATTCATCTTTATACCCAACGCCTTGCGTATCCGGGCGAGGTTATAGAAGAAATTGGAATTCTTCCCGTCGAAATAGACCGGTACGATATCCCGCTTGTATTGCACCGCCTTCTGGATGAACGATTTCTTCCACTCCAAGTCTTGTATCTTGCCACCAATCTTGCGAGAGCATAATCCGGCGGGGAAAGTGATGATCTGGTCGTCCGAGGCAAAAGCCTCCTCCAGCATCCGTGCGTTGTCCTTTCCTTGGGTGCCGTGTTTGTTGATCGGTACAAAGATGGATTTTAGATTGGAGAGATAAAGTAATAAATCATTGACCGGATACTTGATGCGGCCTTCGAACCGGGAACCGATAACGGCGGAGAGACAGATACCGTCCAATCCTCCGAGCGGATGGTTGGAGGCGAAGATATAGCGCCCTTCGGTCGGGATGTTTTCCTCATGTACCAGATCGAGGGTAAGGTCAAAATAGCCGATAAGCTCACGCATGAAATCTACCCCTTCCTTATCGTGGTAACGGGTTAATATATCATTCAGTTCCTCTTGATGAACCGTGCGAATCAAGTAGTCCACGATAAATCCCGGAATCTTGCGTGACGCCTTGGGCGCCTTTTGTGCCAATACTTGCTTAATATCTATCTTTGTCACACCTTGTTTTGCCATCTATATAAGCTTGTCAAGGGGCAAAGATAAAGTTAATAATTAAAACGAGAGAGGTTTGAGTGAAGTTTTTGCTTTTTCGCCAGCTATCTTAGCCTTTTCCCCTTGATCTTTTAGCCGCTACCATTAGGGAGGTTAGTCCCCGGGAGCTTGACTATCGGTTATCTAACGGCTGTTGGACGATCATGCACCAACTGTTAGAAGATCATCTACCAACTGTTGCATGATCATCCAACGGCCGTTAGAAGATGAAGGTGAAAGGAAGAATTGGTTAACGGATACCGGTGAAAAGCGTAAGAGATAAGGACGAAAAGACGAAGGGTTAACGACCTGTTGATAACTTTTTCCTACTTTTCTTATATAAATGTTGGCGGGTAATTTTGGAAATGTGTACTTTTACCCACCGATAAGGCATGTGCGTGCGTATCAAAGGAGTACGGCGCTTGATTTTAAGAGGAAGTTTAACGTAAGAACGACGAATGGAAGAAAAAGATAGTTGCTATCATGTACCGGTAATGCTGCGGGAAAGTCTGGAGGGATTGGATATCCGTCCCGACGGGATTTACGTGGATGTTACGTTTGGCGGTGGAGGACATTCCCGCGAGATCTTGAAACGGTTGGGTAGCGAGGGCGAACTTTACGGCTTTGACCAAGACGCGGACGCCGAGCATAATGTCCCGGCAGACCCACGATTCACTTTCGTGCGCAGTAATTTCCGTTATTTGTATAATTTTATGCGTTACTATGGAGAAAGCGGGGAGGTAGACGGTCTGTTGGCGGATTTAGGTGTCTCTTCCCATCATTTCGACGATAAGGATCGCGGTTTCTCTTTCCGTTTCGACGGGGCGTTGGATATGCGGATGAATATGCGTGCGGGGCAGACCGCCGCCGATATCGTGAATAATTATACGGCGGAGGCGTTGGCCGATGTGTTTTATCTATATGGCGAGCTGAAGGTGTCACGGAAATTAGCCTCTGTGCTGGTGAAAGCCCGTGAGACAAAGAAGATAGAGACGATCGGGGACTTCTTGGAGGTGATCAAGCCGTTTACGGGAAAGGACAAGGAGAAGAAATTCTTGGCGCAAGTCTTTCAAGCGCTTCGTATCGAGGTGAACGATGAGATGAGGGCGCTGAAAGAGATGCTGCGGAGTACCTTGCGGGTGTTGAGGCCGGGAGGACGCTTGGTGGTTATCACGTATCACTCCTTGGAAGATCGTCTGGTAAAGAACTTTTTGAAGACCGGAAACTTCGAGGGGAAGTGCGAGCAGGATTTCTTCGGGAACGTACGATCGCCTTTCCGCTTGGTCAATAATAAGGTGATCGTCCCGACCGACGAGGAGGTGGAGCGGAATCCCCGTTCCCGGAGCGCCAAGTTGAGAATCGCTGAGAAGGTATAAGGAGAAATAGATATGGAAGAAAACGGACAACATAAGAAAACGAGGAAGAAGGAGAAACGTCTTTCGTTCTGGTATATACTCGGTGGCGGCGTGCTGAAAGAGGATTTTATCTTGAGGCATACGCGCATGATCGTGTTACTTGTCGTGTTGGCGTTTTTCTTTATCGGTAACCGGTATACTTGTATGCAAAAGTTGCGTGAGATCGACCGGTTGCAACAGCAATTGAGGGATGTGCGTTTCGAGGCGTTGTCGATCTCATCCGAGTTGACCGGTAATAGCCGCCAATCGCAAATCGAGTTGCTGATCGAGGAGCAAGGTATTGATCTGGAGGGTGCGAAAACCCCTCCTTATGAGTTATATAAGTGAGATAAGGTGTAAATGGGTATGTCTGAAGAAAACGAACCGAAAGAAATAGAGCCTAAAAGTAGCCGGATTTTATTCTGTTACTTCGTGGTCGTGCTGTTGCTGGGGCTTGTGGCCGTAGGAATCCTGTTCCGTGCCTTTGATACGGCCTTCGTGGAGAGGGATAAATGGATGAAGGTGGCCGAGAGCCAGAAACGACCGAACCGTTTGGTGTTGCCCGGACGTGGCAATATCTATTCGTCGGACGGTAAGTTGATGGCTACCAGCGTGCCTCGTTATTATATGTATATCGACTTTAAGGCGGATGCGTATACTCCGGCTAAGGATGCCAAGTATAATTGGCTGGATACGTTCAAGATGTCCAAGAAGGATGGGGTGGACTCGTTGGCGTTTTATCTTTCCCGTAAATTGAAGGATCGTACGCCGGCGGGCTATAAGGCTTATCTGCTGAAAGGGCTGAGTGGTAAGAGCCGCCAGTTCCCGATTTACGCGGGGAAGGTCTCGTATTCGGACTTGAAGGAGATCCGTAAGTTCCCGTTCCTTCGTCTGGGACGTTATAAGAGCGGTTTTTATACGAAGGAGATGGTGCAGCGCCAGAAACCTTTCGGGACCTTGGCGTCTCGTACGATCGGTGATATCTACGGAGAGATCGAGGAGGGTGGAACTACGAAGGGGAAGAATGGATTGGAGTTGCAATACGATTCGCTCCTGCGGGGGCAGGCCGGGTTGAGTTCCGTTCGCCGTGTCGGGGGAGGCTGGACGAACGTGATCGAGGTGGATCCGGTGGATGGCATGGATATTCGCACCACGATCGATATCAATATACAGGATATAACCGAGAAATCGCTGGTCGATAAATTAAAGGCGATCGATGCCGAGTCTGGTACGGCTGTCGTGATGGAGGGCGAGACCGGAGACGAGGAGGGAGAAGAGCCGCCGGAGGTCGAGACCGGAGAGATCAAGGCGATCACGAATATGGGGCGTATCCGTGAGGGCGTATATGGCGAGACGAAGAATCATGCCGTGGCGGACGAGATCGAGCCGGGCTCTACTTTCAAGGTGGCCTCTATCATGGTGGCCTTGGAGGATGGTTTATGCAATCCGGGAGATACGGTCGATGTAGGCAATGGTATATATATGTATAAGGGGGCCCGCATGACGGACCATAATATGAATAAAGGCGGATACGGTCGGATCTCGGTGGAGCAGGCGATTTGGTATTCCTCTAATATCGGTGTGGCCAAGACGATCCTGAAAGGTTATTCGGATAACCCGACAAAGTTCGTGGAGGGACTGTACCGTATCGGTATGAATGCGGATCTTCGTTTGGAGATACCGGGGGCGGGACGTGCCAAGATACGTCGTCCGGATGATACGACCCGTTATTGGTCCAAGACCACTTTGCCTTGGATGTCGTTCGGTTACGAGACGCAGGTACCGCCGATCAATACGTTGGCGTTCTTTAATGCGATCGCGAACGACGGGAAGATGGTTCGCCCGATGTTTACGAAAGAGATCTTACATAACGGCAAGACCGTGCAGAGTTTTTCCACGGAGGTGATCAACTCTTCGATCTGCTCGGATCATACGCTGGCGTTGATAAAAGATATGTTGCTGGGAGTCGTGGAGAAAGGGACCGGTAAGGCGGTTCATTCGGATATTGTCCGGATCGCCGGAAAGACCGGTACGGCGCAGATCGCTACGGGCGGTGTCTACCGTACGAGCGGGCACCAAGTCTCTTTCTGTGGCTATTTCCCGGCCGATCATCCGAAGTATTCTTGTATCGTGGTGATCCGCCGTCCCCGTATTGGTTATCCTTCGGGCGGTACGATGTCGGGAGGCGTGGTGCGTGCGATCGCCGAGAAGATATACGCCAGCCATATGTCGTTCGATGTCCGGGATATGGAACGGGATTCGATGGCCGTGATGGTACCTCGTGTGAAAGGCGGCGATCTGAGGGCGGTAGAGGACGTATTAGATGAATTGGATATTAAGGCGGATACGGACAGTTTGGAGACAAAGTGGGTCGTAGCCTCCGCCGAGCAAGAAGAGAATAAGGTGAAATTAAGCGATCTGACGATTCGTGAGGGCCTGGTACCCCGGGTAGTCGGCATGGGTGCTAAAGATGCGGTTTTCTTGTTGGAGCAAGCCGGTCTGCGTGTCTCTTTGTCGGGTGTCGGACGGGTCGTTTCGCAGAGTATTCAACCCGGACAGCGAGTGTCTAAGGGGCAGACCGTATTATTAACATTGAAATAGGTATGGAACTAAGGGATTTAATCGGTGCGTTGGAAGCTCCTATGTTGATGGGGGCGGATAATGTGGATATCACGAATATTCAATCAGACTCTCGTCGGGTGACGAAAGGGTCTTTGTTTGTCGCTGTGAGAGGTACGGCCGTGGATGGCCATGCCTATATGGACAGCGCCATAGAGAAGGGGGCTGTCGCTATCGTATGCGAGGAGGCTCCGTCCTATTTGGAGGGGAGATGCTCGTTTATCGTGGTGAAGGATTCGGCGGAGGCGCTGGGGCTTTTGGTTTCCCGCTGGTATGGTGATCCTTCCGGGAAATTGGTGTTGGTAGGCGTGACGGGTACGAACGGGAAGACTACGATCGCTACCTTATTATATGAGATGTTCCGGAAGATGGGGCATAAGGTGGGATTGCTTTCCACGGTATGTAATTATATAGATGGCGAGGCGGTACCGACGGATCATACGACACCGGACCCGCTTACGCTTCATTCCTTGATGGCCCGGATGGTAGAGGCCGGATGCGAGTATGCTTTTATGGAGGTTAGCTCTCATTCGATCGATCAGCGGCGCATCAGCGGCTTGTCTTTCGACGGGGGGATTTTCACGAACCTGACCCGCGATCATTTGGATTACCATAAGACCGTGGAGAATTACTTGAAAGCGAAGAAGAAATTCTTCGATGACCTGCCTGCTGGGACTTTCGCCTTGACGAATGCCGATGATAAATCCGGCTTGGTGATGTTGCAGAATACGAAGGCGAAAAAGCTGACCTATTCCTTGCGTACCTTGGCCGATTTCAAGGGAAAGATATTGGAATCTCATTTCGAGGGTACAGACTTGATCATTAACGGTCGGGAGGTTATGGTGCATTTCGTGGGACGTTTCAACGCTTATAACTTACTAGCCGTGTACGGAGCCGCGGTTTCTTTAGGGAAAGATCCCGAGGAGGTGTTGATCGTGCTGAGCACGCTTCGCTCCGTATCCGGTCGCTTCGAGACGATCCAGTCTCCGCTCGGTTATACGGCGATCGTGGATTACGCTCACACGCCGGATGCCTTGACGAATGTACTGAATGGCATTCATGAGGTATTGGATGGGAAAGGACGTATCATTACCGTGGTAGGTGCCGGGGGAAACCGGGACAAGGGGAAACGCCCGCTGATGGCGAAAGAGGCTGTCAAGCTGAGCGATCAGGTAATTCTGACTTCCGATAACCCGCGCTTTGAGGAACCGGATGATATTATTAACGATATGGTAGCCGGATTGACGAAAATGGATATGGAACGTACCTTATGTATCACGGACCGTACGCAAGCGATCAAGACCGCTACGATGTTGGCGAAGAAAGGGGATGTGATCCTTGTTGCCGGAAAAGGCCACGAAGACTATCAGGAGATCAAGGGGGTGAAACATCACTTTGACGACCGTGAGAAGTTACGCGAGATTTTTTCGACACAACAATCATAATATTTAAGACGACATGCTTTATTATCTTTTTAATTATTTGGATCAGTTGGATTTCCCGGGAGCGGGTATGTTTAAGTACGTATCTTTCCGCTCGGGGTTGGCCTTGATCTTGTCCTTGTTTATCTCTACGGCGATCGGCCGGCGTATCATCGATAAGTTGCAAATGTTGCAGATCGGCGAGACGGTGAGAAATCTTGGGCTGGAGGGCCAGATGAGCAAGAAGGGAACGCCAACGATGGGAGGTATTATCATTATTATCGCTATATTGATCCCGACTTTACTGTGTGCCAAGCTGAATAATATCTATGTGATATTGATGTTGGTGACTACGGTTTGGCTGGGAGCCTTGGGATTCGCGGATGATTATATCAAGGTGTTCAAGAAGAATAAGGAGGGCATGCACGGACGTTTCAAGATCGTCGGGCAGGTAGGACTGGGCCTGATCGTTGGCTTGGTATTGTTCATGAGCCCGGATGTGGTGATCAAGGAGAATATGGAGGTGCGCCATGATAACGTGATCGAGGAGGTGCGTTATCATACGGTGGAGACCAAGTCGACAAAGACGACCATCCCGTTCTTGAAAAACAATAATTTCGATTACGCCAACTTGGTGAACTGGGCGGGCGATTATAAGGAGGAGGCCGCGTGGCTAGTGTTCGTGCTGATGGTGATCTTTGTGGTGACTGCCGTGTCGAACGGAGCCAATATGACGGATGGATTGGACGGCTTGGCTGCCGGGACATCGGCGATCATCGGGGTGGCGCTCGGTATTTTGGCCTATATGTCATCCCACTTTGAGTTCGCCTCGTTCTTGAATATCATGTTTATACCCGGCGCGGAGGAGTTGGTGGTTTATGCCGCTGCCTTTATCGGTGCCACGGTCGGTTTCTTATGGTACAACTCGTATCCGGCCCAAGTATTTATGGGAGATACGGGTAGCTTGACCTTGGGAGGTATTATCGCCGTTTTCGCGATCATCATCCGTAAGGAGTTGTTGATTCCGATCCTTTGCGGTATTTTCTTGGTGGAGAATATATCGGTCATGTTGCAAGTGGCCTACTTTAAATATACGAAGAAGAAGTATGGGGAAGGTCGCCGTATCTTCAAGATGGCTCCTTTACACCATCATTTCCAGAAACCGGGAAACGCGGGTATACAGGCGTTGATCCAAAAGCCGTTCAATGTCGTGCCTGAATCGAAGATCGTGGTCCGTTTCTGGTTGATCGGTATTATTTTGGCTGTTATGACGATAGTTACGTTAAAGATGAGATAAAAGATGAGTAAGAGAATGGTTATATTAGGGGCCGGGGAGAGTGGCGCGGGAGCCGCTGTCTTGGCGAAGGCGAAAGGATTCGACGTGTTCGTGTCCGATAAATCGTCTATCAAACCTAAGTATAAGGAGATGCTGGACAACCACGGGATTCGTTGGGAAGAGGGACAGCATACCGAAGCCGACATCTTGAATGCCGACGAAATTGTCAAGAGCCCGGGTATTCCCGACAAGGCTCCTATCATACAGTTATTGAAGAAGCAAGGTACGCCGATCATCTCCGAGATCGAGTTTGCCGGAAGGTATACGGACTCGAAGATGATTTGCATCACGGGTAGCAACGGCAAGACGACAACGACGATGCTTACGTATCATATACTGAAAGAAGCGGGCGTGGACGTGGGCTTGGCCGGAAATGTCGGAAACAGCTTGGCGCTTCAGGTTGCGGAAGATCCACATGCGGTCTACGTGATCGAGTTGAGCAGTTTCCAACTGGATAATATGTACGACTTTAGAGCGGATATCGCTATTATATTGAATATAACACCGGATCATCTGGACCGTTATAACTATGAGATGCAGAATTATGTAGACGCTAAGTTCCGCATCTTGCAAAATCAGACGAAGGACGACGCCTTCATTTTCTGGAACGATGACCCGATCATAGCCCGTGAGATCGCCAAACGGCATCCTGAGGCTACTCTTTACCCATTCGCCGAGACACATGAGAACGGCGTGAAGGGATATACGGAAAATAATCAAGTAGTTATTGAAACGGCAAACGGAACATTTACGATGGAACAAGACCTATTGGCATTGACTGGTACGCATAACCTGTATAACTCTTTGGCTTCGGGGATAGCGTCCAAGATCGTGGACATTCATGATGAGAAAATACGTGCCTCACTCAGTGATTTCACGGGTGTTGAGCACCGTTTGGAAAAGGTGCTTCGCGTGCGTGGTGTTGATTATATCAATGACTCGAAAGCTACGAACGTAAACTCTTGTTGGTATGCCTTGCAGAGCATGACGACTCCGGTCGTTTTGATCTTAGGGGGCACGGATAAAGGGAATGATTACTCGGAGATCGAGGAATTAGTGAATAAGAAGGTACATTCATTGATTTTCATGGGTGTGGATAATACGAAACTGCATGCGTTCTTCGACGGGAAAGTGGCGAATATTGAAGACGCCCGCTCGATGGAGGAGGCTGTGGCGAAAGCTTATAAGATGGCTCATAAGGGAGATACGGTATTGCTCTCTCCTTGTTGCGCCAGCTTCGACCTGTTCAAGAGCTATGAGGATCGGGGCGATCAGTTCAAGGCTTGCGTACGTAATTTGTAATAAAGGATAAAATGGATCTGGCGAGTAAACTGTTTAAGGGCGACCGGGTGATATGGATCATCTTCATGTTCCTGTGTCTTATATCGGTGGTGGAGGTGTTCAGCGCGACCAGTACGATCGCTTATAAGAACGCGAATCACTGGGCGCCTATCGTACGGCACGCCACCTTTTTATTGGGGGGTTTCGTCATGGTATTGCTGTTACATAATATACCGTGTCGTTTCTTCTCTGCGTTTATTATATTATTGCCGGTCTCGATGTTGATGTTGATCGTGACGCCCTTTATCGGCGTGGACGCTAATGATGCGCATCGATGGCTGGAAATCATGGGAATACAGTTCCAGCCTTCGGAGTTCGGGAAGCTGGCTTGTGTCGTGTTTGTCGCTTTCTTGCTCAGCAAGCGGGGGAAATTAACGGAGAACCAGATCTTTAAGTATATACTGATTGGAGTAGGACTCACCTGTGTCTTGATTCTGCCAGAGAACTTCTCTACGGCGTTTATGCTATTCGGGGTTTGTTTCCTGATGATGTTTATCGGTCAGTTGCCATTTGGTAAGTTGGCGAAGCTGGCGGGCATCTTGATGTTGGCGTTGGTGTTGTTCTTGGTGTTGCTTAAGTTTACGCCAGCCGCTATTACTCAGTATTTGCCGGATCGATTCGTTACTTGGCAGGGGCGTTTGGAGCGTTTCTTCGACGGGCATAAGGATAATTTGGATGAGAGTGGTACGTATAAGATAACCGATGATAATTATCAGGTAACCCATGCGAAGATAGCTATTGCCAGGGGAGGCGTATTAGGACAGATGCCCGGACATGGCCAACAGCGTGACTTCCTGCCACAGGCGTATTCAGATTTTATCTATGCGATTATCATAGAGGAACTGGGTATCGTTGGGGGGATCTTTGTACTGTTGCTTTATATAATGCTGCTAGTGCGGGTCGGGATGATCGCCCGGAAATGTGATAAATCATTCCCGAAATTCCTAGTGTTGGGATGTGGGTTGCTGGTGGTAGTCCAAGCCTTGGGCGAATGTGGCGTTAGCCGTGAATTTAGTGCCCGTTACCGGGCAACCGATGCCGTTGGTGAGCCGGGGGGGGACGTCTACGCTTATATCTTGTATCTATTTTGGGATCATATTGAGCGTAAGTCGTTTTGGAGCCAATATCGGAAATGAGGATGAGGAAGAGGAGGATACGGAGAATCCAGAGAATCCTTCCGACGAGCCATCCGGAGAGACAATAAATCAGGCGGTCGAGGGAGAGAAAGAAGATAATCCGCTATCGGCTGTCGAAACGATAACTGTAGAGTCAAAAGTATGAGAAAGTACCGGATCATAATAAGTGGTGGTGGTACGGGAGGCCATATCTTCCCGGCCATATCTATCGCTAATACTTTCAAGAAACGTTTTCCGGATGCGGAAATCTTATTTGTGGGTGCGGAAGACCGCATGGAAATGGATAAGGTTCCGGCAGCCGGTTATAAAATCGTAGGTTTACCAGTGAGTGGGTTTGATCGTGCCCATTTGATGAACAACGTGAAGGTTATGGCTCGTTTAGCGAAAAGCTTGCGCTTGGCGAGGAAGACGATCCGTGAGTTCAAGCCAGATATAGCGGTCGGCGTGGGCGGTTATGCCAGTGGACCGACTTTATGGATGGCGGCTTCGCAAGGTGTTCCTGCGTTGATACAGGAACAAAACTCATATGCAGGTGTGACCAATAAGTTGTTGGCGAAGAAAGCGAGCAAGATTTGTGTCGCTTACGAGGGCATGGAGAAGTTCTTTCCGGCGGATAAGATCGTGATTACGGGAAATCCGGTGCGACAGGATTTGGAAGAGGCGCTGAGCAAGAAAGAGGAGGCGTTGGCGTTCTTCGGGCTTTCTCCGGAGAAAAAAACGATCCTTGTGGTAGGTGGTAGCCTTGGCGCACGGACGATTAACCGGAGTATTCAAGGGGATCTGGATAAGTTCTTCGCCTCGGATGTACAGGTTATTTGGCAAACCGGTAGGTATTATTACAGCGACGCTTCCAAGCATTTGAAGGCGTACCGGGGAATGCCGGTTTGGTGCTCAGACTTTATTACCCGTATGGATTATGCTTATTCAGCGGCCGATTTGGTGATATCCCGTGCGGGGGCTAGTTCTATCTCGGAGCTTTGCTTATTAGGAAAACCGGTGGTCTTGGTGCCTTCGCCGAATGTGGCGGAAGATCATCAGACCAAGAATGCCTTGGCCTTGGTCCATAAGGATGCCGCCGTTATGATCGCCGATAAAGACGCGGAAAAGGATTTGGTGCCTACTGCCTTGAAGATAGTTCATGACGATGAACGTTTGCGTACGTTGAGCCGTAATATCGAGACCTTGGCGCAACGCCATAGCGCAGACCGTATCGTGGATGAGATTGTTAAGATTATAGATAAGAAATAAGGAATATGGATATAAATAAAGTGACAGCGGTGTATTTCGTAGGTGCCGGGGGCATTGGGATGAGTGCCTTGATCCGTTATTTCCTCGCTAAGGGAAAACGAGTGGGCGGATACGATAAGACCCCTTCCGATTTAACCGAGGAGTTGAAAAAGGAGGGAGCCGATATTCACTATGAGGATAATGTAGCTTTGATCGGGGAGACGTTCAAGTCGCCCGATGATACGCTGGTGGTTTATACGCCGGCGGTCCCGGAGTCGCATACGGAATTGACCTATTTCCGGGCGCACGGTTTTGAGGTGATGAAGCGGGCACGTGTCTTGGGAGAGATCACGAAAAGCAGCCGGGGTTTATGCGTGGCGGGAACGCACGGTAAGACAACGACCTCTTCTATGCTGGCTCATTTGCTGAAACAATCGCCGGTGGATTGCAATGCTTTCCTCGGAGGAATCCTAAAGAACTACGAGAGTAATTTGATGTTGTCTGATACGAGCGACTTTACCGTGATCGAGGCGGATGAGTTCGATCGTTCTTTCCATTGGCTTACTCCTTATATGGCAGTGATTACTTCCGCAGATCCAGATCATCTGGATATTTACGGTACGGCGGAGGCTTACCGGGAGAGTTTCGAGAAATTTACCTCCTTAATTCGTCCTGATGGTTGTCTACTGATCAAGAAGGGAATCAACGTAACGCCCCGTTTACAGGAGGGTGTCAAGAAATATACCTATTCCGTTACGGAAATAGCGGACTTTTACGCTGAAAATATTCGTATTTGCGACGGAAATATTACCTTTGACTTCGTTGGTCCGGAAATCCGTATTCCTGATGTGGAATTAGGTGTTCCCGTAAAGGTTAATATAGAGAACGGGGTAGCGGCTATGGCGATCGCTTGGTTGAACGGAGTGAAACCGGAGGATTTGAAAAAGGGTATGGCTACATTTGCCGGACCTCGCCGCCGTTTCGATTTCCATTTGAAGACTGATCAAGTGGTATTGATCGATGATTATGCCCATCATCCGGCCGAATTGCGACAGAGTATCTTGTCGGTGAAGGAATTATATGCGGGTCGTAAGGTGACAGGTATTTTCCAGCCGCATCTATATACCCGTACCCGGGATTTCGCTGGTGATTTCGCCGCGAGTCTCTCTTTATTGGATGAGTTGATCTTGCTGGATATCTATCCGGCTCGTGAGGAACCGATTCCGGGGGTGAGCTCTCGGATCATTTTTGATAAGGTGACGATCCCTTCCAAGACGCTGTGTAAGAAGGAAGAGCTTTTGGACGTGGTTGCCGCCGGGAAATATGAGGTAGTATTAATGATAGGCGCCGGTAATATCGACCGTTTGGTGGAGCCTGTAAAAGAGATTTTATGTAAACAAATAAGGAAACCGTGATCCGAATAATTTCCATAGTAGTAGCCACGTTGTTGTTCTGTTACATCGTGTTTGTGTCGTTTTTCTTTCGGGAAATACGTCAGGACTCTATTTGCCAAGATCTGCAAGTCGTGGTGAAAGACAGTCTGGATAAACACTTCGTGAGCGAGAGTGACCTTGTGTCTATACTGAAGAAAGCCGGGCTAGATCCGATCAAGCGGTCAATGGCCGACGTGAATACGGATCGGATAGAGACGGAATTGCTTAAGAATGAGATGATCGCCCAAGTGGAGGCGTATAAGACTCCTTCGGGTATTATCAAGCTAGAGGTCATGCAAAAGATGCCTATCCTCCGGATTATGGGCGTAAGAGGTAGTTATTACGTGGATAATCTGGGAACCACCATGCCGATCAGTCGTCGGTATGCCGCGCATGTGCCAATTGTGAGTGGATATGTGGAAAAAGAGCTTGCGGTGACCGACTTATACAAATTTGCATTATTTTTGCAAGAGAATGAGTTCTGGAATGACCAGATTGAACAAATCTATGTCTATCCGGATAATGATATAGAACTTATTCCAAGAGTGGGTAACCACCGGATCATGTTGGGTACTTTGGATGAATTCGAAGAAAAGCTTGCGAATTTAAAGCTTTTCTATGAACAAGCGATCCCTAAAGTGGGTTGGGAAAAGTACAGTATGATTAATTTAAAATATAAGAATCAGATTGTTTGTACTAAAAAATAGATGATATGGCATACACAGACTTTATAGCAGCTATTGACCTAGGTACCTCCCATATGGTAGGAATGGTGGGGACTAAGAATGCGACGGGCGCTCTTTCAATCATCGCCTACGAAGTTGAGAACTCCGGCACCTGCATACGAAGAGGATGTGTATATAACGTGAAGGAGACGGCGAGTAAGATAAAACGCTTGATCCTCAAGTTGGAGAATAAACTGGGGGGGACCAAGATCGGGCAGGTATATGTGGGACTGGGTGGCCAGTCACTCCGTTCTATCGAGCATACGGTTTGCAAGGTATTGGGAACGGAAGGAGTGGTCACGGAGGAGATCATAGACTCTCTTTATCAAGAGTGTAAGGATTATCGTCCGGATATGTTGACCGTTCTTGACGTGGTTTCTCCTTCCTATTTTTTAGATGATAAACCAGAGTCCAACCCGGTGGGTGTGCCTTGTAGCCGTATCGAGGCTCGTTACAAGTTGATTGTTGGACGTCCTTCGTTGAAATTAAATATTGTCAATAGCATCTCGGAACAAGCGAAAATCGAGATCGCCGGTATTCTGGTGTCACCCCTTGCGTTGGGAGATGTTGTCTTGAGCGACAATGAGAAGGACTTGGGTTGCGCCTTGATCGGTTTCGGTGCCGGCGTGACGACGATATCTGTCTATAAGGGTGGTAAGTTGGCCAGCCTTTCCGTTGTTCCCTTTGGAGGTAATTTGATAACAAAAGATATAACCAATCTCAGGGTCGTAGAGTCTGAGGCGGAACGCTTGAAGATCACTTATGGTAGCGCGAAAGCGGACCGGGATAATGATATGACCATCCAAGTGAGTTTAGCGGATGGAATGGGCTTGCGTGAGATTAAGCTGGCCGAGTTGAACGGCGTGATCGAGGCCCGTATGGATGAGATCTTAGAGAATGTATATGCTCGTCTGGAGGCTACAGGCTTGATGAGCGTTCTCGGTGCCGGCATCGTGATTACGGGTGGAGGCGCCGCTTTGAAGAATTTACCGGCTGTTATGAGCGAACGCTTGAAGATGGAGGTTCGCTATTCAGCGGTTCGCAAGGGGGTTGTCGCTAGTGGTGATTTAGTGGTCGCCAGCAATCCCGAATATGCGGTAGCCGTCGGCCTCTTGGCGAAAGGAACTAAGAATTGCGCGTTATATATTCCTCCTAAACCGGAGCCTAAGATTGAGCCGGTGGTTGAGCCTGAACCGACAGTGGAACCGACTCCGGAACCGGAACCCGTCAAGGAGAAGCCGAAGAAAGAGAAGAAAAAAGGTCCCGGCTTGTTCGGGCGGTTGACAAAAGGAATCGATACCTTTGGTAAAACCCTCTTCGATGACGATGATAACGAGAGTAAATAACGTGATCTACGAATGTAATAAAACCGGAAGACAATGGACGATACAATATTAAATTTTAATTATCCTACGGATACTCCCAAAATCATTAAGGTGATTGGTGTTGGAGGCGGTGGTGGAAACGCTGTTACTCATATGTATAAGGAGGGCATACACGATGTTACATTCGTGTTATGTAATACGGATAATCAAGCCTTGAACCGTTCGGATGTTCCTATCAAGTTGTTGCTGGGACGTGAGATCACGCAGGGATTGGGCGCGGGAAATAAGCCGGAACGTGCGATGATGGCGGCCGAGGAGAGTCTGGACGATCTTCGAGGTATGTTGAACGACGGTACGAAGATGGTATTTATTACCGCCGGTATGGGTGGTGGTACCGGTACGGGTGCCGCTCCGGTTATCGCTCGTATCGCGAAGGATATGGGAATATTGACGGTAGGTATCGTAACCATTCCTTTCTTGTTCGAGGGTGAGCGTAAGATTATACAGGCCTTGAATGGTGTGGAGGAGATCGCGAAGAACGTGGATGCCTTATTGGTGATCAATAACGAGCGTTTGCGTGAGATTTATTCGGACCTTTCCGTGATGAACGCTTTCGGCAAGGCCGATGATACCTTGACGATCGCCGCCAAGAGTATCGCGGAGATCATTACGCTTCCGGGTATTATCAACCTCGACTTCGCCGATGTTAACACCACGATGAAAGATGGTGGTGTCGCTTTGATGAGTAATGGTTTTGGTGAAGGAGAAGGACGTGTTCGCCAAGCGGTGGAAGACGCTCTGAATTCTCCGCTATTAAGCAACAACGACGTAAAGAACGCCAAGAAAATCCTGTTCAACGTATATTTCAGCGAGGAAGCCGAGTTGCGCATGGAGGAGATGAACGACGTGCATAACTTTATGTCCGAGTTCAACCGTGATATAGAGGTTATCTGGGGTACTGCCGTGGATAATACATTAGGTAATAAAGTGAAAATGACGATCCTCGCTACTGGATTTACGATGGATGATATTCCATTGATCGCTGATAAACGCAGGAATGAAGCCGCTCAGATGACGGAAGAAGAATTGCGCTTAGAAGAAGAGCGAATCGAGAAAGAGCGTAAGGAGCGTGATTTGATTGGTAAATATTATGGTGCTTCCGCACAAAAGGTGGGTCGTTTTACCTCTCGTGCGAAAGCGGTAGTTTTGACTCAGGAAGAGTTGGACGATGATGCCTTGATCGCTTTGATAGAGGATAATCCGACTTATAACCGGGATCCGAAGATCGTAGCCCGTGCCCGTTCCAAAGTAGCGGGAGAGGATATTCAAGTATCGGCTCCGACAACGGCGAAGCAACCGGCTAACCAACCTCGCCAAGATTCTCAGCGGGGGGGTAAACAAGTGATCAGTTTCCGATAGTTAATAATATAATAAGGATATGGATTTATTTGAACAAGTCAGTGAAGACATTAAAAACGCAATGAAGGCGAAAGATAAAGTCGCCTTGGAGACATTGAGAAATGTAAAGAAATTTTTCTTGGAAGCGAAAACCGCTCCGGGAGCCAATGATATGCTGACGGATGCGGATGCCTTGAAGATCATGCAGAAGTTGGTGAAACAAGGGAAAGATTCTGCTACGATTTATGTGCAACAGGGCCGTCAAGACCTAGCGGATGTTGAGTTGGAGCAAGTAAAAGTGATTGAGAAATATTTACCTCAACAAATGTCTGCCGAGGAATTGGAGAAAGAATTGAAAGCTATTATCGCTCAAGTCGGTGCCGCTGGCCCGAAAGATATGGGTAAGGTAATGGGTGTAGCCTCAAAAGCATTGGCAGGAAGAGCCGAAGGACGGATGATTTCCGAGACGGTTAAGCGTTTACTTAATTAATTGATTCATACGAAGACCGCACTAAGGGCATTCTGACAATTACTCGTTAGAATGCCCTTGGTACGGTTTTCTCGTATATACCTTTTCCTTTGACAATTTAATTCTTTAGAAAACCATGATTACTTTTACATGTTGTCTGATAGCCCTTATCGTTGGATATTTTACGTATGGTAAATTTGTCGAGCGGGTGTTTGGCGTAGATCCCTCCCGGGTTACTCCCGCTTTCACAAAACAAGATGGTGTTGATTATATACCCTTGCCTACTTGGAAGATTTTCATGATCCAATTTTTGAATATAGCGGGTCTGGGACCTATTTTCGGCGCTATCATGGGGGCTAAATTTGGGGTAGCTTCTTTCCTTTGGATCGTATTGGGAAGTATATTTGCGGGCGCTACCCATGATTTCCTATCGGGAATGCTTTCGTTGCGGCATGATGGAGAAAGTCTTCCTGAATTGATCGGACGGTATCTGGGGAACAACTTTAAGCAATTTATGCGGGGCTTTACGGTTATCTTGATGATCTTGGTGGGTGCTGTTTTCGTAGCTGGGCCTGCAGGGTTGCTGGCTAAACTGACTCCGGAATATCTAGATGCTACGTTCTGGATTATCGTCGTATTCATTTATTATATACTGGCTACTCTATTACCTGTTGATAAGATTATCGGAAAGATCTATCCATTATTCGCCATCGCTTTGCTATTTATGGCCGTAGGTATCTTGGTTATGTTATTTATTAACCAGCCGCCGTTACCTGAGATTACGGATGGACTTAGTAATACGCATCCGGGAGGCTTGCCTATTTTTCCGATCATGTTTGTTAGTATCGCTTGTGGCGCTATCTCTGGCTTTCATGCTACCCAAAGTCCATTGATGGCCCGTTGCATGAAAAGTGAGAAATACGCCCGTCCCGTATTTTACGGAGCGATGATTACCGAAGGTATCGTAGCCTTGATCTGGGCCGCCGCCGCTACGTATTTCTTCCATAATAACGGAATGGAGGAGAACAATGCCGCTGTCGTAGTAGACAGTATCACGAAAGAGTGGCTGGGCGCTGTCGGAGGTGTATTAGCGATACTGGGTGTGATAGCAGCTCCGATTACTTCTGGCGATACGGCTTTCCGCTCGGCTCGTCTGATTGTCGCAGACTTCCTGCATATGGAGCAAAAAACGGTGGTCAAACGTCTGATGATCTGTATTCCCATGTTTATCGTTGCGATAGGAATCTTATTATATAGTCAAAAAGATAAGGATGGCTTCGATATGATCTGGCGTTATTTCGCATGGAGTAACCAGACGTTGGCAGTATTTACCCTATGGGCCTTAACCGTATATTTGGTACAAGCAAAGAAATTATATGTGATAACCTTGATTCCCGCCTTATTCATGACGGCGGTATGTTCTACCTATATTTTTGTAGCTCCGGAAGGGTTTGGTCTTTCCTCCGGTTTTTCTCAACTTTTGGGGCTACTAGTTACATTGATCGTTTTCGGGATCTTCTTAGTCTGGAAAAGAAAGAAAGTATAAAAAAGGCTGGCTTACATTTAGCCAGCCTTTTCTGTCGTTATTGTTCAAGTGAATTAAAGCACTTGTATGCCTTCCTCACGGGCTTGTTCCTCCCCGGAAGGAGTGATTAATTTATAACCCTTGCCGTGGATGTTGATGATCTCGATACCCGGATCGTCTTTCAACAATTTACGTAATTTCGTGATATAAACGTCCATGCTACGAGCGTTGAAATAGTTATCGTCTACCCAGATTGTCTTCAAGGCGTAGTTACGCTCAAGGATCTCATTTGCGTGGGCGCACAACAAACTTAATAATTCGCATTCCTTCGTGGTAAGTTTCGTAACCTTGTCGCCGATAGCCAACGTTTGTTTTTGGGTATCGAACAAGAAGTTTCCTAACTTGTAGAAAGGAATATCTTTCATCTTCTTACCTTTCACACGGCGAAGGATAGCCTCGATACGAAGCAATAGCTCTTCCATGCTAAACGGTTTTGTCAAGTAGTCATCCGCGCCGATCTTGAATCCTTCCAAGATGTCTTCCTTCATAGTCTTGGCTGTAAGGAAGATAATAGGGATATCAGGATTGATAGAGCGAATTTCTTGTGCCAAGGTGAAACCATCTTTCTTTGGCATCATGACATCCAACACACAAAGATCGTATTTACCTTTGGTAAAACCTTTGTATCCGGCTTCTCCGTCAGAGAATAGGTCCGTTACATACCCTTTAGCTTGTAAGTATTCTCTTAAAAGCATTCCTAAATTCTCATCGTCTTCACAAAAGAAGATCTTTAGTTTTTCTTCCATAACTAACTTTTTATAAGAGGTAAAGTAATAATAAATTTTGTTCCAATGTTTCCGGCACCACTTTCAGCACGGATCGTACCTTTGTGGTCCTCAATAATTTTGCGTACGTAAGCGAGTCCGAGGCCGAACCCTTTCACGTCATGTACGTTGCCTGTCGGTACGCGGAAGAAACGGTCGAATACCTTGTTCAGATATTCTTTCTTGATACCGATACCATTATCTTCCACGGAGATCAACAGCTTTCCGTTCTCGTTCCAAGTGCGTGCCATCAATGTAAGCGGAACTTCCGGGCGGCGGTATTTAACCGCATTGTCCATCAAGTTGAACAATACATTGGTGATATGCATTTCATCCACATATATATCCGATTCTGTAGCTTGCAGGTCTATATCCATTGTACCGCCGTACTTCTCGACCTTTAAAACGAAGGTGTTAGCCACGTTCGCTACCAAATCATTCGCGTCAATTTCTTTCAATTTAAGCGCTGCTTTCTGTCGTTCGAACAAAGACATCTGTAGCACTTTCTCGACCAAGAAGCTCAATCGCTTCGTCTCGTCGTTGATTACGCCGGATATATGCTTGAATACGTCCGGACTCTTCGTTATATCCGAATCCTTCAACATCTGAGCGGCGAGCGAGATCGTGGATACCGGTGTCTTCAACTCGTGCGTCATGTTGTTGATAAAGTCGTTTTTCATCTCGGATAACTTCTTCTGACGGAATACGATGTAAATCGTGAAGACGAAGGTTATCAACAGGATCAATGAGAATATAACCGATGGAACGATGAAAGTAATAGAGCTTGAGATATAATCCCCTTTCGTCGGAAAATAAACTCTCAGGTAGTTTAGTTTCGATGGGGGATCGTTCGGGAAAAGCACTTGGGTGATCACGTCAGAGGCGATCGGTTGCTTTTGGAATTCTCCGCTCTGGTATACTACATTTCCATCTTTGTTAATAACAGAAAACACAAACGGCAAGTTCAAACCGTTGTTAATAAATTCTGTTTTTAAGTAATTGTTCAGCTTTTTAAAATCTATACGTTCCTCGATCGGCTTTAGATTCGCGGTGTATAAGATGTTGTAAATCACCTCCTCTATCAGTCCACCTTGGTACTGGTAACGTCTTTTTAGTGTCTTCTGTAAATCTTTAGATGTGTTTACGATGCTGTTGGCAGACTGCCGTTTTGACAAGGAAGAGAGCGGCTCGAACTTATGGGCGCTAAAACTTTGCATCTCTATTTGTTGAACGGTTCCATTAGAATCCTTGATCTGTAATTGGTATTTCTCATGGTTGATCACTTGTCCTAGGCTTTGGGCATCCGGGGCATTTTGATACATGAAATTTGTCTCATCCCGGTTGATATCATCCTCGAGGTATTTACGGGTCTCATCCAATTCCAGATTCTTAGATACTTGGCGCAGGCTTCTTTTGACAGTCTCATTGAACTGTTCGCTGCGTGTCTTAAGTATAATGCTCACATAGTTTACCTGTAGGTATAATAACCCGGCGAAGGCAAAAGCCATAACTACCGCAAGCAACCAAATTGTCGACTTCCTCATATCAATATCTTTCTCTTAATATTGCAACAAATAACGTATGTTTTAGTTTAATATTTACACAAAAAAGGTAAAAATAATCCGTTTAAAATGTTAATAATACTTTGTGGGCATAGAGAATATATGCTAGCTAAGTATTGAAACTCCGCTGTTAATGCACTAGTTAGCGTTTTTTATCCTAAGTTTTTTATATATTATCCTACGTAAAAACAAGTCCGGTGCGTTCTTTGTTGCGCCCGGACTTTATAAAGTCTCCACTTAGGGGATTAAAATCGATGTCCCGGAGGAGGACCCATCGGACCTCTTCCCCGTCCGCTTCTACCCGGCGTTTTCACGTCGCTGGCACTGGCTCCACCTTTGAAGATGCTGAACCGATAGATGAAGTGTACCATGAAATAACTGCCTAGCGTGTTATATTCTGAGTCTTGTATATAGCTAGCGGTAACGGAACGGGAGATATTGCTTCGTTGTTGCAGGATATCGTAGATCTTGAAACGGAGCGTCCCTTGGTTATTCTTTAAGAAAGACTTGGAGGCTGAGGCATTCCATAGGACTTCGTTCTGTTTGAATCCGTCCCCGTAGCCAGAGTTGGTAGACCAGTTCACGTCACTCTCTATCTTGAAATTGAGGGGCAGATAGATTGTCGTGTAACCGCCGGCTCCGTAATTGAAGGTGTTTTGGTTATTTTCCTTTTGCAGGGAGTTGCTGGTGGCATTGTAACGAATATTCCCGTTTACGCCCAGATCCAGATAAGAGGAGCGGAAGTCGATACCACCACGTTCGGACAATATGAGATTCCGGTTCGTATTCTTCTCCTCGTTGATATATCCGTTGCTATTAGCGAACGAGGCCATTGTCATGGAGTTGATGGAGAATTTCTTATTCTTCAAGGGGGTGTTCAACATCATACGGACGTTGCCACTATAGTTGCCATTTACGTTTTTGTAAGTGGTGGTCTTTACACCTGTCTCTTGGTTATAAGAGGTATAACTTACGATATCGTTGATGATATAACTACCGTTTGCCATGATCATGAAGGCCCGTTGTTTCTCCGGCGTGAACTGTTGGAAACGAATAAATACGTTGTTCGTATAGCGGGGATTCAAATCCGGGTTACCGATCGTGATATTCGTCGGGTCCGAGATATCCGCTACCGGTTGTAATTGAGTCATGCTCGGTTGGCTGGTACGGCCATTATACATGATACGAAGATTCGTACGCTTATCGAACATATAGTTGAATTGAGCCATCGGGGAGAGGTTGACCACCTTACGGGTTATCTTGGATAAGGTCGTGTCGCCAACGAAATTCTCGCTGCTGGAATAGGATGGGTCCAGATTCAAGCCGATCGTGTAGTTGAACTTTGCCCGTTGAGACTTGAAGCTCAAGCTGGCCCGCTGGCTGATAAAGTTATTGCGATAGCTTTGGCTGTAGGCGGAATCTAATACATTATATATACCATCAGCGTCTTGGTTGTAAACATTCTTCAAGGCTTCTTGTTTCCGTTGGCTGATGCTATAAGTGGCTTGGATGAAATTATTATGCCCGATCGGTTCTACCCACGATACGTAGGCCCGGTAATTGAAACCTTTGTTGTCGTAACGTGAGCGCTGGTCGATAATGCTATTCTTCAAGGCATCAGTCTGGTTGAAATAAACGATGTCGGAACGGTTCATGCCGTCACTGTACGAATCGCTATTGCCTCCGGAAAGGGTGGCGCTGAACACACGCCCTTTGTTATTCAGCTTACGGCTGAAATCGATGCTGGCATTTAGGTTGTACCCGTTACTTTCCGAGTAATTGTTGGATTTGTTGGTATTGACCGTATCCCGTTCGTTATCCAAGGTGGTAGCATCACTGAAATTGTCATTCATGCTATGGCTGAGGCTGAAACTCGGGCGGAAGATAAGTTGAGTCATCGTGTCCGGTTTCCATTCCAAGCGAAAGTCTACGCCAAAGTTATCGCTCTTCGTACGGCTCATCGCCTCACTATTATCGTAGGAGGAACTATCTCCGGGAAGAATATTCTGCCGGTCGCTCTTGCTACGAGCGTCATTGTCGGAATGGGAATAACGAGTATTTCCCCCAAGAGTTAGTTTATCCGGCTTGAATTCCTTGCTGAAATTCAAACCTGCGTTTCCGGAAGAGGTGATACCGCTACCCGCTCCGAAGCCTCCTCGTCGGCCTCCACCGCCTCCCATACCGGAGAACATTGTTGAGGCTAGATCGGAAAAGCCCATATTATTCGTGTTATTCGCTCCCCCCATGAACGTGATCTGGTCATTATTCACGAAACGATTGACCATGGCGTTGCCTTCATACCGATCTTTACTTCCGTATCCGCCATATGCGTTGCCAAACCAACCTTGCTTCATGCCGGGTTTCACGGTTAGGTTGATGACGGTCTCTTCCTCTCCATCGTCGAAGCCTGTCATTTGGGCCATATCGCTTTTTTTATCAAGTACCTGTAATTTATCGATCATCTTGGCTGGAAGATTCTTGGAGGCCACTTTCGGGTCATCGGAGAAGAACTCCTTTCCGTCTACCATTACCTTTTTCACCTCTTTTCCATTGACGGTGATCTTGCCTTCGCTATCCACCTCCACACCGGGCATCTTTTTCAATAAATCCTCCAAAACGGAGCCTTCGGTTACTTTATAAGAATCCGCGTTGTATTCCACGGTGTCGTTGCGAACGGTAACCTCGGGTGCCTTACCTATAACTACGGCTTCTCCCAACTCGATCGCTCCGTCGCTTAATTCGAGTTTACCTACGTTTACGGGATTTTTCTTTCCGGTGATTTGCAAGGGTTGGTACAATGGATCGTATCCGATGAATGTGATGTGTAGTAAATAACTTCCTTTCTTTACGTTTTTCAAGGTAAAACTACCATTACGGGAGCTCACCACACCTCGTACCATGGCACTGTCTTTTACGTTCAGCAATCGTACCGTTGCTTGCTCGATGGGGGTATCACTACCTTGCTCAACGACAGATCCGGTAACATTAACACCGCTTTGCTGTGCGAAAGCCATCGGTGAAAAAAGGATCATCACTGCCCGCCAAAGGCCACCACCGCCGCATACGGCTTTTCCGTGTCGATGATGCCTTGCACATCCTCCGGCGTCAGCGGCTCCGCGTAACCGGTAATCCGCGCGTA
>OGPR01000950.1_pt1 | contig 26390 bp, 26 predicted proteins | sample 1552981 | NCBI WGS metagenome assembly OGPR01 (sample SAMEA2580260, study PRJEB22360) | human gut metagenome | biome: human gut; feature: human-associated habitat; material: faeces | place: Denmark | collected 2008/2010 | reverse complement strand
CAGGCAATTCATCACGTCCTTAAAAGAACGTGTTTCCTTGCACGCTTTCAAAAAACACCTGTGGATTTGACACAGAAAACCCCGATCTGTATGGGACCAACAAAGTCCCATCACTTGCTAATATAACATTTCCATGACATCTATTCCACTGCCACAACCTTATGACATCTAATCCGAAGTCACAACCTAACCCCTTAGATAAATTCTGATAGAGCGATTTTTGCTAATCTCAAGTTGCCGGATTAGATAACAAGGTCTTAATCCAATCTCGCAAATGCCCTTATTTCAAGCGATTTTAAGACTTCCTTGACATCAAAGCAACCGTCTCAGCGGTTCACCACTTGCCAATCAATCGTCGCCTCGCTCCTCTCTCTTGGGTGACTATCGCATGGAGCGTTTCTAAGCTTCACCACGCCTAGCGTCGCACTGAAGCAAAGTAACGCTCTCCACATGGCTCGGTTGTTCAACGAAAAACATACTCAACCTCTATTTTACAAGAAAATGGTGGAACGCACCTTTTCCCTTAAAATCCAGTGGTTCGAGCCTGTGAAAACCTTGAATTTGTCCTATAATTTGTATAGGCAAACAGGGTAAAGCTCTGTTCCTTAAACTTTATTTTTCATGTCATCCCTACAAACTGGAATTTCTATTTGCGTTGCCATGTCATTACATAATCTTTTTCTCCGGTAGCCTCATCTAAGCCACTATGCTGAATCTCAAATCCTTCTCTCTTGTAAAAAGATATTGCCCGTGCGTTCTTCTGGTATACGTTCAAATGCAACTTATTCCTTTTATCCTTTGCATAATTCAGCAGAATTTTACCTATACCCTGCGATTGCATTTCATCAGAAACAAAAATGCCCTCAACATATTCATCATTTAACCCTATAAAACCCTGTATTTCTGTATCATACTCATACACATAAACCTCTGCTAGCAACAACGCTTCCTTTACTGATTTGAAATTGCTTTTCCAGTATTCGGCGGGGATAAAATTATGTGCCTTTATATTTATATCCAACCATATATCTGCAACTTTATTTATATCATCCCTTTGAAATTCTCTAATCATAACGGTGACTCTCCATAAACTTGAATTTAAATCCAGTGCGCTGACCGATACGGTGCTGTGGAATTGAAATGATGCCGGTGACAAACGAGCACGCAAGAACATGGACGAGGAACAGGAAGATCTGATTCCAGTTGAATTCATGCAGGATGACGCCGCCGTAAGTCGGAGCGATTGCCGGTGCGAAGCAGGTGGTCATCGTGGACACGCCCACCATGAAGCCGCGCCTTTCGAGCGGCACATATTCCAGGATGATGTGCATCGCAAGCGACAGGGCCATCCCCGTGCCGACGCCCTGCAGCGGTCGTCCGGCTGACCATTCGTCCCAGCTACATCTAAAAAACTCTCACTTGGCAAGTCAAGCCTGCCGGCGTTCGAGCAGTCCTAGTGCTCGGTGACTAACCGCTCGGCTTCACACCTTACATAACTGGGTTACACCTTATCCCATATGCTTTCTGAAGAATTCCACCTCGTCCTCATTGCATTGCCTTGCGGTTTCGTCCTTCTGGTTCATCAGGAAGACGTGCGGCTGAGGGTTGTCCTTGTCGCCGTATGACCTGCAGACGTGCTCAACGCCGCGGGCGGTCAGAAAGCCGTCAAGCTTGATGGTCTGGTCGTGGATGAAGTCCTCATTGGCCGTTGAGAGGTAGCAGGGCAGGAAGTCTTCCGTGATGTAGTCCTCAGCTGAAATTCTCCTTCTGTCCTTCTCAACAATGTCCTTCGGGAAGTATGCATCCAGCTCGCCGGCAATCATGCCGGGGTCCAAGAGGAAGAACGCACCGCTGTTCAGGGCAGCGGCTCTGAATTTCAAATCAACGGGCTCGTAGCCGAACAGGCTGCGGTATTCGGGGTTGGTCAGAATTGCGATGTACTGCTCTGCCATCTGACCGCCGGCCGAATCGCCGGCGATGAAGACATTGTTCCTGTCGAGGCCGTACTCGTCAGCGTGGTCGCTGACCCAGTGCATGTAGCGGTCGACGTCGTCAAGTTCGCCCGGGAACACCACTTCCGGAGCGAGGCGGTAGTTCGGGTTGACGAAGGCAAAGCCGTGCGCAGCCAGGTTCAGTCCGTAGAACTGGTATGTCTCCTTCGTTCCGTAGCAGTAGCCGCCGCCATGAACGTTGATGATGACGGGAATCTTGCCTTCCACGTTCTCCGGCAGATACAGGTCAAGCAGGTGCCACTTCGGGTCAGGACCGTAGCTCAGGTCATCGATTCTCCTTACGCCGGAAACCTCGCGTGGCAGTCCGGCATCGCGCGCATCGTCGCTCTTCTTCCACATGCGCCTCATTTCAAGTACTTCTTCCATTGTATCAGTCATGTTAATTCCTCCTAAGAAGATTTCGCAGGGCATCTTCTACCCCGCCGCCCTTCATTGTATGCGGTTTCATTTTTGAAGTCAACTGTAAAATGCAGAGCTTTGAATCAGCTGTTATCTCTGACATACACAAAAAGACCGGTCCGGCACGATGCCGTCACATAGCAGGCCACACAACAGCAACCCGATGAAGACCGTCACCCCGATTCTCCTCGTCCTCGGAATCACCATCAACACCACCACGACCAGCAGCCAGAACACTCCGAAGTTGCCAAAGCCCGTGATGAAGCACATGAACCAGTCCAACGCCGGATTATGCAGCCTCTGAATCGCATCGAGAATTCTCAGTTCCATTTTCTCACCCCACATTCAATACCACCAGTATACCCTCTCCCTGCCCCCTCCGATTCCCATTCCGTCCGCGCCCGTTTTCCCCATTTCCGGAAATGCAGGGCTCCGGTCCCTGAATGGTTCCCCCTGACCTCCATTCAGTGCTACAATGACATCAGATACATTCACCCGGGAAGTGACCGAAATGACAAGCGAAGCAGAAATATCGCTGCTGAAGAAGAAGAGGAGAAAGCTTGAAAAAAGAATCGACGAACAGGAAAGCTTCATCAGAAACTTCACCCAACTCCTTGAAGAAGGAGAAGACAACCTGGCCAGGGTTCAGCCGTACCTCGCCTTGGACGAATACGACCGGAAAAACTACACCTTCACCAGCTGCGGTGACTTCGACGGTCTCCACTTCAACTGGCAGGACGTGTTCCAGAAGATGATTGACGACGGCAGCATGCCGGATTACCAGGGGATGCACGACGATGACTTCACCTTCAGACTGTACATAGACGGCTACACCCGCTTCAGCGTCAGAATGCCGTACTTCTACTCGCACGAGGAATTTCTCAAGGACTTCCGCTCATTCGAGCACGCCTTCGAGGAATACGACCTGAAAAGACACCTGCCAGAACTGCGCAGAAAGGAAGAAAAAGAGCGAAGGAAGGCGCAGCATAAGGCCCTGCAGGAAGAACTGGAAGCAAGAAAGCGCGAAGAAAACAAGTCATTCAGGGAGCGCCTGGCAGAATTCATGGCAACTTCCATCAGCAGTGAAGCCACCGAAAGATTCGGCGACTTCCTGATTATGGCGGGACTTTTACCCCTGATCTGGTTTGCGGCCGGCTATGAAGGCGGCTGCCTGACGCTTTTTACGGCGGCCTTCGTCTTCATCACCGCATTCATCTTCATGGCATTCGTATTCAATTGCTCAATTGAAACATTGCTGACCGTACTGTTCATCTTCTTCGTCACCCTGCTGATTATCGGCTGCCTGATCAAGTTCTTCTCCGTCTTCGTCGCCGATCCGCCGAAGAAACCTGAAAAGCCGGCCTCCCCCGCACCTCCGACGCCAGAAGAAGAATACAGAAGCCACACCGACACCCTGAGCGGCAATTCGTCTCATCCCGTAATCTCCGACGAAACCGTCCTCTCCTACTACGACTACTACATCGAGGGCATTGTCTCCCGCCTTCCCGGAAGAATCGCCGAGATCAAGGCCGCCCTTGCCGGCTACAGGAGCAGACGTGACGAACTTCAGGCAAGGCTAGACAAGGTAACTGCGCAGCTGAGGGAGCTGGGGGAGGATTGGGAATATGATGAGTAAGGAAGAATGGCAAGCTCAGTGACCAGCCCCTATGATTTTGCTGAAAAAAGCTTTTAATGACATTCGGGCGAAAATCACGGGGCTTCAGTTATTGGATGAATGGCCCCGGCTTGCTTTGACAAGATAATTATTGTGATGACACAGGAAATGAAAACAGTGACAGGAATAATAAATCCTAGAAGAGAACAAAATTCAAATTCTTGCTAAGTATTAAAAAGCATTTGATATAATCCGACAATTTTTCGTATATTTCTTCGTACGAATTTTCTATTAAAATATCTTACAGAAATACTCTCTTTCATAATTTACATTGTAGTCATATAGTGTATAATATAGGTAGAGTTCAAGTTTAGCGGGCCCTGGGAGTAGGTGCTAGACTAACAAAGCCCTGGTAGTATTTTTGAAAAACTACTGGGGCTTTTGTTTTATAAATGATTAAGAGGTGATTAATAATGAAAGAAACTGCCAAACCTTTTAAAACGCATCATGCTCAGTTAAAGTTACTCAGAAAACGCGGCCTGGAAGTTCCAACCGATGGAAAACCTATGAGAGCTTTAGAACGTATAGGATACTATACCCCTATCAATGGGTATAAAACCCTGTTTCTGACTAGAGATACTAACGGCAATATAATACATCTGTTTTTTCTTCTTTCTTTTATTTTCTGCATTCCAAACAGATTTTTAAAATCTTTCAAAATCATCGTTCGGTATAAGAATGTCTCTGGCCCACATATCAGCTTTTTTCTCGTCATCTTCAGTCGTTCCGTTCAGCTGACCTATATGACCAAGAACAATATGCACCAACTCATGGAATAAGCTGAACCAAAATTTGTCAGCATCCTTCCCTCTTGCCGTCATTCCGACAACAATCTTTTTACCATCCAGAAAAGCAGCACCGTGCAAGAAGGATTCTTTTAGATGCGGAAGAAACACCGAAGCTATCCCGCACTAGTTCAAAGCACTCCGTAACAACGGACAAAATTCTTTCGATTTAAGCAAAGTCATCTTTCGTATCTCAGGAATCTCTGAAATCAGCTTCTTTATATTGATTGGGGATGTCTGAACATGACATGCTTCTATCTTTGCCTCTTGAGCCCATGCCATCAGGGCCAAATCGCTTTTTTCCGTAAAGGTTGACCTCCACTTATCCTCCACATCCAGTCCAATTTTTTCTCAATCCGTGCAATATACAATGGAAAATCTTAAGTTCTGTTCGTTCGAGTGTATAAATCTTTATCTGCTCATAGGTTTGTTTTACCATTGAACTATGATAAGTCCATATCCTCTAAAAAGAAGTCTGCCTTCAATTTTCTACCGTCAACCATCGAAAGTAAAACAACAGTTTCAACATGAAATTTTTAGGCTACATTGAGACTAAATGCAAAGATGCTCCAAATCATTTGGTTAGCGTGTGAATCACCTTGATGATTGTCAGTCCAAAGTCAACGAAAAAACTTTTTTGTTCCTCAGAATAGGAATTTCTTTCTTTGATTGCTTCATTTGTAGCGTGACGAAAACATTGCATTTTCTTTCTATAATTGGTCACAGTTTCGTCTGAAATATAGTCAAAGCAAACCGAGGAATAATTCAGCGTGATAAATCTCCCATTCTTCTTAAGCATGTTTTCTATTAAATTAGCAATCTCAGAAAGTTTCTCATCAGTACTCATACTATTAAAAGACGCTTGCCTATTTGAAATCTCAATGAATTTTTGATCTATAGAATTATCAATATCTATATGGTTGACCTTTAACTCAAAGGTTAAGTCCGCAATGAATTTTCTTCTTGTTGAGTATCTAACAGTTCCGTTAACATCGCCTCCTTGAGCAATAATTCTATTTCTTATTTCATCACGGGCAAAGACACTAGGATTAATAGGTGGCCTTGCCAACAATCTAGGGAATTCCTTTATCTCATATCCCATTTTGTACAAATAATATGTTATGAGGTAAAACCAACATTTATTTTCGACACTGTCAAAATTCACGTCAGGTTGGCATAATTCCCTGAACTTTGTTACTGCCTCTTCTGCATCCAACACTTCAAATGCATAATCATCAAATTCCGTATATCCACCAAAATTATATACAATGTCAACGTTCACATTTTTGATGGAATCATAAAATCGGTAATGATACTCTGATTCTTGAATGTTTTGGAAATAAAACTCCTTTATATCCATTGAATAAATAATTCTCCCTAATCTGTCGCTCTTAATTCGTACCTACTTCCTAATTCACCCATGCTAAATCAAGGTTCGTTTCCTGTTCCAAGGTCAATCCATTCATGATTTTTGCTCCTTACCGCTCAGAAATGTCAGATACTGCTCGTACTTTCTGATCATCATGTTTTTAGCGTATTGCTCCATGTATTCGTAATCAGGCTCCCCAGAATCAGTAACGGGAAGCATAACCTGCATTCTCTTGGCTCTTGCTGTGCCCAATTTCCTACTATAGCTGAAGCATCCGCTCTGCATAGATAAACAAAGTGCGACGAATTGTCCGACGAATAGATTTTTGTCAGCATCCTTTAAGTGCACTTTTCTACAGTCATTACCCATAAGGGATTTGGAAGGATGATAAAACGCTTTGCCGACGGCTCCGTTTCTGTTTAGAGCGATGTATCCAAAATCAAGAGTATCGTTAATATTTCCAACAAAATAGCCAACGCCATTGTTCGTTCCACCGGAAGTGATATACGGCATATCACCCTCTATACGTTCAGTCGCATAAATATCTCTACCAGATGTTACTGTTCCAATTTCTTCAAGATGGAATGCACGCCACTCCTTCTCATCAAGCTTCGAAATCTCAACGTATTCGCCCAGTTCCGCAATGCGCGCTTCGACATAGGCACGATATTTAGCAAGCATCGCATCACGCTTTTGCTGTGCATACTCCGCCATATACGCGTAATCAGGCTCGCCGGAATCAGTGACGGGAAGCATAACGGTCAGGCGTTTCATTCGACCAAGCGTTGCACCATTACCTCCCCAGTTAAATTTTGCCGTCATCTGCTGACGTAAAATCGGCACCATAAACTGGGCAACATCTTCATTCAGGCTTTCACCAGTAATAACTTGTATGTTTTGCCCAGTAACAAACTTGTGAGGCTGATAGAACGCCGTCTGCGTGTCCAGACCGACAGTGATACATCCGCCATCATCGCTACCGAACTCATAGTTCTTTGGGCTTACAAAACGAGCCAAACCGTTATTTGAATCAGAACGAGTAACATACGGAACAGACTTCTCGTCATCATCTATTAGACGAACACCGTCAATGCTGCTATCAGTCGTTTTGATACACAACGGGGCGTCGTCACCAAAGGCAGACAGTTGCGCCCACGTCTTCTCATTAAGACTCTGCATCACCGTCACCCCCTTCAAACAGGTACTCACGGTTCTGCATGACCATTGAGAACTCGAACGTCAGATAATCGCCGATAGCCTTCTCAAAATCAGCATCCGCAGGAATCTCGTCATTGAAGTAGTAGAACGAGTGCAGCCACTCATCCTCGGGTTTCACCGTAGACTCAACGCAGAACTTCGACGGTGCTTCAGCGCGTCCATTCCAGACGTCCAACAGGTGCTGCTTCTTATCCTTTGCAGAATCACCCTCGACAAGACCGACATGTGCGCGCACCTCGTACCCATCATCACGGAAGTCGATGAATTTGCACACCTTATCGGCATCGTGCGGCTCATGAGCCGTAAACACAGCAATAACCGGGTTCGTTCCCACGCCGTAGAACGTATCCGTGTTGCACGTGATGACGCCTTCCAGCGTGTGATTCTTCATAATGTTCTTCTTGAACGCTTTCTCAGCTTTTGATTTGCCAGTCATGGAGGACTGCGGAACAATGACTGCTGCACGTGCTCCGACTGTCAGGGAATCCAGTAGGTGCTCAATGAACGAAAGCTCATACTGCTCGGGGTCTGCTTGCGTGCCCTGCGAGTATGGCGGATTCATGAGACCGACTGTCGCACCTTTCAGCTGCACTTTCGCCGGATTTTTTGCGAGGAAATCGCAGCACTCAAGGTTACTGTTACCGTCACGGCGCAGAATCATATTTGCGCATGCCACGGCGAACATATTGCTCTGAAGCTCGAACCCGTGAAGTTGCTTCTTTTTGATATCCCTGCGCTGCTGATCAGAATCGGCCATAGACAGCATGCGATGCATCGCAGAAATCAGGAATCCCGCCGTTCCACATGTCGGGTCAAATACAACATCATCAGGTCCCACATCGACCAAATCACACATGAGGTCAGTGATATGACGAGGCGTCAGGATGATTCCGAGCGTCTGACCGTCGCCACCGGAATAGCTCATGAACTCGCCATAAAAACGACCGATGAAATCCTCGCTCGTCTTCTGGTATTTGATGTTCTTGAACACCTTCTCGTACAAGAACTCCGTATAGTACTTGAGCGGTGTCTTTCCGAGCGTATCGTTCTTCTCGTTCAAACGGAAGCTTGTCTGGATGATGGAGAACTCTGACAGCAGCTTGTCCTTCTTCGCATCCGGGCCGACGTTCGAGCGCGTCAGACGGCCCTTGATGGCATTCATCAGCTTGTCGCCATCGCGCATTCCCGGCGTCTGGTCACCAGTCAGGCTGTTGACACTGAAACCGACATACTCAATCTCATCAAGCGCAAGCAGAATACCGGCGACGACAAGCGGCTTGTCTTGGTCCTTCAGCGTCCCATACGTGCGCAGGTACTCGTGTAGCTCGGCCGCGTCCTTTAGAATCTGCTCCGTAGTCTTCTCAACATCGGTCTCTTCCTCCAGAACATAACGCGTGTAATACTCGCGAATGTTACTAGGCGAGAATGACACGAACGATTCAAGGTTCGGTAGTTCCTTATATCCCTCGCGGTCATCAACGTATAGCGGTGTAATCTCATGATGTTTCTCGTTGCCAGACACGCCAACGGCAAACACCTTCTTAAACGAACTGTTTTGAGCGATGTGCTTCGCATAGAAATATGCACCGTTAACCGCATAATCCGTCACTGCCTTGACATCAACATCAATAATACCTTCCTTTGTCAACTTCTCCTGTTTATCAAGGTCGGCCTTGTCCTCGATGACAATCACATAATCATCTACGACAGACACGTACTCGGGATAGCCAGCCTTGCCAGTTCCGCGCTTCGATGCTGTTTTTAAAGTTTCATCAAGTTCTTTTACATTGCTTCCCTGCGCATCATAAGAAATACCACACTCTTTGAGCTGAGATGCAACCCATAGGTCGGTATTCACTTCTTTCTTTGCCATTAATATATCCTCCCAATATTTAATGTTAGTAAAATTGTCAACTAAAATACTTAATATAATTCATGAATTGAATTATATATTTTTTCATTCTTTTCGTCAAAGTCAATAAAAAATTGACGTCTTAGCTTCAAGTTACTTTTAAACTCATATGCACTTCACATTTTAAGAATAACGCAAATAAAAATCTCCCCATCACCTTCCGCCCGATGATGAGGAGATTTATTTTTTAAATCATGCTTTGCTTTTTCCAGAAAATATTTTCTTACTTTGTTTTCATTAATATGATTTCGTCCGAACTCGAAAAAATCTCTACGATAAATCTCTATTTTGCAAAAGCTCCTTCTCCCACTCTTCTTGTTCCAGCAGGAAACCTTTCTTTTTCAGCGCTTCTTCGATCATATCCAATGTATTTTCACTATCTGCTTCTACCACATGATAATGATAATCTGATGTGATATTTTTCAATGGAGTTGATTTTCCGCTTCTGATATCATCAATGAATTCTTCTGCTTTTCGCCTGGAATCGACATTTAGTATGGCCTCAATATGTCCGTAGACTTTGTGATTCACCATCACGTTACGAACTCTTCCGCCGAGATCTACGATTGCGTAAAGCTCGTCCTTGATCTGTTCATCGGTGTGCTTCACTTTGAAGGTTCTTTCTGCTAAATGTGATTCGTGCAAAATATATCCTCTGTTCGTAGAGATAATATCGTGTCCTGCGGCACGAATGAGCGCAATATCCTGCACGATTACCTGACGGCTTACTTCAAACTGCGCAGCCAGTGCCTTTCCCGGTACCGGCACTGAGCTTGTCTTTATCTGATTTATAATGGCAGTTCTTCTCTCTGATCCTGTCATCATGCCGCTTCCTTTCTAAATTGAAATCTCTACTTGATAATTGTTCTTTTACCGTCACATTTACTCTACAGCGTGAAGATTTTTCATGGAGATATCAAGGATTGGTGCGGAATGTGTCAAGGCACCGCTGGAAATATAATCAACACCAAGAGCTGTCAGGCGTCCGATATTTTCTTTTGTTACATTTCCGGAACATTCTACCTCGGCTCTTCCGTCAATGATCCTGATTGCTTCCTGCATCTCTTCTGTTGACATATTATCAAGCATGATGATGTCTGCACCGGCTTCTACTGCTTCTTTTACCATTTCAAGATTCTCAACTTCAACTTCGATTTTTCTTACAAATGGGGCGTAGTCTTTTGCCATCTCAACAGCTTTCCTTACGCCTCCTGCTGCTCCGATATGGTTATCTTTCAGGAGCACTCCGTCGGAAAGATTATATCTATGGTTGTAACCGCCGCCAACACGAACTGCATATTTCTCAAAGATTCTCATGTTTGGCGTTGTCTTTCTTGTATCAAGAAGTTTTGTTTTGCTTCCTTCAAGAAGTCCTGCAACAGAATGCGTATATGTTGCGATTCCGCTCATTCTCTGAAGGTAGTTCAATGCTACGCGCTCACCGGAAAGAAGCACGCGAATATCTCCCGTTACTTTTCCCATCAGTTGCCCGTTTTTTACTTCATCTCCGTCTTTGCAGTACAGTTCTGTCTTTGTATCTGCATCTAACAGTTCGAATACTCTGCGGTACACTTCCAGTCCGGCAATCACTCCGTCCTGCTTGCAGATCAGTTCTACTTCACCTTTCACGTAATCCTTCATAACGGAATTTGTTGTTACGTCTTCGCTTGAAATATCTTCTTTGAGCGCTTCAAGGATCAAATGATCTGCCTGAATCGTCATTGTAATGTCGTTCATCGTTATTCTCCTGCTTTTATCTTTTTTATCATAACCATATTTATGCCAGTTCACGCACTTTTACTTCATTCTCTGCTCCGGAAATCTTATTTGCTGCACGCTTTGCAAATACAAGGCTCTCCAGAAGTGAGTTGCTTGCCAGACGGTTCGCGCCATGTACGCCGTTGCAGCTTGTCTCTCCTACTGCATATAAATGTTCCATGGATGTCTTGCTGTCTGAATCAACCCAGACGCCTCCCATGAAATAATGCTGTGCCGGAACAACCGGAATACATTCTTTTGTTACATCATATCCTTCTTCCAGGCAATGCTGATAAATATTCGGGAAATGACCCATGATTGTTTCTTTTCCAAGCTTCTCCATGGACAGCCAGACATGATCCGTGCCTTCCTTTTCCATCTCTTCTCTGATTGCCTTTGTCACAACATCCCGCGGAAGAAGTTCATTTACAAAACGTTCTTTCTTGCTGTTGAGAAGAACTGCACCTTCTCCTCGAACAGACTCGGAAATCAAGAAACGTCTGCCTGGTTTCTTTGAATACAACGTTGTCGGATGAATCTGTACATAGTCCAGATGTTCCAGACGAATTCCGTGTTTTTCAGAAATTGTAAGTGCATCTCCCGTCAAATGCGGGAAGTTTGTCGAATGTTTATAACGTCCACCGATTCCACCGCTCGCCCAGATCGTATTCTCTGCATGGATCTCGAATTCATTTCCTTCTTTATCCTGCACAAGAATTCCTTTACATTCCTCATTTTCTACAAGAATATCTGTCATCGTTGTATATTCAAGCAGCGTTACATTTGAAAGCTGTTTTACCTGTGCGAGCAGTTTGCTTGTAATTTCTTTTCCGGTAATATCTTCATGGAACAAGATTCTTGGACGAGAATGTGCTCCCTCGCGAGTAAATGCATAAATATCCTGAATCTCTGCATTTCCATCTTTACCTGCAGCCTTATTTTCAGGATCATCTGTATCTTGTTTCTGGAAATCCACTCCGTAATCGATCAGGTCTTGGATAATTTCTCTTGAACTGCGAATCATAAGATCAACAGATTCTTTTCTGTTTTCATAATGTCCCGCTTTCATCGTATCTTCAAAGTAACTGTCATAGTCATCCTTGTCGTGCAGCATACAGATTCCTCCCTGAGCCAGGAATGAATCACTGCTCTCTAAATCTGACTTTGTAATCATAATGATCTTCTGATCTCTTGGAAGGCAAAGTGCGCTGAAAAGTCCTCCGACACCTGTTCCGACAATGACTGTATCTGCTTCCATTTTCATAATAAATATCTCCATTCCGACAGCGTCTGTCGCTTTGATTCACATTTTCTGTGATTTTCGATTGCCGTCAATCATATCTGGCCTCTGTTTACTTAGCCAGTTCTAACATTCTCTCTAACGGCTTCTTAGATTCTTCACGAAGCTTATCATCTACGAATACTTCATTATCACCTGTCTTTAAGACATGAAGTACTTTTTCAAGCGTAATTTTCTTCATATCTTTGCAAGTCGGAGTTGTCTCTGTAAAGTAGAATTTCTTTTCAGGGTTTCTCTTCTGAAGTTCATACAAAACTCCGCTCTCTGTACAGATGATAAATTCTTTTGCGTCTGATTTTCCTGCCTGATTAATAATTTCTGAAGTACTTCCGACAAAATCAGAGAGCTCCAAAACTTTTGCCGGACATTCCGGATGTGAAAGAACCTCTGCTTCCGGATGTGCTTTTTTCGCTGCTTTGATTTCTTCAAGTTGCATATATTCGTGCACAATACAGAATCCTTCATTATATATAAAGTTCTTTTCCGGTACCAATCCTGCGATATAATGCGCAAGGTTACGATCAGGGATAAAGAAAATGTTCTTATTTGGGAGTGCTTTTACGATCTTTACTGCATTGGATGAAGTTACGCAGACATCAGAATGTCTTTTCAGTTCTGCTGTTGAATTGATGTAGCAGACAACAGCAAGATCATCATACTCGGAACGAATTTTCTCGATTGTCTCTGCTGATGCCATATGTGCCATTGGACAATCTGCTGCCATATCCGGCATAAGTACCGTCTTCTCAGGATTAAGGATTTTCGCACTCTCACCCATAAACGAAACGCCACAAAATACGATTGTTTTCTCTTTCAGTCCAACTGCAACTTTACTTAAGTAGAAAGAATCTCCTACATAATCTGCAATCTCCTGTACTTCCGGTCTCACATAATAATGTGCCAGAATTACGGCATCTTTTTCTTTCTTTAACTGTTCGATCTCTTCTCTGATCGTCATTGAACGTACCTCTCCTATTCTCTCCTGACATAGATTTTCGCCATTGTGCAGCTCTATGCCAATCAAGCTGTTATTTTATTCTTGCCCATTATAGCACTGTTGTTTACAGGTGACAAGACACTTGTTTTGCAAAAAAAATTCCCCACAACCATCAGACAATTTTGTCTGACAATTGTAAGGATCTTCACGCATATCAGGAATTCTTCAGCTCCTCCATATACAGTTCAGCTATATATGCGGGTCCATTGCACCACAGCTTTGTTTTTTCATCATACAGTGCCTTGCCTGTCCTGGAACACAGAAAATCCGTCAATGCATCTTTTCTGTCCTTGCCGGTCTCTTCTGCGATTTCTTCTGTCACCATAGTGATAAGAAGGTCGATTGTATAATTCATTTTTTCCTTTGGAATTGTTACTTCAGCCATATCTTCTCGCCTCTCACAAATTTCAGACACTCAATAGCTGCCGTGATAAAGAACAAATCCATTTTCTGACTCAGAAAATGATTTCCATCCCCTTTTCTTTCATGAATTCCTTAATATCTTCAAGAACGGCTTCATCACCTTCACAATGAAAAATGCCATAACATTTTTCTATATATCCAAGAACATCGGCCTCCTTAAACAGACGGATAATCTGCTCAACAGGTAGATGCCACTCTTCTGAAGCAAGCCGGATCAATCTTGTCTGCATAAAAGTAATCTCTGTTTTATCGCTCATTATAAATTTCCCCTTAAAGAATGATGCACAAAGAACGGACAACCCGCCCTGTCTTCCGGCTCTGGTGCAGCTTGATGCAAGCTGCATTTTCGTCTCTGCATTTTCATTGTAACACTTTTCCTGTCCTTTCCGCTGGCAGGCATATTCCAGCATCCCCGGATCAGTCCTTATCCTGCATGTTCTTCCTCACCATTGCCGGGCAGTTGTCGTACTAGCGGAAGCCGTAACGCTCATAGAACATGATGGTCCTCGGATCGGACGGGATGACCTTGACATAGAGAAGGTCGGTGAAGTTTTTCATTATGCGCTTCATTAGTTCGTCACCGATGTGTCTGCCCTGGTACTTCGGGTCAACCAGAACGTAGTGCAGGAATGCGATGGTGGCGCCGTCGTCAAGAGCACGCACCAGGCCGATCATCCGGTCCCCGTCCCAGGCCGAAATGACGTGCGTTGAGTTGCGCATCGCAGTCACGAGCCTTTTGGGGTATCTTACCGACTCCCAGCCCACTGAAAGGAAGAGCCGCCTGAAATCTTCTTCAGTAAAGTCCCTTGTCTGCCTGTATTCAATCGTCATTGTCATTTTTCCTGTTTACTTTTCTGTTCATTGTAGCTCTGATGAGAGATGAAGGCAATCGATGGTGACGGTCGGAATCTTTTCATTGACAAAATGACGGAAGAACACCTGGATGGATGATCTTCCGTCTTTTTGTTCAGTGTTACTGCATTTCGAAAATTCCTAGAAGTCAACGTCATCCGGATCGGCACACTGACCGCCAAGACCGGACAGCGATGAAATCTCCTTCATCTCGTCGTCTGAAAGCTCGAAGTCAAACAGGTCCATGTTCTGCCTGATGCGCTCAACGTGTACGGATTTAGGCAAAGGCAGCACACCCTGCTGAATGATCCAGCGCAGGGACACCTGAGCCGTTGACTTGCCATGGGCTTCCGCAATTTTCTTCATCGTCGGGTTCTGCAAGACAACTGACCCCTGGCCGCCAAGCGGACCCCAGGCCTCAACCAAGATGCCCATGTCCTGAAGCTTTATGATCTCATCGGTGTGCGGCCAGCCCGGGTGAACCTCAATCTGATCCACCATTGGCTTGATCCTTGCTGTTTCCATCAGTTTTTTCACATGATGCGGCATGAAGTTGCTGAGACCGATGGCACGAATCCTTCCAGCCTCATACAGTTCCTCCATCGCACGCCATGAATCGGCATTGATCTGTGCCGCACGGTCACCGAATTGCTTTTCATTTGCAGGCCAGTGAATCAGATACAGGTCGAGATAGTCAAGACCGAGACGGTCGAGACTCGCCTGAAACGCCGCCTTCGTCTCCTCATATCCCCGGTCCGTGTTCCAGAGCTTGCTCGTCACGAACAGCTCCTCACGCGGCACGCCGGATGCCTTGATTCCCTGACCTACTCCTTCTTCATTTCCATACACCTTGGCCGTATCGATATGACGATAACCGGCCTCGACTGCATCCTGCACCGCCCTGGCAGTCACTGCCGTATCGGTTCGGAACGTACCATAGCCGACGCACGGAATCTCAACGCCGTTGTTCAGCTTGAGTGGTGAATTCACACTAGTCAGATTCATTGAAGATCCTTCCCTTCTAATCCTTGTCTGTTGAGCTTAATTTTACCACGAAATGCTGGAAATCATGAGAATGTTGCTCACCGTGACTTCAATGCTCTGTATTTTCACCAGGCACAGTCGCCGAGAGAAAGAAGAAGCAGATGATGAGGGCCGCCACGCTGAAGAACGATCCGGCATAGCCGATGCTTCCGATTCCCGCATTCGTGCAGACGATGCCGCCGAACAGGGTGCCGGCACCGATGCCAAGGTTGATGACGGACGAGAAGACCGCCGTTGCGACCGAGGCAGCCGACGTCTTGACGCAGCTGATGACTTCGGACTGAAAGGACACGTTGAAGGCCAGAACGGCAATGCCCCAGGCGATGCAGACGCCGGTCACGGTCGCTGCACCGGAAGCTGAGACCCGAAGCAGCAAAAGAGCAGCAGAAATCAGTGCAAGAGTCGAGCAGAGAAAGGCATGGCGGTGAAAATCATAGAAGCGGTAGAAGAGCATGCTGCCGACAAGGCCAGCTCCGCCGAACAGCATCAAAACGATGGTGACCGTCCCGTCCGGAAGGTTCGCAACCCAGCGCAGGAACGGCTCGATGTAGCCGTACCCGGTGTAGTAGGCTGTTGCCCACAGCGCACAGATGACGTAGATCAGCATCAGGCGCCTGTTTCTCAGAAGCTCCGGCATGTTTTTGACTGAAAATGCAGCACCGCTCGAAAGATCCGGAAAGACTGCGGTCAGATACACGAGAGTCAAAACCGCCACTGACGCCACGCACATAAATGTCATCCTCCAGCCGATTTGAAGTCCGATCAGACGGCCAAGGGGCATCCCGGCAACCATCGCAATCGACGTCCCCGTGACGATTGCACTCAGGGCCAATGAACGGTGCTTCCTTGAAACAACGCGAACCGCCAGAGGCGATGCAATCGACCAGAAGATGCAGTGCGAGCTGGCCACGCAGATTCTTGCAATCATCAGGAAAGCGTAACCCGGAGCAATCACCGAAAGAAACTGTCCCAGTGAAAATACGAAAAGCGTCAGCAAAAGCAGCTTTCTTGGCCTCATCCGGGAAAAGACCAGCATAAGCGGCAGGGAGAAAAGCGTCACCGTCCAGGAATATCCCGTTATCAGAATTCCCGCCTTCGCCTCGGTCACACCGAGGCTTTTCGCAATGTCCGTCAGAAGGCCGACCGGGATGAACTCGGACGTGTTGACCAGAAAGGCCGACACCGTCAGCCCAATCAGCGGAAGCCACTCCCTTGTCGTCATCTTTTCATCATTCATTTCTCTTTCCTCCTGTTACCAAGAAATACTGCCGCAATGAGAAACATTACCGGGAAGATGACTGCGGCAAACACTCCCAGGCGAAGGTTGTCGCCTGCAGCACTTGAAATCATCCCCGCAAGCGTCGGTCCGGCCGTGCATCCGAGGTCTCCGGCAAGAGCCAGCAGCGCAAACATCGCCGTACCGCCTCTGACAAGCGACCTGGATGCCAGGCTGAACGTTCCGGGCCAGAGGATTCCGACTGAAAAACCGCAAAGGGCGCACCCGACGATGCCGAGGACAGAGGACGGAATTGCAATGCAGACGTAGGAAATAACACAGGCCGCGGCACTGCATTTCATAGCCGAATCAAGCTCGATTCTGTCGCCGTAACGGCTGTAGAGAACGCGCGAAAGGCCCATCATCAGGGCAAACATCATCGGTCCGGCCAGATCTCCGACCGTCTTGGAAAGACCCAGGCCCTCCTCGGCAAACGTCGAGGCCCACTGGCTGACCGACTGCTCGCCGGCCCCGGCGCTGAGCATCATCAGCATCAGCATCAGAAACTTCCGGTCAGAAATCAGACTGGAAATGCTCATCCCCGTTTCCTCGTTCTCATCAAGACTGAACAGCGGAACCCTGCAGAAGACGACGGCGTTCACGACGGGAATCACCGCCCAGACCAGAGTCAGGACACGCCAGTTTCCAATTCCGAGCAAGGCGAAGAAAACCGTCGATAACAGGACGACGCCCATGTACCCCCAGCAGTAGAACGAGTGCAGAAGGCTCATCGACGTTTCCTTGTTGTCAGTCGGGCACGACTCGATGATCGGACTGATCAGAACCTCTATCAGCCCTCCTCCGACTGCGTAGACGATGACCGAAATCAGGATTCCGTAAAACGGATCCGGCATCATGTCCGGCAGAAACGTCAGCATCAAAAGCCCCGCTGCGGAAAACAGATGTGCAGTCACCGCCGAAGCCCGGTATCCCAGCCTGTCGACGAATCCGGCCGAAGCCAGGTCGACTGAAAGCTGGATGATGAAGTTGACCGTGATCAGCATCGTGATCCTGCTTAGTGGTATGTGCCAGCTGTTCTGAAATGTCACGAACAGAAGCGGCACGAAGTTGTTGACTATCGCCTGAACTATGTATCCTGTGAAACAGGCATTCATGGTACTTCTGTACTTCATGCTATGTATCTTCCTTCCTTTGTATTACAAGCATTTATTTTAGCCCATGAATGCAGGAAGTACAAGCATTTATTGGTACAAATGCAGAGGAATGGCAGGCACCGCATGTTTTGAAGATTGCAGACATGTTGCCGTACCTGGAATGGTCTGTTTGCGCATCAACTGGGTGATCTTCAAAGGCATCCGAAGGCCGAAAGGGGATGCTGCCGCAGCCGGGGGGATGATTTTTACGGGCATATCTCAAAAATTGGACTTTTGCCCATAATCCAGAGCTGCGCATTGATTGAGCAGGCTGTCCCTTTGACCAGTCTTCCATGGCAATATGAGTAAACCGGTTGTTTTCAGATGCATCATGCCAGTGCTTGACTCTGGCGGAAATCTTTACAATGCTACCCTTTTTCAGGGGCATTGCCTGTTTTCCCTCCTCCTGATACCAGCCGGTTCCATCATCGGAATCAAGGCGTCTTCAGGAAATTAAAAGAAGGTCATCATGTTCATTCAGGGGCACACCGCCTTATATGCCTCTTTTGGCATGTAAAAAAGACACGTCCGGATTGTCGTGTCTTTTGGTTTCAGTGTCTGATACAATGTCAACGCATCGACACTGAACGAATATTTGAACATTTATGGATATTCCTGATAAAGAATTAATATTCCAAGTAAATTGCAACACATTTTTCCGTTATCAGCCTGATTCCCAGCAGGCATACCTGTGCCTCTCATCCATGCCAAGCAGACACCGGCGTACATGCCCCGTTCCAAGAACTGCATATCGATAGCTGCCATCCCTTACACCATCTATCTTAGGATCCCGCAAAACCTGGTATTTGGGTTTCAATTCATAACCTAAGCTGGCAGCACGAAGATGTTTAGGACGGGGGTCTTCAGTTATCCAGGAAAAATCAATGACCGATACACCCCAGTCTTCAAAATCCCTTTCCGGCCATGGAGAAAGAGGTGCCCAGTAGAATTTATACTTTGTTCCTGCCTTTTTAATCAAATAATACTTTCCATTCATTTTGCATTTTCTCCATCAATAAGACTGTACAAATAAGTTTCAAATTTTGTGTTAATGGGCAAATAAAACAGACATCATCAGTATATGTGTGTTTTCGATTATGCATATCATCAAACATTCCTTTATTTTTGGATAAGATACCTTCATCCATGCCATTCCGGACTTCTTCATCACTAGAATGTCCAAAAAGTCCTAAGCTTATTTCAATATTTTCTGCAATTGTAAGCATCTGTTAGGATTGCACAAACTCATTTTTAAATCGTATACTTCCACATAATGTAATAGCTTTATTTACATCAGACATTAATTTAAAAAATACTATTTTTTATTAAAATAACAATCATATCAATGGAATCAATTAGCAAATCAGCTGCTTGGTAGGAAGAAGCTGTTTCTTTCCTTTCTTCGTAACTCTACCAGTTTCGCTAAAATAGTAAATATTACTCTTAGCTCGAGAGAATAATACATATAAAAGCCGTTTAGCTTCTTCATCATCATTGATAGATTTATCATAAATAGACTGCCAATTCGGTAAATATCCTTGCAACAGACCAAAAGCTATTACTGTTTCATACTCTTCACCTTTAACGGCATGAATAGTGGTAAAAACAACACCGTCCTTTTCTTGAAAGCATTTCTGTAGGTCTTCTATGGATGTCATCAACTCAGAGGTTTGAATTCTATTCTCAATTTTTCCAAAATATGAATCATGACACTGCAATAGTCTTGGGTTTTTATCCAAATTGATATTTAACCACTTGAAAGTATTTTCTATTACCATTTTCAAACAATCTATTCCATCTGTTCCGGAAAATAATCTTCTTTGTCTGTTAATGTACTCTATTAAACCTACGTTATCTACGCCTGAACGAATTTGTTCTCCATAGTCATTTATCAAAATATTCAACAATTCTGTAGCTCGTTTCCTCCTTAGCCTTCCGGATTCCCTAACTGTCGAAAATAAGAGCCATGACATAAGATAAAAAGGATTAAGTGGGTCATATTTGAAAGGTGTTATATCAGGTGCATTAAAAGGCACATCTGGTAAAATATCTCTGAGTTTATTTGCCATGGGATATAATAAATGCCACTGCGGTGCTAATACACAGATTTCCGAAGCTTTGATTCCCAATTCAAGCTGTTCCTTTATTATTGATGCAATATTTGCGGATAACACATCTGTTGAAATAGATTTATCATATACTATTTTCGTCTCATATTTGTGTTCTGACATAAAAGAGAATATGTTGTTCAATGTTTTGACCGCGAATTTTGAATAAAAATCTATTACTTCTTGTGTAGATCTATAGCATCCAGACAAATACAGTTCCTCAAATGATGTATCAAAATCATTTTCTAATTCTGTTCTATCCTTAGCTATACCTCCTAATCCTGTATAAATTGCTTGATTTGCATCTCCAACAAATGCTAAGTTTATCTTATTATTTGCTTTGTATAGCAAAGATAAAATTTGATATTGATATTCGTTAGTATCTTGATATTCATCAACATTGATACTTCTAATCAGTTTCGCAATATTCTCTGCAATATATTCCTTATCTTTTAATAAGTCCCAAGAAATTTCTAGAATATCATTGAAATCAATTTCATGGTTTTGTATCAACCGATTTTTATACTCTGCAACAATTCGCTTATTTTCAAAGTACTTTCCATATTTAATATCAATTCCTAAATCGTGAGCAATTAAACGCCCATATTCTCTTTGCTCATATTCATCAATCACACGATATCCAAATCTAAGTCTCTCTGAATAAATGGAGTATGGTCGAATTATAAAATTCATGCAAAATTGATGTATTGTTCCTGTCCAAATATTATAAAAATCAACCCCCATGTCTTGTAATCGATTCTCCATCTCATCTGAGGCACGATTTGTATATGTGATAGCAATATTGATTTTTCTAGATGTTGCGTACTTTGTCCCATAATACGCTAGTCTATGTACAATTGTCCTAGTTTTTCCACTTCCTGGACATGCAATCAGTAAAAGATTATTTTCTTTCTTGCAAGCAACCTTTTGTTGCTCATTCAGATTTTCTAAAAGATTCATCCGCCAACATACCTCTCTCACTTGGATAATCCAATCAGATACTTTGATAAATCATTTTCCGGAAACATCTCTACAAATTTTTTCTCTAATTCCTCAATATTATCGCTTTTAAGTAACTTCTTATATTCTACTACGTCTAATGCTGACTCATCAAATTGATTGAGGGAGTATCTAATCATTTTTCGTTTCAGATCATTAGAAATAATATTCTGAGACGCAAATACCAATGCATTAATAATATAATCTGGAATTTTTGCAGTTCTATCCACTTTTTCTGACAACAGTGTAGCCATCCAACCTTTTCCTAAATAACTTGCTAATTGCAAAGTGGTATCATATCGGTCTACCTCATTTCCATCTATTTTTTCCTTATATTTGTCAATAGTACTTTCCTTCTTAAATCCGCAAATATCAACCATTTTTTTTAGGAAACAGCGGTTATCATCTATATTGGCAAAATCGACCTCAAATGTATGGGGGGCATAGAAATAATCAACCCACGGGTTATCTCCATACAACTTGGTTAACTTTTCTTCTCTTGTCTCACCTTTCTTCTCTGCATTAACACTACCTTTTGATGCTCCTTTAACGACAGCATCTGAATCTGTCAATATTGCACAGTGCCGACGAATTCTTTCATCTGAAAAAACACTGGCTACATATTCAAATGAGGTACTACCAACGTTGACTAACCCTATTCCTAACTCATCGAGAGTAATCCCTAAAACCACTTTTACGAGTGTTGGAATTAATATCTCTTCTGCATCACCTTCAACAAGGATTACCCCCTTGGAGAACAATAATACAGAACGTTTTGCATCAAAATATCGTTCTAGACACTGTGATAGGTTTAATGTCCCAAGATCTAGGTACTTCTCCCCAAATTCATCCAATCCATTACTTGGGTGCATAACTTCTGAACCATCGTTACCAATTTTGAGCACATTCATATTTCGAATATTGGCAACCTCTGAAATATGTGTAGAATGCGTGGTCATAATCACTTGAGTGTAATCCTGTGCTATCTTGAGATTTTCAAAAAGAGCTCTCTGTATATGTGTATGTATATGTGCCTCAGGTTCCTCGACAATCATCACATTCAAAATCTCATGATTACGATTTGTCTCAAATTCGACGATTTTCAGTGCGATATATAAAATGTTTAGATGTCCTAACCCAAGAGAGTCAATGTCCTCATCAGTCGGTGTTGATAATGATAGAAATCTACCGATTGATACGATATCTTCCTTTATTCTTGACTCAATAGCAATTTTCGGAGAATAAACCAATCCAACTATATCCTGAAGTTTTCTATTTATTTCATTACCAATAGACTTAACTTCTTTTATTTGCGACAGGGATTTATTTAATTCATTTACTTTTTGAATAATAGACTCTACATCTTCATCTTCAATTTCACTTTGAACCGTTTCAAATATTCTTCGTAGCGGATTTTTGTTCTTTCTCATCTCCGCTTCAACATCTCTAAGCGCATCTATATATTCGACAGAAACATGCTGCCATATATTTATAATGTCAGTCTTTACCCCCATTAGCCTCCTATCTTCAGAATCTGGATTTGCATACTCCCCCTTTTCAAAATTTCCCACCAATTTCGCATATACCGAATCATCTGTAAAATCTGACTTATTCCTGACTGTATAATAAAACTCATAGTCGCTGAGCTTTATCGATGACCTTACCTTATCGAATTCTTCTTTTGATTTTGCTCCGAATAATGCTTTTCGTTTTTCTTTACTTGGACGGATAAATAATGTTACAGTTCCATAATCATTTTCCTCGCATCTGATAAAAGACCTCAAAAAATCTTTATCCTCTTCATCCTCTTCACGAAGAGATATTTCTTTACAAACATCATTGTCTTGATCTTCAGTAGTGATTTCATCAAAAAACGCAGATATAATTATCCAATGGCCCCTCCAATCTCCGATACTATTAGAAAAATCGCTTTCTTTAAGCATTTTTGCCGTGTAATAATAATCACTGTCCAGTAAAATACGCATTGCTGTCATTGCATTCGTTTTACCGGCATCATTTTCGCCAATTACAGTATTAGCACCCTTGCCAAACTCAAAAATGTCTTTCCTATTATTCCTAAAGTTTACAATCTGAACGTATTTTAAATACATGATTATCCCCTCTCATATTTCGTATAGTAATTAAAATCCCTGTCAATAAACACATCTAGATGTGACTATTTTCCTAAAAGTATTTTACATAATCAATATTGATTTACATAGGACATACATCAAGTATCATACTCCTTACCCTGAACATTCATTTTGTATAAAATCTAGTAAATATAAGTATTGTCCCATAGCCATCAGGCTATGGGCATTACACTATTTTCACTAATCCAGTCTATTTACTACTCATCAAATCATCAAAAAACTTAGAAGTCTATTATCCACCAATGACTTAAACACGGCATCTGCTGGATTACTATATGAAACTAGCTGAAATACTGGCATCAAATTTGGAGATACTGTTGAGAGATCCATTATGGATAATTGCTAGCAATAAGATTCCCTTGGCTCCGTTATCCAAACATACCCAAATAATATTTGCCAAATTATCAACCTAGAAGATAGTTCCACCGATACTCAAATCATCAAGAATAACCATGGAAATCTAAACTGGTCTCTGAAGCGCAATCGAGCACAGTGCTGTCAGTATAGGAAAGTCAAGTGTCTTCTTCATTCCAAGGCACTAAAGTGCTTTATAATTAATGATGTAATCCTTGTTGGACGCACCGATAAAACCACTGATTCTTTTAACATTGCCTTAAGAAAGTTAAATGTCATGTCAACAGATGTCTTACACTTGCAATCTGATTCCAGACTGGTCTTATCAAATTTACCGCTTCAAGCATCATATGAAAGTTCAAGCTGAACAATACACTAGATAATACTCATAACCTCTTTCATGTTCAGAGAGACCATATTCTCCCATTCTGAGATACCGCCAAGATGCTCTTCAAAATCTCTATCTACTCCACGCTGAATGATGTCATCATCAGAGTTACAATACTGACCAAGCAAACACCCCAATACACAGATATGGACATTAGACAACTCCTTGATATTCCTTGTGAGATATTTCCGAACAATCTTAAACTCTCTTAGTTTCCAATCAATCTCCACAATTGAAATCTGTGATTCATTTGTATACGATTCTACACTAGGCTCTGTTCCAAGTATACTGCCAAAATCATTCATTAATCATTTCACCTAACAAAACAATCCAAAATTATCTGTAGCAAATGCTATTTTGAATGTTCTCTCCTAGTTATTGTCGATTCTCTTATCAACAATAATCTTCTGAACCTCACTGATTTTCTTATCGTTACCATCCACAAAATATAATATACATGATATGCAGATATTTCTCTGTTCTCACACTGCATCTTTCTGATAAAAATTCAATAGATACAATCACCCGAATGTACCTTTTTAATCGCTTTCCACTGTCGGACCAATCGGTTTTTTCAAACGTGAAATACTATAAAAATGCGTAATTTCAAGGACTTATATCAATTCGCCCTTTGTAGTAACACGACACCATCAACATAATCCTAGCACCCTTGCTGTCAAGCTTAAGACATAGCCGAAAGTCGCCAAATCAACGTTTCCAATTATCTTCCCAACGTTAACATCCACACACGAACACTTTTGTGCATGATGGACCAATTTGGTTTATGTCGTTTTGAGGGAAATAGTCTATTTTAAGAATCTGACTACAGTACTTGCGAATGCTGACCCATAAACTTCTTTATATACTTACCTAACTTTATTCGCCTAGCCATTTGTTCTATCGCCAAATCGCTTAGTTCAACAGATCCTCTTGGCACGTCCATTTCAAGCTTATTTTTATAAATACTTATCATTTCTGCATTTGGTTCTACCGAAGCATTCACAACATTCGCTATATTACTTAGATATTGTTCTACTTCACTTTGATGTTCATTATCTTTATACAAAACTATAGATTCCATAAAATTGTTAAGAGAATAATAATCAGGACTTATTGAACTTTCCATGTTATTAATTAACTTTTCCAACTTGAAATTTAGAGAATCCACTTTATAACAGTCGTAAAATAAATCTTTTCCGTAACTATTTGAAATAGAACCGATATCTGGAACTACTGCTTTAAAACTACCTCCGTCTAAATTAACAATGCTAATCTCTTTAATAATATCTGTTCTATGTTTCAACTGCGCAAATTCCCAAGAAATATCGACCTTTACTTGAGAGAGCGAAAATGATTCTGCCTTAGAATCGGCATCCCTATCTACAAAAACGACTTTAAAATCAGGGTCTAACGAATACTGAATTCCTACACCATCTGAATGTTCATAATAATTCCAATTTTTCCAGTCCTGTAAAACTTTCTCGAATCTCTTTTCTATAGACAAATTCAATCCCAAATGCTTTTTGAATAATTCGGTTAGCTGGTTATAGTCGGCTGTACCACTAATTGGGGTATTTGTATCTTCTTTTCTAGTAAAGACTTGTCCTGGACCAATTGGATGATTTCCGAATCCTTTCCCCTTTTTGCCACTTCTTAAGAATACCGGAACCCTGTCTGTATTCTTTATTATCATGACATCTACTTCATGGCCTTGAACAGATAAAGTTTCTACTCTAACTCTCGGGACTTCTGGCTCAATTGGAAGACTATTTAACCAATCTGTTATTTGTTGCGTATTGTACCTATTTTCATCATTTTCGATTCCAACAATTTCTCTTGTATCATCGGTAACACCAAATATTAAATAACAATCCTCATCGTGAGTGGTATTAACAAAGCTAAAAATATCTTTTAACATCTCCGCTTTTTTAGAATTATTTTCATCTGATGAATACCATTTTTCCTTAAAATCATGATGATTGTCTTCTCGAGTTTCTATTAATTTAAATAACTCTTCTTCATTCAATACCCATTCACCGTTTCGTTTAAATATCGCCTTTTTGTAATCTACTTGTTTTTCTCAACACTACCCTACACATTCATTATTTCAATCGTTTTGCGTCCTTTCCATCACCGTTACACACTCCACATGCGCCGTCTGCGGGAACTGGTCGACCGGCTGAATCCTGCCCTCGACATGGTAGCCTTTTTCCA
>OGPR01000881.1_pt1 | contig 27731 bp, 20 predicted proteins | sample 1552981 | NCBI WGS metagenome assembly OGPR01 (sample SAMEA2580260, study PRJEB22360) | human gut metagenome | biome: human gut; feature: human-associated habitat; material: faeces | place: Denmark | collected 2008/2010 | reverse complement strand
TTTGACGCCGGCTCGTCCGCGAGCTCGGGTACGTACGTGACGGGCCTTGCCGCCAAGAACGCCGCGACCGAGCTGCGTGAGAAGATCTGCGCCAAGGCCGCCCAGATGTGGGACGTGGACGCTGCCGACGTGGTCTTCGATGGCCAGTACGTGCGCCTGTCCGACGAGCGTGCCGCACGCGAGCAGAACCGCTACCTCACGCTGCGCGACTTTGCCAACCTGTGCGTCAAGAACATCGCGGGCGGCGACGCGCTCACCTCGCATGCCTCTGCCTGCCTGCCCGTTTCGCCTCCGCCGTTTATGGCCGGCATTGCCGAGGTGGAGGTCGACAAGGCCACCGGCAAGGTGACTGTTGTGGATTACGCGGCGGCTGTGGACTGCGGCACCGTGATCAACGAGGCGCTCGCGCGCGTCCAGGCCGAGGGCGGCATTGCCCAGGGCATCGGTCACGCGCTCTACGAGATCGTCGAGCACGATGACCGCGGCCGCCTGCGTACCGGCAACTTTATGAGCTACAAGCTGCCCACGCGCCTGGATATCGGCAGCATTCGCGTGGCCTTTGAGCCGAGTTACGAGCCGACGGGTCCGTTTGGTGCCAAGTCGATCGGCGAGGTCGTCATCAACACGCCGCTCGCCGCCGTGGCCTCGGCCGTCGCACACGCCACCGGCCACCAGGTTCGCTCGCTTCCGATCACGCCCGAGAAGGCCCTGCTGGGGGAGTAGCGGGTTAGCGAACAAGTCGTAATGGGCGGGACGGGACAACTCGTCCCGCCTTTTGTACTCGTGGTGAGGTCGTGAGCGTGTAAAAGGTGTGCGTGCGCTTGCCGTTCGTATCTGCTATCATTCCTAGTCTGTGCGCTCATGCGGGCGTGGCGGAATTGGTAGACGCGCCAGATTTAGGTTCTGGTGGGATTCCCGTGAAGGTTCGAGTCCTTTCGCCCGCACCATCGCACCTGCGTCGGCCCTGGCCGTCGCGACACTTTGTTGCATAAAGGTACCAGCACCTCAGATAAGCTGGGCAGTATGAGGAGGAACGTGTTGAACATCACCGCTTCTGACGTCAAGGACGCCAAGCTCACCGCTACGGTCACCATCCCGGCCGCCGACGTCGACGCCGCGATCAAGAAGGCCTACAAGGACACCGCCAAGAAGTACCGCTTCCCGGGCTTCCGCGCCGGCAAGGCTCCCCGTCCGGTCATCGACTCCGCTCTTGGCGTCGAGGCTACCCTCGCTCAGGCCACCAACGACCTGATCGCCGCCAACGAGCCCGCCGTCCTCAACGAGCTGGACATCGTCCCCACCAAGAACGGTGACTACAAGGAGCTCGACCTCGCCAAGGATCACGAGGACTACACCTACACCGTCGAGTTTTCCCTGCGTCCCGCCGCTGAGCTTTCCTCCTTCGACGCCGTCGAGATCGAGATGCCCCCTGCGGAGGTCACCGAGTCCGAGATCAACAACCAGGTCGAGATGCTCCTCAACTACCGTGCCACCTTTGAGGACGTCGAGGGTCGCGCCGTCGAGGCCGAGGACTACGTCACCGTCGACCTCAAGGCCGTCGAGAACGCCGACAACTTTGCCGCCGAGGGCCGCATGCTCATCGCCGGTAGCGACAGCAACCCCAAGGAGTTCAACGAGGCCCTGATCGGCGCTAACGTCGACGACGTCAAGACCGTCACCTGGACCGACGAGGTCGAGGAGGGCGAGGAGGCCGAGACCCACACCGTCGAGGTCACCGTCAAGGGCATCAAGGTCCGCAACACCCCCGAGCTCACCGACGAGCTCGTCAAGTCCGACTTTGGCTTTGACAGCATCGACGCCATGCGCGACGCCATCAAGATCGAGATCGAGCAGGACAAGGCTTCCCGCCTGCCGGCCGAGAAGGAGAACCGTTGCGTCTCCGCTCTCGCCGAGCGTCTGCAGCTCGACGAGATGGACGCCGACTACGAGCAGTCCGTCTTTGAGGAGCTTGGCCAGAACTTCCTGTCCAATCTCGCTGCCCGCGGCATGACTCTGGACACCTGGCTGCCCGCTTCCGGTCTGACTATGGAGCAGTTCATCGGCGACCTGCACAAGCAGGCCAACGACGTTGCCCGTGAGTCCCTGGCTCTGGACGCCCTCGCCCGCGAGCTCAAGATCGAGGTCACCGAGGACGACATCAACGCCGAGTTCGAGAAGGCCGGCGTCAAGGACGTCGAGGCTTCCAAGGCTGAGTTCATCGCTGATGGCCGCATGCCTGCCGTCCGCGAGTCCATCCGTCGTTCCAAGGCCGTCGACCACCTGGTCGAGAACGCCAAGGTGACCGAGGTCGACGAGACCGCCAAGGACGCCGAGTAATTCTCGCCACCTTGCCCGCGAGCGCATGCGTGCGCTCGTGATGGGGTAAAGTTATACACCGGTTATCCGGTTGCTTCGTACGGTGCCAGCCAATGCATAGCATGCGGGCACCGTACGTTTATCTAGAACCAATTTGGTCCGCAAGAGAGAAATGGAGATGCGTATGATCGCAAAGTTCGATTCCGCCCTCGTGCCATACGTTATCGAGCAGACGCCGCGCGGCGAGCGCAGCTACGATATCTATTCGCGCCTGCTCAACGACCGCATCATCTTCTTGGGCGAGGAGATCAACTCCGTCAGCGCCAACCTGGTCGTTGCCCAGCTGCTGCATCTTGAGAGCCAGGATGCCGAGAAGGATATCTCGCTCTACATCAATTCGCCCGGCGGCGAGGTCTACTCCGGCCTGGCGATTCTGGACACTATGAACTTTATCAAGCCGCAGGTCTCCACCATTTGCGTGGGTATGGCCGCGTCCATGGCCGCCGTGCTGCTTTCGGCCGGCGCCAAGGGCAAGCGCTTCTGCCTACCGCACTCCAAGGTCATGATTCACCAGCCCAGCGGCGGTGCCCAGGGTCAGCAGACCGAGATCGAGATCGTTGCCGAGGAGATTAAGAAGACCCGTCGTGAGCTCAACCAGATCCTGTCCGATGCCTCTGGCCAGCCCATCGAGAAGGTCCAGGCCGATACCGAGCGCGACAACTACCTGACCGCTGCCGAGGCCCTCGACTACGGCCTGATCGACCGTATCGTTACCTCGCGCGACCTCGCCGCGAAGGACGCCTAGGATGGCAGGAAACATGCAGGACAACTTTGACGAGAACGGCAACCCTATCCGCTGCTCCTTCTGCGGAAAAGAGCAGGGGCAGGTTCGCCGCCTTGTAAAGGGTCCGACCAACATCTTTATCTGCGACGAGTGCGTCGCCGCCTGCTCCGAGATCCTGGAGGAGTCTCTGGCTTCGGACTTTATGGACGCTGCCCGCAACGGCAAGCTGCCGGGTTTCCTCAACGACCACGGCCAGGCTGCATCCCAGCCCGCCGTGGACCCCGAGACCGAGGGCTTTGAGCTCGAGGACGACCGCCAGGTCATCACGCGCGTGCCGACGCCGCACGAGATCTATGACGAGCTTTCGGCCTATGTCATGGGCCAGGAGGACGCCAAGCGCGCCATGTCGGTGGCCGTGTACAACCACTATCGCCGCGTGATCGAGGGCGGCGCCGCGGTGTCTGCCTTTGACGACGGCATGGGCTCGCAGTTCGACAACGATATGGACGAGGTAGAGCTCGCCAAGTCCAACATCCTGCTGCTCGGTCCCACCGTTACCGGTAAGACCCTGCTGGCCCAGACGCTCGCGCGCATCCTCGAGGTGCCGTTTGCCATTGCCGACGCCACCGCGCTCACCGAGGCCGGCTACGTGGGCGAGGACGTGGAGAACATCCTGCTCAAGCTCATCAATGCCGCCGATGGCGATATTGAGCGCGCGCAGGTTGGCATTATCTACGTGGACGAGATCGACAAGATCGCCCGCAAGGCCGAGAACCTCTCCATCACCCGCGATGTGTCGGGCGAGGGTGTTCAGCAGGCACTGCTGAAGATTCTTGAGGGCACGGTGGCAAGCATTCCGCCCACCGGCGGCCGCAAGCATCCCCAGCAGGAGTTGCTGCAGATCGACACGACCAACATCCTGTTCATCTGCGGCGGTGCCTTTGTGGGTCTGGATAAGATCATCGCCGATCGCGTGGGCAACAAGGGCGTGGGCTTTAACTCCGAGATCGCCGGCCCCACCTCGGTCGACGAGAACGACCTGCTGCGTCAGGTGCTCCCGCAGGACCTCAACGCCTTTGGCATGATCCCCGAGTTTGTGGGACGTACGCCCGTCGTCACCCAGACGCAGGCGCTCGACGAGGACGACCTGGTGTCGATCCTGACCGAGCCCAAGAACGCCGTGGTGCGTCAGTACCGCAAGATGTTCCAGCTCGAGGACGTTGAGCTTGAGTTTGAGGACGCCGCCCTGCACGAGATCGCCCGCATGGCGCTCGCCCGCAAGACCGGCGCCCGCGGCCTGCGCTCCATTTGCGAGGACGTGCTGCAGCAGACGATGTTCGATCTGCCCAGTGAGGAGGGTGTTTCCAAGGTCGTTGTGACTGAAGCCTCCGTCAAGGGCGAAGAGCAGCCCCAGCGCATATACGGGTAAACCAGCAAAAAACGTGCTTGCAAATAGCCTCTGACCATCCGTGGTCGGAGGCTATTTTATATATACGCAATAACCCCAACTACCTGTGTTATTCTGTGTGTTTGTTTAAGCCTCAGCGAAGTCATATCAGACTGAAGTAATCGATACCTAAGGGGAGGAATGTAGGCCCGATTTTCGTAGATTCCGCACGAGCCGAAGACCACTTAATGTGGTCTTCGAGCGAGCCCAGGACCTGACCGTGCGAAAATCGGGCCTACATTCCTCCCCGGCGGGACAGGGAGAGATATATGGAAGAGATGCCCAAGAACTACGATCCGTCGACCAACGAGCCGGCGATCCGGCAGAAGTGGCTCGACGGCGGCTACTACAAGCGCCGCGAGGGCGTGGGCGACTGCACCGTCACCATTCCGCCTCCCAACGTGACCGGCAAGCTCCACATGGGCCACGCCACCGACGACTCCATCCAGGACGCCATCATCCGCATGGCCCGCATGCGCGGCAAGTCCACGCGCTGGGTGCTCGGCACCGACCACGCCGGTATCGCTACGCAGACCAAGGTCGACAAGAAACTCAAGAGCGAGGGCATTAGCCGCCTGGAGATCGGTCGCGACAAGTTCGTCGATGCCTGCTGGGATTGGACCCACGAGTACGGCGGCATCATCGTCGAGCAGATCAAGCGCATGGGCTGCTCCGTCGACTTCGACAACGAGCGCTTTACCATGGACGAGGACTATGCCCAGGCTGTGCGCAAGGTCTTCTGCGACTGGTACCACGACGGTCTGATCTACCGCGGCAAGCGCATCGTCAACTGGTGCCCCAACTGCACCACCGCCATCTCGGACGACGAGGCCGAGTACAAGGACGAGAAGGGCCATCTGTGGCACCTGCGTTACCCGCTGACCGAGCCGGTCAACGGCCAGGACTACATCGTCGTCGCCACCACGCGCCCCGAGACCATGCTCGGCGACACGGGCGTCGCTGTCTCCCCGAAGGACCCCGAGAAGGCCGCCTTTGTGGGTAAGACCGTCAAGCTCCCCATCGTCGACCGCGAAATCCCCATCTTTGAGGATTGGCATGTCGACGCCAACTTCGGTTCCGGCTTCGTTAAGGTTACTCCGGCCCACGACCCCAACGATTACGCCATGGGTCAGGCCCACGACCTTCCGCAGATCAATATCTTCGACGAGCACGCGGTGGTCGTCGAGGGCTATGGCGAGTTCACCGGCATGACCCGCGAGGAGTGCCGCGAGGCGGTCATCAAGTGGTTCGAGGAGCACGACCTGCTCGATCACGTCGAGGACCTCGATCACTCCGTCATGCACTGCTACCGCTGCGACGCCGCACTGGAGCCGTGGCTGTCCGAGCAGTGGTTTGTGGCCGTTGACAAGCTCAAGGGGCCGGCGCTTGACGCCGTTAACTCCGGTAAGGTTACCTTCCACCCCGCGCGTTGGACGCAGACCTACACCACCTGGATGGAGAACCTCAAGGACTGGTGTATCAGCCGCCAGCTGTGGTGGGGCCACCGCATCCCCGTGTTCTACTGCGAGGACTGCGGCTGGGAGGACGCCCTTACCGAGGACACCGATGTGTGCCCCAAGTGCGGCGGTCATCACGTGCACCAGGACGAGAATGTGTTGGACACCTGGTTCAGCTCGCAGCTGTGGACTTTCGCCACGCAGGGCTGGCCGCAAAAGCCGGAGCTGCTCGAGGGACATCACCCCACGACGGCGCTCGTCACCGCGCGCGACATCATCGCGCTGTGGGTCGCCCGCATGGTCATGAGCTCGCTGTACTTCCTGGACGAGGTGCCGTTTAAGGACGTCGTCATCTACCCGACGATTCTTGCCAAGGACGGAAGCCGTATGTCCAAGTCCAAGGGCAACGGCGTTGACCCCATGGACCTCATTGGCATGTACGGCGCCGACGCCATGCGCTACAACCTGCTCACGCTGTGCACCAACAACCAGGACGTCAAGTTTGACGCGAACATCGACAAGAAGACCAAGAAGCTTATCGACAGCCCGCGTACCGAGCAGGCCAAGTCGTTTGTGACCAAGATCTGGAACGCCAGCCGCTTCCTGCTCATGAACATGGAGGGCTACACGCCCGGCGAGCCCGTCGTGGAGACGCCGGCCGACGCTTGGATGTTCAGCCGCCTGGCCAAGGCCGTGAAGATGGTCACCGAGGGCATTGAGAATTACACCTTTGGCGACATGGCCCGCGGTGTGCAGCAGTTCTTCTGGAACGAGGTCTGCGACTGGTACGTCGAGGTCACCAAGGCCCGCCTGAAGGGCGAGGGCCGTCTGCAGGCGCAGCGCAACCTGATTTTTGTGCTTGACACCTCCATTCGCCTGATGCACCCGCTCATGCCGTTTGTCACCGAGGAGATCTGGGACAACATGCCGGCGAGCGTGCTCGATCTGGACGCCGAAGGCAACGTGAACCGCGCCGAGGCGCTCATGATCGCCAAGTGGCCCGAGCCCGCCGACTACGCCAAGTATGTTGACGAGGACGCCGAGCGCGCGTTTGAGTTGTGCCGCGCCGTCGTTTCCGCCGCCCGCGCCACGCGCTCGCGTTATCGCTTGAGCCCCAAGGCCGAGCTCGACGTGGTCGTGCGCGCCGGTGCCGAGGATATCGAGAAACTCGAGAGCCTGCGCTCGACGATTGAGCCGCTGGCCAACACGGCTTCGCTGGTCATGGGTACCGATGTTGAGAAGCCAGCCGCGAGCATCGCCGTGGTCGATAGCGGCGTCGAGGTCTTTGTGGTGCTCGAGGGCAAGGTCGACCTTTCGGCCGAGAAGGCGCGCCTGGAGAAGGAGATTGCCGCGGCGCAGAAGGAGCTCGCCGGCTGCGAGAAGACGCTGGCCAATGAGGGTTTTGTGGCCAAGGCCGCGCCTGCAGTGGTTCAGAAGAAGAGGGACCGTGCAGCTGAGCTCAAGGAGATCCTGGCGGCGCTGACTGCTCAGGTTGCTGACTTCTCGTAGGCGGTACTGGGGGACGCGGTTTGGGGCATTGCTCGCTACTGCGGACAGTCCTGCTCGCACGAAGGCCACATTAAGTGGCCTTCGGCTCGTGCGGAACTTGTATCGAGCAAAGCCCCAAACCGCTCCCATAGCGGTTACGGGGTTGTCTGAACCTGGCATGTAAGGGCCACTTGGTTGTGGCCTTGATTCTGCTGCAAAGCGGTGTTTGGCTGATATTTTGAATGGGAGGGGCTCGTTGTTTGTTACGGGCCTCTTTTTATGTTGAGGGGACTTTGGTTTATGCCTAAGCGTTCTGGGTCGTATTCTGTGCCGTTCTCGTTTGAGTTGCTTTCGTTTGATGAGGCTGTGGGGCTGGCTGCTGATACGGGGCGGATTTCTGGGGATGCTGGGCCTCTGCTTGAGACGGTTGTCGATATGCTCGATGAGCTGGGGCGTCCGGACGAGTACTTTGATTGCATTCAGGTTGCCGGTACCAATGGCAAGACTTCGACCACGCGTTTTTCGGCTGCTATCCTTCGCGGCGAGGGGCTCAAGACCGCGCTGTATACGTCGCCGCAGCTTGTTCGCTATCCCGAGCGCGTGGAGGTCGATGGGCGCGTTGTGAGTGACGAGGCGTTTGCTCGAGGCGTTTCTGCTGCCGTTGAGGCGGGGCGTCGCGTGAATGGTCGTCGTGTGGCGGCGGGGGAGCGTGCCTATACCATCACACCGTTTGACCTGCTGACGGCTGCCGCGCTTGTAGTGTTTGCCGAGGCTTGCGTGGACGTGGCTGTGCTCGAGGTTGGTATGGGCGGGCGCTGGGACGCCACGAGTGCGACCGATCCCGTCGCCGTTGCCATTACGGGTATTGGGCTCGACCACACACGCATTTTGGGCGATACGCTCGAAGCCATTGCGGGGGAGAAGGCTGCGGTTATCAAACCCGGGCGCTTGGTTGTTTTGGGCGAGGGCACGCATGAGGCGAGCGTTCAGTGTGTGATGGATGCCCGTTGCCGCAAGTGCGGCGTCGTGCCGCTCGTGGTGAGCCACGCCACGACTAAGGTGCCGGCGCATGTGGGCGACACGGTTGAGTTTAGCTGCACCACGCCGCGTGCGATCTATACGTCGAGTATGGTCAAGCCGGCCTATCAGCCGCAGAATGCCGCGTGCGCGATTATGCTATGCGAGGGCTATCTGGGCCGCGAGCTCGATCGCGATACGTTGGATGCATCGCTTATGGGTTGCCCCACACCGGGTCGTTTTGACGTGCTGGGGACCGATCCACTCAAGCTGATCGACGCCTGCCATAACCCTCAGAGCTGCGAGAACTTTGTGAGCGCACTGGACGAGATCGATTCGTGCGTGGAGAACCGCCCCACGCTGCTGTGTGCCGCGCTGGCCGATAAGGACGTGGCGGGCATTGTTGACGTTTTGGTTCCGGCGTTCCCCCGCGTGGTCGTGACCCAGACCGATTCCGATCGCGCCCTGCCGGCAGAGGAGCTCGCTGCCTTGGTGGACGCTGACAAGCTGGCGGGCGTGTACCCCAGCGTGTCCGAGGCCCTTGCAGCTTTCGAGGCCGCGGGGGAGCCCTTCGTAGCAGCCGGCACCATCACCCTAGCCGGTGAAGTGGCAGGCTTACTCCGTTAACCCATCCCCTCATCAGTTGCGGTGAAATAGGGACTGTTTTATGGGCTAGAAGCCTTAAACAGTCCCTATTTCACCGCAACTTCTAGGGAAGCTTTGGTGGCGTGCCTAGTCTAGGCGGACCGGATCGTGGGGGTAGGCGTTGAGAATCTCGACGCCGTTCTCGGTCACCAGGGCTAGGTCCTCGATGCGGACGCCGGTGCGGCCGGGGAGGTAGATTCCCGGCTCGATGGAGAACGTCATGCCCGGCTCGACAACCTGCTCGTTGACGAGCGAGACGTCGCCCGGCTCGTGGTCCTGCAGGCCGATCGAGTGACCCAGGCGATGCGTAAAGTACTTGCCGTAGCCAGCGTCCTCAATCACGTCGCGCGCGGCACGGTCCAGGTCGCACATGCGAACGCCCGGTGCGATGAGCGCCTCGGCGGTCTCGTTAGCGCGGCGCACGATGTCGTAGATGCGCGCCGTCTCCTCGTCCGGCTCGCCCCAAAAGAACGTGCGCGTCATGTCCGAGCAGTAGTTGCGATTGCGTCCGCCAATGTCGAATAGCACCACGTCGCCGCGCTTGAGTACGGTGTCGTCGGGTTCGTGATGCGGGTCGCCGGCGTTGGCGCCAAAGCTCACGATCGGCGGAAAGCTAAAGCCCTCGCAGCCGTGCTTGCGGTACAGACCGAGCATCTGGTCGGCAATTTCGCGTTCCGTCACACCTTCGTGGACGAGCTTGATGGCGTCGGCCATCACGGCGTCGTTAGCGGCCGAGGACACGCGCATAAGCTCCTGCTCGGTAGCGTCTTTGTGGGTGCGTGCGGCGGTGACGGCAAAGTCGCCTAGGAAGAACTCGCTCGCGGCGTGACGATCCATAAGGGGCATCAAAAAGCCGGAGCGCATGACGGTGTCGATGCCGAGCGGTTTGGTCGGATCGACCTCGCGAGCGATGGCGTCGGCCACGACGTCGGTATCGGTGTGGTAGGCAACGCGGGCATTGTCATACTCGGGCAGTTGATGCAGTGCGTTGACCAAGATCACGGGCTCGCAATCGCGCGCGAGCAGCACACCGCAAAAACGCTCAAACATATCGGCATAAAAGCCGGTCAGGTAATAAATCGACCACGGGTCGTTTACAAGCAACTGCGCGCCGGGGTGCTGAGCCTCGAGTGCATCGAGCACGCGCGCCACGCGCTGGTCATCGACATGTGCCATGAAACATCCTTTCGCTAGGGTGCCACCATGGTATCCCATGCCCGGCAGTTAGGGACGTTCCTTTTATGCCGGCACTTCGGGACACTCCTTGGCATGACCAGCCTGGCAAGCGTGCAGGAAAAAGGAGTTATAAGAGGCCCGTCCCAAATGGGCTGGTTTCAAAAGTATGGTGGATTACGGGGCTGGACCTGTATTACCTGACCATGGGAAAAATCGCGAAATTAAAACCGCAGGTAGAGGGCTTATCAAAAATCGATAATTGCCTGTATGGATGGGGGTCTCCGAATCAGCCCCGTAATCCAGCATAGTTTTGAAATGGCACAAAAGTAGGCACAAGCTAAATACCAATTCCAAGGATAGTTGCGGTGGAATAGTTCCTGGATGCCGGGGTTTTGGCGGAAATCAGGAACTATTTCACCGCAATTGAGGAGGGGCGGGGTGGATGGCGGGGTAGTTAAAAGAGCCCCGTCCCAAATGAGCTACTTAGGCAGGGTCGATGTCCATGCTGGCGATGAGATTGATGTTGGTGCCGAGGAGGTTTTCCAGCACGACGTCGCCCATGCTGATGGGGGCATTGACGACCAGGCCGTGAATGAGGTCCATGGTCTGGGCATGGAGTGCCAGCGGGATGGCTTCGGCCGTGCGCACGGGCAGCAGCGCCTCGTCGCCGCCGGATACGGCCACGGTTGTGGTGAGCACGCGCAAGGGGCAGGTGAGCTCCTGATGTGCGAACTTATCACCGCGCGGGCAGCTGTTGCCGGTTACGGAGTGCACCTCTACCACGGCGCCGTCTGCGCTGCGCTCGACCTTTACGGTCAGGAGGCACTCGGATGGGCAGGTGGTGCAGTTGAACTGCAACGTCTCGGTCACATTCGTGCTCATGGTCCTACGCCTCCTCTACGGGATCGACGGATAGGACAATCTCGCTAACACCCAGGTCGAGTGCGCGCTGAATCACTTTTGCCGGCAGCGGGAAGCTTTCCATTACGCTCGGTTTAAACGGGCGGACCTTTCCTGCAAACAGCTCCTTGTCGCCTGCAAGAATGCGCACGCGGGCGGTGTCGACCGGTCGGCGTACGCGGAAGTTGAGCTTAGTGAGCCCGACGGTCGTAATGCGGCCTGGCAGTGCGTAGCCTGCGATGCCGGCGGGGGAGACCGTGAGTTCACAGCCCGGGCCCGCAGCGTCCGAATCGGCCCCAGCACCACAGCCCAACGCGTACGCCGCCGCAGCCGCACCGGCGCGTTCGGACTCGGTCGTCACATTGTCTGCCAGGTCGTGCACATGGAGCACGTTGCCGCAGGCAAATATGCCCGGCACGCCCGTCTGCAGACTCTGGTCCACTACGGCGCCGCGCGTACGTGGGTCCAGCTCCACGCCTGCGGCAACCGAAAGCTCATTTTCGGGAATCAGGCCCACCGAAAGCAGTAGCGTGTCGCACGGAACAACGCGCTCGGTCCCCGGAATGGGCGCCAGATGCTCGTCGACCTGGCTCACTTCGACGGCTTCAACGCGGTCGTGCCCGATCACGCGCGTGACCGTGGTAGACAGATGCAGCGGAATGCCGAAGTCATCTAGGCAGTTTTTCACATTGCGACGCAAGCCGTTGGCGTACGGCATGAGTTCGTACACGCCCTCGACCGAAATCCCCTCGAGCGTGCAGCGACGTGCCATGATAAGCCCGATATCGCCCGAACCCAAAATGACAGCGCGCGAGCCGGGTTTGAGGTTCTCGATATTGATGTATCGCTGCGCCAAGCCAGCCGTAAACACGCCGGCGGGTCGGCTGCCGGGGATCTTGATCTCGCTGCGTGTGCGCTCACGGCAACCCATGGCAAGGACGATTGCGTGCCCGGTGAGCTGCAGCATGCCGGCAGGGCTCATGAGCGTGACGGTGTGGACCGCAGTGTCAACCGCAGACTCGCCTGAATCAATCCCAATCACCATGCTGTTCAGGAACAGCGTAATGTCGGTCTCGTGCACCTGGTCGATAAAGCGCTGCGCGTACTCGGGACCGGTGAGCTCCTGTTTAAAGTGCGACAGGCCAAAGCCGGGGTGGATGCACTGGCGGAGGATGCCACCCAGGTGCTGCTCGCGCTCCACGATGGCCACGTGGGCGCCGGCCTTATGTGCGGCAAGCGCAGCAGGTCCGCCGCCGATAACGACCACGTCGAAGGCCTGCGTTTGTACGGCTTCTACGACGCCGCAACCAATCGCGCTCGATTTGAATTCCGCCATCCTAGCGCACCCCCTTCAGCGGTCCCTCAACCAGCCAAGAACCGGCATCCTCCAACAGCACCTCGCTGGGGTCGCAGCCCAGTTCGCGGGCAAGAATCGCCACCACGCGGCTCTGGCAAAAACCGCTCTGGCACCGACCCATGCCGGCACGGCAGCGGCGCTTGACGCCCTCGACCGAAACCGCGCCCGGGCGGCGTCGGATCGCGGCCACGATCTCGGCCTCGGGCACCGTCTCGCAGCGGCAGACGATCTGCCCCCACGCGGGGTCGGACTCAATGAGCTCTTCCTTGCGCGCAAGCGGTGTACGGTCAAAGTCGTCCGGCGCACGGCGAATCGGATCCCAATCGGCCCGCTCGCGCAAAGCAACGCCCGCCTCGCGTATCACGTACTCCATGCGCTCGGCAATGGCCGGCGCGCTCGCCACGCCTGGCGACTGAATGCCCGCCGCCTGAAACAGCCCTGGCACCACGGCGGACTGCCCAATAACGAAGTCGTTCGTCCCCTGAATGACCGCCGGCAAACGCGCGAACCACGCGTCGCGTGTCCAGATCGGGAACCAGCTTGCGCGCGCCCGTCAGCAGCGCGTTCACATCGCTTGCGTAGGTCTGCGTGTCGCCCGGCTCGCGCACGGCAGCGGTCGCAGTGATCACGGTGTTGCCGTGCACGGTGCCCGTGACGATAACGCCCTTGGACACCGGCGTGGGCACGGGGTAGAGCGGCATGAGCGCACGCGGCTCCTTGTCCAGCACCACAATGTTGCCCTGGCGCCAGACCATCTGGAACTCCTCGGCCCCCGCCATATGCGAGATGTCTGCTGCGCCGTTGCCCGCGGCGTTGATCAGATAGCGGCAGCGCACATCGCCGGCAGGTGTGGCCAGCGTAAAGTGCGCATCGTCGCCCGAGCCAGCAACCTCAATCGCCTCCACAGGGGCGGAGCGCATAAATGTCACGCCGTTGGCCACGGCGTTCTCCAGCGCGGCAATGGCCACTTCAAACGGATCGACAAAACCGGTCGAGGGACACCACAGCGCGCACGTCGCCTTGGCACTCGCACGCGGTTCCAGCTTGTGGATGCGCTCGGGGCCGATAATCGACAGCTCGGGCACGCCGTTGGCTAGGCCGTTGCTGCGCAGCTTCTCCAGGTGTGCGCGGTCTTCGTCGTTAACCCCCAGCACCATCGAGCCGGTACGGCGGAACAAAAAGCCTAGCTCCTGGGCCCAGGTGCCATACAGCTCGCAGCCGCGGGCGTTGACCTGCGCCTTTACGGTGCCCGGTGCCGGATCGTAGCCGGCGTGCACCAGGCCGCCGTTGGCCTTCGAAGCCCCCAGCGCGATGTCGTTGGCCGCCTCGACCACGCAAATGGACAGGTCAAACCGCGCGAGTTGCCGTGCGATGGCGCATCCCGTGATGCCCGCGCCCACAATCGCGATATCAAACGTTTCTGCCACGGTGCCTCCCTGACGAGTTGACAGGCTGTCAATAGGACTATCCTACGGTCTGCACACCCCCAGTGCAGCGGCAATGCGGCGAACAGCCCCGCAACACCCGCCAACGGCAGGGGAGGGGAGATTCGGCAACGTCGACAACCTCGTCTGCCACCTTTGGTGTCCGAGATTTGTCTCAATCTGTAACGGTAAACAGAAGAACTGGGTTCCAGATGTTACAGATCGAGACGTTTGCCAGCCGGCCTCTCCGTTTGTCTCGATCTGTAACAGCAAGAGGGGGAAATTGGTCCTATGTGTTACAGATTGAGATTTAAAGTCAGGGAGAGATTTTCTGTCTCGATCTGTAACATTTCCGGACCGTTTTGAGGTCCAAGATGTTACAGATTTAGATGAACCTATCAGTCGGTTTCGAATGTCTAAATCTGTAACGGTTAGACCTGTTTTTGACGAGTTGTTGTTACGGATTGAGATACTGAGATTGGACATTTCCTTTGTCTTGATCTGTAACAGATAGAAGGGTTTCTGACCCCTAGTTGTTACAGATTGAGATATTTAACGGAGGGCTCACCGTTCATCTTGATCTGTAACAGTAAGAGCTGATTTTGGAGTCAAGATGTTACAGATCGAGATTGAAGTCGGGGAGAGTCCTCCGTTTGTCTCGATCTGTAACATCTAGACCCGTATTTCGCTCCCACCTGTTACAGATTGAGATGTTTGTGTCCGCGCCAGCCCCGCCCCTAGCCGTGGTCCCATATAAACAAACCCCGTGGTAAACTTGACCGTACTGTTAATATTCCGAAAGGTACCCGTAATGTCCAAGTACATCTCCGAGCTCATGTCGCCGCAGCTTATGGGCGTCGTCTATGCCTTCGTTGGCTTCATCATCGCCCTGTATGTGCTGTCGGTCGTCTATGTGTTCATCGACGCTCGCCGCCGCGGCGCCAGCGCCTACGTGGCATGGGGCATCATCGCCCTCATCCCGTTTGTGGGCCTCATCGCTTACCTGGTCCTGCGCCCGCACTCCTACGCGTCCGACCGCGAGGAGCAGGAGTTGGACATGGCCCTTCGCGAGCGCCAGCTTGCCCAGTACGGCACCTGCCCGCAGTGCGGCGCGCCCATCGAGAAGGACTTCGTCGTCTGTCCGGTGTGCGACACCCAGGTTCGAAACGTATGCCCCAGCTGCCATCGCCCGCTCGATGCGCACTGGAAGGTCTGCCCGTACTGCCGAACTCGCATTCAGTAACGCATCCATCGCCGGGCCGGCCGCAAGTCGCGGGCACGCCGCAAGCCACGCGCGCCCCACACCCCGCCCCACACGATGAAGCATGCGTAGAAAATCGCCCGCCGTGCCATTAAGGTGCGGCGGGCGCTTGTATACCAAGGCAACCTGCCTATAATGATGCAAGTCAAAAACGCCGAGCGCATCGCACGCACTTGCATCAGGCATCCGAGAGGAGAAAACATACCCATGAAGGCACTCTACAATGACGGTTCGGTGGCCGAGCTCCCGCAGGACGAGGTCACGCACGTCATCCGCCACTCTGCCGCGCACATCATGGCACAGGCCATCAAGCGCCTGTACCCTGAGGCCGACTTTGCCTACGGTCCCGCGACCGACAACGGCTTCTACTACGACGTCGACCTGCCCGAGGGCGTCAAGATCAGCGAGGACGATTTCCCCGCGATCGAGGCCGAGATGAAGAAGATCGTCAAGGAGAACCTCAAGTTTTCCGTCTACGAGAAGCCCCGCGCCGAGGCCATCGCCCTTATGGAGGAGCGTGGCGAGAAGTACAAGGTCGAGCACATCGGCGACCTGGACGACGACGCCCGCATCACCTTCTACCAGCAGGGCGACTACATCGACATGTGCGTCGGCCCCCACATCTGCTACACCAAGGCCCTCAAGGCCTTTAAGCTCACCGGCGTCTCGGGCGCCTACTGGAAGGGCGACAAGGACAACAAGATGCTCACCCGCATCAACGGCGTCGCCTTTGCCACCAAGGAAGAACTCGACGAGCACATGCACATGCTGGAGGAGGCCAAGAAGCGCGACCACCGCAAGATCGGCCGCGAGATGGACCTCTTTATGATGCGCGACGAAGCTCCTGGCTTCCCGTTCTTCCTGCCCAACGGCATGATTCTTAAGAACACGCTGCTGGACTACTGGCGCGAGATCCACCACAAGGCCGGTTACGTGGAGATCTCCACGCCGCTCATCATGAATAAGCAGCTGTGGAAGACCTCGGGCCACTGGGACCACTACAAGGACAACATGTACTCCACCGTCATCGACGACGAAGAGTACTGCATTAAGCCCATGAACTGCCCGGGCGGCGTGCTGGTGTACGCTTCCAAGCCGCACTCCTATCGCGAGCTGCCCATACGCGCCGGCGAGATTGGCCTGGTGCATCGCCACGAGCTGCGCGGCGCCCTGCACGGTCTGTTCCGCGTGCGCTGCTTTAACCAGGACGACGCCCACCTGTTTGTGCGTCCCGACCAACTGACCGACGAGATCGTGGGTGTGGTCAACCTCATCGACTCCGTGTACCAGAAGTTTGGCTTTAAGTACCACGTTGAGCTTTCGACCCGCCCCGAGGACTCCATGGGTTCGGACGAGGACTGGGCTCGCGCCGAGGAGGGCCTGCGTACCGCTCTTGAGCAGCTACACATGGACTACGAGGTCAACGAGGGCGACGGCGCCTTCTACGGTCCCAAGATCGACTTCCACCTGGAGGATTCGCTCGGCCGTACCTGGCAGTGCGGTACCGTCCAGCTCGACTTCCAGATGCCGCTCAACTTTGACCTGGAGTACGTGGACGCCGACGGCACCAAGAAGCGCCCCATCATGCTGCATCGCGTGTGCTTTGGCTCCATCGAGCGCTTCATCGGTATTCTGATTGAGCATTTTGCGGGCAAGTTCCCCACCTGGCTGGCTCCCGTGCAGGTCAAGGCGCTTCCTGTCTCCGAGAAGAGCCGCGACTACGCTCACGAGGTGTGCGCCAAGCTGGAGGAGGCCGGCATTCGCGTGGTCTGCGACGACCGCGACGAGAAGATCGGCTACAAGATCCGCGAGGCCCGCAGCATCGACCGCGTGCCCTACATGCTCATCCTGGGCGAGAAGGAGGTCGAGGCCGGCAACATTTCCGTCCGCGATCGCTCCAACGAGACCGTTCAGATGAGCGTTGACGAGTTTGTTGCCAAGGTGACCGAGGAGATCAAGACCCGCGCCTAAGGCAAACTTCACAACAATTAATAAAGGCGACCGTCCACACAGGGCGGTCGCTTTTTTTATGCCCAAATAAGAAAAGCCGCTGGTTGAGCGGCTTTTTTTGTTGCACAAAAAGGTACAGGTTTTTGTAGAGGGGTATGGAGATGCACCTACTAGCAGTACATTTTGCGTAATCTGGGCAAACGCTGATTAATTGCTCGTATAATGTCGTCTATCGAAAGATACAAAAACCTGTACTTTTGCGACTGCGCCTAGCTGCGAGCGAGAAGCCTGTTCTAAACGCCCCTGCATTTGCGTGCATCGCAAAGCCAAAAGAGGGGGGGCGAGAACATGGAACAGACGGCACGGCGCCAAGAGCAGCTGCCGGGCGCATTTAACGGCGTTACCACCAACAGCCGGCACGGCCGCGTCCGCTGGTATCTGGTCCACACCCCCCATGGAAAAGAGCGCGAGACCTGCGAAAAGGTCCGCCGCATAATCCCGCACAACCTTATGCAGGACGCTTTTGTGATGCAAAAGGAGTTCTGGTTTAAGCGGGACGGCGCATGGTCGCTCCAAACCAAACCCATGTACAAGGAATATTTCTTCGTCGCCACGCACGATGCTGCCGCGCTCGATAGGGCTTTGGCTCAGTTGAGCTTTGGCTGTCGCATCGCCGGCAGTAGGGAGCGGGCGTACATGCCCATGCCGGACGATGCGCAGGATTGGTACCGCAGCGTTCTGGATGACGACGGCGTGGTACGCAACAGCGTCGCACGCATAGAAGACGGCGTGTTGCACATAGAGCAGGGTCCCTTGGTGGGGCAAGAGGCTCGCGTTAAAAAGATCGACCGTCATAAACGCTGGTGCCTGGTAGACGTGGGCGATGGCGATTCCGTTTTTAGGGAGCTGCTACCGCTCGACGTTCCCAGCAAAACGTAAGGGAGACGTTGCATCAGCTATTCGTTCGCATTTTTGAATTTATCGATTGGGGGATCCCTGGGGAACGGGGACGTAAGTTTGACTGTGGCTGCTAAAGAAGTAACAAAGACAAATACGCCCGCGGGGGCGGCGCTGATTGCTCAGGCCATGGACCGGCGTGAGGGCGCCGGTCGCTACAAGGCCATGCAATCCGTCATGGACTGGGATAACTCGCGTCTGGCCTACAGGGCGGTGAAGCGCGCGTTTGACATCGTTTTCAGCGGTGTCGTGCTTGCGATCATCGCAATTCCCAGTCTGGTGCTCGCAGCCGCAATTCGCCTAGAAAGCGAAGGCAACCCGTTCTACAGCCAGATCCGAGTCGGTCAGACTCACCCTGACGGCAGCCTGTCTACCTTCCGCATGTGGAAGTTCCGCTCCATGTACAAAGACGCCGATGAGCGTCTCGCCGAGCTCAAGGAGCAAAACGAGATCGCTGGCGCCATGTTCAAGATGAGGGATGACCCCCGCGTCACCAAGATCGGCAAGTTCATTCGCAAGCACTCAATCGACGAGTTCCCGCAGTTCCTGAACGTGTTCCTGGGCCAGATGTCCGTCGTGGGTCCGCGCCCGCCGCTGCCCAACGAAGTGACGGAATACACCGAGTACGACCTGCAGCGACTGTCCGTTAAGCCCGGCATCACCGGCTGGTGGCAGGTGACCGATCGCAACGACAGCGACTTCGACGGGATGGTCCGCCGTGATTTGGAGTACATCGCCAAGCGCGGCCTCATCATGGACTTGAAGATTGTTCTCCTCACGGTCGTTGAGGTCTTTACCGGTGGAGGTGCTTGCTAAATGACTGAACCGGTTAGGGTGGCTCAGGTTGTTGGCAAGATGGTTGGCGGCGGCGTCGAAGCTGTCGTTATGAATTACTATCGTCACATCGATCGCAGTAAAGTGCAGTTTGACTTTCTTGTTGATTCCGATTCGACGCTTGTTCCCCGTGACGAGATCGAATCGCTCGGTGGCAGGGTCTTTGAGATACCGCCCTATCAGCATATAGCTGAATACCAGCGAGAGCTTCAGCGTCTCTTTAAGCAAGAGGGCTGGAATATTGTGCACAGTCACATCAACGCGCTTTCTGTCTTTCCGCTTCGTGCTGCAAAGAAGGCGGGCGTACCTGTGCGTATAGCCCACAGCCACTCTACGAGCGGTAAGGGCGAGTTTGCTAAAAACGTTGTCAAAGGCTTTTTGAAGCTTTTCTCAACAAGGTATCCGACTAATTTGGCCGCCTGCACCGAGCATGCTGGAAAATGGCTATTCGGCTCATCCCGTTTTACTGTTTTTAATAATGCTATCGATCTGAACGTCTTTTCTTTCAATAGATCGATTAGGGATGAGCGACGTACTGAGCTTGGAGCGAAGGACGATACGCTGGTATTGGGAAATATCGGTAGGTTCATCTCCCAGAAGAATCAGTTGTTTTTGCTTGATGTTTTCAAGGCGGTGCATGCTCAGAATCCCGACTCCATTCTTGTTATTTGTGGCGATGGAAAGCTGCGACCGCAGGCGGAGGAAAAAGCGTGCTCACTGGGCATTGCCTCGGCGGTGCATTTTCTCGGCCAAATCTCTGATGTACAGGACATCTATCAGGCGCTTGATTTATTCGTACTCCCCAGTCTGTACGAGGGTCTCGGAATGGTCGCGATTGAGGCTCAGGCTTCCGGCCTCCCGTGCATCTGCTCTGAGAGGGTCCCCAACGAGGTTGCGTTATCTAGTCGGTGCAGCTTTGTTCCGTTGAGCACGGGCGTCGAGGGCTGGTCCGACGCGATTCTTGCCGCTCACAGGGATGTTGTTGATCGCTCCGACCCTCATACATCTCGGGCGTTTGAATCTTATGACATCTTTAAAGCAGCGCCCAAGCTTGAAAAGTACTACCTGAAGCTATCAAAGACGGTGAATTAATGAAAATTTGTATTTTAACGTGGCTGCATAATCAAAATTTCGGCACGCTGCTTCAGGCTTATGCCCTGCAGCGCTTTTTGAAGTTCGAAGGGCATGACGTTGTTGACGCTGACTATCTTCCCAGCGTCAAAGAAAAGCTTTTGAACTGGGCTATCAACCGGAACTCCTTTGATTTGTTTGCCGGTAAGGCACACGAGCTGCTCAATCGTAAGAAGGAGCACGACGACTTCGGCTCCTCGACGGCTGACGTTTTCAGTCGCTTTTTGAGTCAGAATATCGAGACCACTGACAGGATTACCGATACAGACGGGCTGGTCGGTTTGCGGGGTAAATACGATGCGTATGTCTGTGGATCGGATCAGATTTGGTCGCCTTATCTTTTGAACAGGAATTTCTATCTCTCCTTTTTGGGCGACAGTGATAAGCGAATCGCGTATGCGCCCAGCTTCGGTGTCACTAGTACCACACAGAGGAAGAAAAAGATCATTACCGATCTGATTAAAACGTTCAGCTCCGTGTCTGTTCGTGAAGATGCAGGTGCGGATTTCGTCGAATCCCTCGGTCTCGAGCGCCCTTCACAAGTTGTGGACCCTGTCCTGCTCCTGTCGAATGAGGACTGGGCCCCGCTCATCAACGGTAAATGTCCTGAGCCCGGAAAAATCGTCTGCTATTTCCTTGGGAATAGGCCGTTTTACAGGAAAGCTGTTGATTCGATTTCAAAAGAGCTCGGCTGCGAGGTCGTGACGCTTGTCGGTTCAGGTAAAAATGCTGTCGACGAGCAGCTCAATCCGCGTTACGGGCTTGGTCCCGATGAATGGCTCGCGTATCTGGCGAGCGCGCGGTTCGTGTTAACCGATTCGCTGCACGGTACGCTGTTTTCTCAAATTTTCCGCAAAGACTATTACTGCTTCAAGAGATTTGAGGAGACCGACAAACGCTCTCAAAACTCTCGAGTTGAGAGCCTCTCGAGGCTCTCGAATACCGAGGATCGTCTGCTAGATGGCTATGACAGCCACATGAACGCTACGGAAATCGAGGGCTATGAGAAGCGACTGTCCGACGTGGAGTCGCTCATCACGTTTTCGAAAAAATGGCTCTTGGATGCTCTTGAGCAATAGGGGGAAGTTAGCTTGAGCAAGAACATCGACACAGTTTCTCACCGGGCCTGCTTTGGTTGCGGAGCTTGCGCGGCCAAATGCCCTTTTTCCGCTATCTCTATGCGTACCTCGCCCGATGGTTTCGAATACCCCGTGGTGGACGCAGCGAGATGCACCTCCTGCGGTCTTTGCCTGCGTACCTGTCCGGCGGAAAACCAAGTCGACGCGGACTCGGAGACCATTCGCGCCGCTGTCTTGCAGAGTGATGACCCGGACGAGCTCGCGCAAAGTTCGTCCGGCGGTGTCTTCTCCCTTCTTGCGAAACGGATACTTTCGGACGGCGGGCGCGTTTACGGCGCCGCCTGGGATGGCGTCGATCACGTCAGGCATATCGGTATATCCGAGCTTGCCGATATCGCGCTCCTGCAAAAGTCCAAATATGTCCAGAGCGATGCTAGCGAATCGTATCCCGAAGTGCTCAGCGATCTCAAATCCGGCAAGCATGTACTGTTTAGCGGTACTCCTTGCCAGGTTTCGGCACTGCGTCTCTATTTGGGTAAACCGATGGATGGGCTGACAACCGTCAGCGTTGTTTGCCACGGTGTACCAAGCTCTTCCATGTTCCGTTCCTATGTTGACTGGCTCGAGCTTCGTGAGAAGTCCGATGTCACCGCACTGACTTTTAGAGATAAATCGAAATTCGGTTGGGGCCATAACATAAAGATTGAGTTGTCCGACGGCAGGATTATAAAGAGGCCCGCCGCATTCGACCCGTTTTATGGGTCCTATATCAAAGGCATGATCAGCAGATCGTCTTGCTATAGTTGTCCCTTCAGAGGGTGCGAAAGCCCCGCTGACCTTATTCTCGGTGATTCTTGGCGTTCTGATTCCGCCAAAGACTGCGCACATCCTGAGAAGGGCATCTCAGCCGTTATCGTGAAGACCGAGCGCGGCGCCAAGCTGATTGATGAGATAGGCGATTGCGCTGCCTATTCTAACAACGACGTTGCAGCGAATGACGTGCTCCTGCATGAAGACCCTAATAAGCGCTCAGGCCTTGAAGAGAGGCGCGATGCGGTCATCGCTCAGTACGAGGCACTGGGGTCGGGGATCTTTGATTCCGTCTTGGTTCCCAAAGTGACCCTTTTCGACCGTGTGAAAAAAATGCTTCCGCCTTCGATGCGGTTGAGCGTAAAACGTTTGGTCCGATCCATTAAACCTGGGAACGCACATGAGTAGCCTTACCACAGCGATTACGATTTGCGACCGTCCCCATATCGGGGGCGGAGCTTCAAAAATCGCAATTGAGACAGCTTCGGCATTGGCGAAGATGGGGCTTAACAGCTATTTCTTCTCAGCGCTGGGAGATCCCGATCCGGCTTTGGTCGAATCGGGAGTCATATGCGTTAATTGCGGACAGGGCGATGTTTTGAACGGTGGCGTCTCTGGTGCTGTCCAGGGCATCTGGAACCGACGATCGGAAACGGCGCTGGATGATTTGCTCAAGCAGCTTGACCCAGAAACGGCGGTCGTTCATGTGCATTCTTGGACGCACTCCCTTTCTCCCTCTATATTCAGGGCAATAGGGCGACGGGGCTTCAAATGTCTCATTACCGCCCATGAGTACTTCCTTGTTTGCTCTAACGGCGGGCTCTACGACTATGTGAATCATTGTAACTGCGGAATCGCCCCCGGTTCTCCGAAGTGCCTGCTGCACAACTGTGACAAGCGCTCTTATGCCCAAAAATTGTACCGGTCCGTTCGTTTTTCCGTGCAGAACCATGTTTTAGGCTCGCTTCGCCCGGCGGTTGCCTTTGTCTCAGACTCCAGCCGTCGGTTGATCGAACCTCATCTAGCGTGGAATTCTGAACGGTATGACTGCTTAAACTATGTTGATGCGGCTAAGTCTCAAGATGATTCCGAAGGAGATTCTTCGGCATACCTATTTGTCGGCCGTTTAAGTCCAGAGAAAGGCTGTGACTTGTTTTGCGAAGCGGTCTGTCGGGCGGGCGTGAATGCGATCGTCATTGGCGACGGTACCGAATTGAAGAGGTTGTCGGATAGCTATCCAGATATCAGATTCATGGGTTCCTTGCCTCATGATGAAGTTCTTTCCGTCATGAGGCAATCTCGCGCTATCGTCATGCCTTCTGTTTGTCGAGAGACGTTCGGGCTCGTCGCTTATGAAGCAATGATTGCCGCCGGCCTGCCGTGTATTGTTTCGGATGTCGGCGATGCGGCCTCCTTTGTGATGTCAAAAGGTCTCGGCGAGATCTTCAGCGCAGGTAGTGTGGAGTCGCTATCTGACGCAATGGTCAATATGCTCGATTCTGATGTTTACTCGCGTTACAGGGAGGCAGTTGAGAAGGCGGACTTCAGCTGCCTCGAAAAGACCGCGTATGTAGAACGTCTTATCGGTATTTACGATCAACTAATGGTTGAGCTTTAATTGGATGAAGGTTTTTAATGGTTACGGTTGTGATGTCAGTTTACAACGGCACGCGATATCTTACTGAGCAGCTAGATAGCTTAAGACTTCAGACAGTGTCTCCGGACCGAGTACTAATCGCGGATGATTGCTCGACGGATGGCTCGTTCGATCTTATTTGCAGATACATCGAGAAATACAGTCTCAGTAATTGGACCCTCAGCAGAAACTGTTCGAATTTCGGCTGGCGCAAAAGTTTCAAGGCACTTCTCGACCTTGCGTCTAAAAACGACTGTATCGTATTTCCGTGTGATCAGGACGATATCTGGGATTCGGATAAAATCGCTGCGATGTCCTCGATTCTCCAGAAGGATCCTTCGATTGACGTCCTATGCTGTGCCGTCGAGCCGTTTTATGAAGATGGCGGTAAAAAAGTAAGAGTATATGGTGCAGTTGATAATGCCAAATCTGTTGATGATTTGGATGCTCCGTCTTTTGACGAAAAGTTTATGGCAGTACGTCGACCTGGATGCTCATATGCTGTTAAATCGAACTTTATTAGAGAAATCTTGCCATATTGGCAGGATGATTTTGCGCATGACGGAATGCTGTGGCGATTCTCTTTGTTGAAGGGAACCCTCAGGCTCTTGAATCGGCCCTTGATTCGATTCCGTAGACATGACTCTAATGCAACCGAGATGCGTTACCTTGATAAGAGATCTCGTATTGGTGAGATAGAGATGTGTCTGAGGTTTTCTAATGCTTTAGAAGAATACTGCAGTAGCAATCCTGGTGATTATCGTGGTTCTTCTACACATATAGAACATTACCGTTCTGTTTTGGATGCCCGTATGCACTTGCTTGAAGGCGGTCTAAAAATTAGCGATCTAGGCATCATTTTAAAATATCGTGAGTATGAACTGTCAAATTGTTCCCTGCTTGGTGATTTAAAGGCCTTAATCAGTTCCGGTGACAGTAAGTAGGCGTTTAGAATGCTTGAGCTCTTAACTAACGAATTCACTATTTTGATTTTCGCCGCAATCCTAAGCGTTATTTCTCCTGTTAAAGGGTTATTTTTTATAGTTCTAGGATTGCTCGTTTTCAAAGAAGTTCTTTCTGGGCGTCTTTATAAAGTTCTTTTAGATAACGCCATTCCTGTTGCCGTGTCGGGCGCGATAATTTTCTTTTCTGCCATTGCGTTTGCGTCCCGAAGCATGGATGAATCCCTCCTTACGGTCTGTTCGTACTTCTTCTGTATTCTTCTTGGTTTTATTTACGGTAAAGAAAAGAACGATGGCTGGGTTGGGGCTGCATTGCTCATGCTTCGCAATATAACCGTGTTCGCCTGCCTATTTAGCTTTGTCCTTGAAATTGTTTTAGGTCAACGATTAGTTACAAATGGTTCTTTTTCTTTTCTGCAAACTATAACGATTGATAATCCATCTCTGTATCGACTGCGTAGTTTTTTCGGACATGCAATCGTATTTGGTCAAATGATAGTTATTGCGGTGGTAATCAACTTTAAATTGGAGACAAGCAAAATGAAACGTCTCTTATACTCTGTGGTTCTTTTGGTCGCTCTGCTTCTGACAAAGAGCCGTAGCGCTTGGATCATTCTCACGGCTTCAGCATTGGTGTACCTGGTTTTTCGCCTAAAGAATCCTGAGTATTCTAAATGGAATTTAATTGCCCTTTTAACCCCAGCTGTATTGCTGCTCGTTTTCATGCTTTACAAGTCTGGTCTGTTTAACTTTGTTGGTTCACGATTTGGTGAACTTGAAACTGATGTGTCATATAGCCAGCGCTCTGGAGCGATTTCCTACATTATTCATAGCTTCCTAAGCAAACCGCTGTTTTGGCTTACTGGAAATGGTTATGGCAGTAGTCGTATAACCATGTTGGACACCACAGTTGAAATCAGTGGTTTTTCAACGGTAGACAACGGTTTCCTTGCAATGCTGTATGAATATGGTTTTCTTGGAATTTGTAGTTTTGCATCCTTGCTGATTTCCGCTGGCATCAGTTCGTTCAAGTCAGATTGTGAACTTGATCAAGTGCTTTTTTCCGTTTCCTGTATATGCTGTGCGGAGTTCATGTTTTACTGCGAGCTTGGTTGGTGGGTGCCAACGGTGATCTTGTTCGCTACCTGTGGACTCGCCCTGGGCAGAGCGAGTGCTCGGCATTTAAATTTGTGTGAGTCAGGGCCTATTTTGATTTCTGAATAAATCAAGGTTGATAGTTTAATCAAACGAGGTCAAATGAATTATTCGTCTATTGCACGCAACACTATGATTGCGTTTGCTGCACAGTTTATTTCTCTATCGGTCAGTGTCGTCATGTCGCTGCTCGTGCCGAAAATCGTCGGTGTTGCCGATTATGGTTATTGGCAGCTGTTCATGTTCTATACGACCTATTCTGGCTTTTTCCACCTTGGCCTGAACGATGGTGTCTACCTGATCAACGGCGGTCTCTCTCGTGAGGAAATCGATAAGAGCTCGATCAAATCTCAATATATCTTCGGTGCTTGTTTTCAAGCAGTGATTTGCCTCGGCATCACTTTAGCTTCTCTGCCTCTTGTCGATGATGCAAATCGATTTTTTGTTGTCGCGTCATTTGCGCTTTACACCGTCGTCTATAACCTGACAAGTTATTTGGGCTTTGTCTTTCAGGCCATGAATGAAACTAAGCTCTTTTCGTTCTCCACAATGCTAGACAGGCTGGTGTTCCTGGTCCCTCTCCTTGTTCTAATTGGATTTAAGGTTTCGGATTACCACCCCTATGTCTATGCGTATCTCGTCTCGAAGATTATCGCGCTCATATATTGTTCCTGGATGGGCAAAGATATCCTGCGCGTTAAATCGATGTCTTTTGGCAATGCACTTAAGGATGGTACCCGCAGCATCGTCGTTGGCGTAAAGCTGATGATTGCGAATATCGCCGACACACTGATCCTCGGCGTATCCAGGTTTCTTATCGATCATTTTTGGGGTATTGTCGCCTTTGCAAAAATTTCGTTCTCCCTTTCTCTGGTGAATTTCTTCATCACTTTCGTCTCGCAGGCGAGCATGGTCTTATTTCCTGCCCTTAGGACAGGCTCTGATGATGAGAGGGTTCGTTTTTACATTGGCATAAGAAATTCTATCGAGCTTATCTTCCCTGCGATCTACTTACTCTATTTCCCTATGGTTTGGTTTTTGGGGGCATGGCTTCCTCAATATTCCGAAAGCTTTAGATATTTTGCGCTCTTACTCCCGATATGCGTCTTTAATACAAAGATGAGTCTTTGTTGTACTACCTATTTCAAGGTTCTTCGTAAAGAACAGCTGCTCCTGAAGTTGAATATCGTTGCCGTTATTTGCAGCACCGTCTTTTCGGTATTCGGTGTTCTCGCTCTCGATTCACTCGATGCTGTCCTGTGTGGCGCTGTAATCTGCATTATCGGAAGGTCGCTGTGGTCCGAACTATATTTAAATGAAAGGTTAAGTGCTGCGGGTTCGTCCAGGCCGTTCCAGGAGATTTTGCTTACAGTTGCCTTCGTCTTATTTACCGAGCTCATGCCCGGTGGAGTGGCGGCACTCCTGTATTCGATAGTTTATATTGGCTATCTTTTACTTAATCATTCTGAATTGAAAAACGTCGCCTCGCGTTTGAGCAGGCTTAAGCATTAGTAAATGTCATTCAATTAGATTGGATTAGGATATGAAAGGCATCATCCTCGCCGGCGGGTCCGGCACCCGCCTGTACCCGCTCACGCTCGTGACCTCCAAGCAGCTGCTGCCGGTCTACGACAAGCCCATGATCTATTACCCGCTCAGCACCCTCATGCTGGCGGGCATCCGGGACATCCTGGTCATCTCCACGCCGACCGACCTGCCCAACTTCGAGCGCCTGCTCGGGGACGGCTCGCGCTACGGAGTGAACCTGTCCTACGCCGAGCAGCCGAGCCCGGACGGCCTGGCGCAGGCCTTCACCATCGGCGAGGAGTTCATCGCCGGCGAGCCGTGCGCTCTGGTGCTGGGCGACAACATCTTCTACGGCAACGGCCTTTCGCGCCACCTGACGCGCGCCGTGCAGAACGCCGAGTCGGGCCGCGCCACGGTC
>OGPR01000878.1_pt1 | contig 27785 bp, 24 predicted proteins | sample 1552981 | NCBI WGS metagenome assembly OGPR01 (sample SAMEA2580260, study PRJEB22360) | human gut metagenome | biome: human gut; feature: human-associated habitat; material: faeces | place: Denmark | collected 2008/2010 | reverse complement strand
CCAATTGCTGGTTGACATTCAGGCAAAGCTCTCCGAGGGCAAAAGCGAAGGCTATGCACGATGGGCGAAAAAATATAATCTGAAAGAAATGTCCAAGACGCTGATTTTCTTGCAGGAGCACAAAATTGGCAGCGCAGATGAACTGAATGAACGCACAGCGGCGGCAACAGAAAAATACCACCAGCTGGGAGATTCCATCAAAGCCGCCGAAACACGGATGGCGGAAATTGCTGTGCTGAAAACGCACATCGTCAATTACGCCAAGACCCACCCAGTCTACGATGCCTACCGGAAAGCGGGATATAGCAAAAAGTTTCTGGATACTCACCGGGAAGAAATCACACTGCACAAAGCAGCCAAGGCCGCTTTCGATGAAACTGGCTTAAAAAAGCTGCCGAAGGTCAAAGCACTGAATGCAGAGTATTCCGATCTTCTGACCCAAAAGAAAGCAGCCTACCCGGACTATCGCAAGGCACGAGAAGAAATGCAGGAGTTGGTAAAGGCACAGAAAAATATTGAATTGTTCTTCGCAGAAGAAAAAGACGCACAGGAAAAGCAGCAGACTCGATAAACGAAAGTCGCCGAGGATTCTAACCCTTTCATGGGGCGGAATCCTCGGCGACTTTTTTAGTTTATGTAGCAGCGATCCTGCGTTACGAGCCAATCTTCACACAGCCGTTGGGCTTCATCTGTTGAGCGGCACACGCAATTGAACAGCTTGCCGTGCAGGGAGCAGTAGGTGTAACGGATTTTGGGCACACCGTTCTCATCCCGAAACTTTGTGTAGCGTTCCTCACCGGGCATCAGATAAAGCTGCTCCATTTCTGCATCGTCCTTTCCGTTTTCATGTGTCAGGCACACAACGCACCTATTCTATCATGAACTTAGGAATTATGCCATTGACGCTTGCACCAAAAAGCGCCCCGGATTTTCGGAGAGAGTGTGCATTGACACATTCAATAGCGTTCGGAAAGAACGCGCAGCCTGCACCGGAACGGTGCAGATCAGAAAGGGTTTGGGATTTCCCAACAAGCATTTTGCAACGCAAAATTTGCATTTGTGCGCACGAATGCACTGCTTGCGGCAACAATTTTTTACTCCACCATGTTTTACTTTGCGGTTATTGTTATTCCGTAGCTTTCCATTCCCGCATAATTCAAATGATACGTCTTTCCGGCTTTGATGGTCAGTGCCTTTCCGCTTTCACCACTAAATGTTTCCACTCCGTATCCATCTGCTCTTTTTACAGTCGTTCCTGCCGGGACTGTAAATGCTGCCCCATAGCTTTTTCTCGACACTTCCAGTATTGGCTGTGAGAAAATAAGTTTGGTGTCCCAGTCGATATCTACTACACCATTATTGAAAAAAGTTTCCCGAACGCGAAGCGTTGTTCCTCCAATTCCATAGGTAACTGTAGCTTGAGAAGACCAGCCCGGGTATCCCGCCGAGTCCAAGGTTTGAGATGCACTATATGAAGTCATTTGTACATCTGCCGCGACGGGCTTCGGCGCTTCTTTCTTTTTGAAATCGCCCTTGGGCTTATCATTCTCCCATGTATAAGTTTCGGCAGTCAGGTCCGTTTTGGTAGGATTCAGAATGAACCACAGACCTTCACCCTCACGGCTGCGGTTTTCATGACCGCCATAATATACATACAGCTTGCCCAGAGACACTGCACTTATATCTTCCGCACTGGGGTCAGCAACTGTCAGATCTTCTGCGGTGATCATGCCGTTTTCTTCTTCATTCACATCTGCCCAAGCCGTTGTATCTGTGTAAACCGCCAGCATCTTACCATCGGCATCGTAATAGCGCAGCTGATAACCCCGGGCCAGAAGGTTCTGCATTGCAGCTTTTGCTTCGTCAGTAGAAAGAGTCTCTTTGATTTTATCGTAAGCTTTTACCCCGTCTGCCTTGGCCTGCTCTGCGGCCTGTTTCAGGATATTTTCGGCCTCTGTCAGCTGAATGCTTGCCGCATAGTCTGTGTGATTCACCTCATCCAGCCAGTTAATCGAACTGTTCAGGTCACCTGCTTTGCTCTTGGCAAGGCTCATAGCTCTCAAAATCGCGTCCCGGTCAGCCGTTTTGTCCTCGCCCATGTCGATCAGGGCATCGTAATCCGGCAGGACTTCTTCATACTTTTCCTGTGCCGCATTGGCATCTGCACGGCCGGTGTACGACTCTATCTTTGCGGCTTTTACATCCAGAACCTCTGCATCGTCCGGAAGCTTGGCCAGACTGTCGATAGCCTTCGTGTAGCTGGCCGCTGCCGCCTCGTTTCTGCCAAAAAATGCATTCAGACGCGCACAAGCATTATAGACTTTGATCTTCAGCGCTTCCAGCATCTGTTCTGTGACATCGGTGATTTTTTCCACATCGACCTTATCCAATGCGGTAGATGCCGCCTCATAGTCGCTCAGAGCATCCTCGTTGGAAGTTGTCAGTTCGTTCACCTCAGCACGTCCAACGTAAGCTTCGGCCTGCGTATAGGGCTGTTCTTCCGTTTTTTCGATAGCCGTGGTGTAATCTACCTTTGCGTCGTCGTACTGCTTCAGACCGACATACGCCTGTGCACGTCCCATATAAGCCGGAATATTCTCCGGGTCAAGGCCGATAGCCTCTGTAAAGGACGCTACAGCCTCCGTATAATTCAGCTCTGTCAGGTATTTCTGGCCAAGTTCGACTTTTTCCACAGCCTTGGCAGCTTTAGAACTGCAGGCGGTAAAAAGCAGAAGCACCAGAACGATTCCACAAAGGGACAGTTTCCAAAACCTTTTCTTCATTTTCACTCTGCCTCCCAATAGCCAGATCCATTATAGGTCAAAATGTTTCGTGTCAGCTCTCCCGTTTCTGCATCTACACTAGTGGCCGCCACTACCTTTTTGTCTGCATCGATTTCAACATAGATTTCCCAGCAGCCTCCGGCCTCCCAATAAGCTCTCTCACTCTGCGTGTAGCGCACCTCTAGAGCTTCCGGCACACCCAGATCAGCGGCTAGTCCTTTCAACTGGGTCTCGGACAACATACGGTTCAGATATTCTTCTCTTGAGGCAAACTGCTCCTCATATTCTTCTCCGGGCATCCGCTCCACTTCGATGAAGCGTCCATTCTCTTCCCTATAGACGACTCGCTCATCTAAGTTTTCTGCTGCAATGTGGCTTTCATCGACTTTTTCCGGGAATCCAATGAGATAGTTCTGCGTGACCTGCTCTCCTACCGCACCAAGCAATATGTTCTGGTATTCACTGGATGGATGTCCTATTTCAAAGCTCAGGAATGTTTTGTTTCCCAGTGTGATGAGATTATCTGAAAAATCGGTTTGTTCCGGGTCAGATACTTTTTCCGGCCGTCCGACCACATCCCCGTCCATTTTGATTTCTTCCGCCTGACCATCTGAATGGATATAGTAAAGTTTCAGTTTCTGCCAGTTTTCATTATCACTATTCCAGATACCGGTAAAAGCAAAAGCTTCCTGAGCTCCATCTCCATTGTAGTCACTTACGATCAAATAGCAGTTGTCCGCATCCGCCACATCATCCAGCGCCTTCTGGAATATCGCATCGCTGTTCGGTTCTTCCACTTCTTCTTGAGAAGATACGGACGTTGTTCGCTCGCTAGAAGCACTTTGCACCGATGCTACCTGTTCCTCGGACTCCGCTTTTTGGGGAGCACAGGATGTCAGTATCGCCATTGTAAGAAGTACCACTGCAACAGCTCTTCCCGCCTGATCTCGTTTCATTATTTTTTTCATTGCAAATTCCTTCGTTCTTATCAGTTATCTCCACGGAAAATCATTCTGCATTTCCATGTTCGCATATGTTCACCCGCTTCGCCGCTTATTTGTCTTCCCGGAATTCAATTCGGAAAGAGCCTTTCGCATCACTACTGGTGTCCCACTCGTAGATCGGCGTTGCCGGATCATTTATACCCCCGTATAAAGAATCCGTCATATCAATCGTTTCAGCCCTTCCACTGTACGACGTGAAAGTCATCTGTCCCGTTACAAGCTTCGTTCCTGTGGGCACATAAATGTAAAGAACGTCTGATGTTTTTTCCACTCTGCTGACAGGATGGCTCAGTACGAGCGTTTCAATGACCTGCGGTTTCCAGTCTATTCCCGCCCATTTTTCCATCTCATTTTCATACCGCTGAATAGCATCGCCATATTTGGCTTCAAGCGCTTCCCACTGAGCTGAAATCGCTTCCAACTCCTTCATTTGCGCTTCTGTTACATGGTTGGGATCAATCTGGGCGGACACTTTGCTGCCTTTTTCTGATAGCTTTTGCATTTCCTTCTGAGCCTGCAATAATTCAGGATCATTTTTTTGCATTTTATAATATGCGATCATGGAGCCGACTTCTGCTTCCGGCGGATATTCCACTGCAGCATTCAATTGGTCGCTTCCGGCCTGCACAGTAAGCAGCATTTGGGTGACATTGCCCTCATCATCTGTGTAGCTCCACACATACGCACCACCGGCGGACGACTCATCCTGCTGAGAAGATTCGGGGGCGTCGTCTTCCGACATATTCACGCCCAGTTCTTCCAGCTTTGCATAATCCTCCATCGCTTTATCGTACAGGCCGAGCTTCATGCAGACTTCCGCATGGAACTGCAGGACTTTGATCTTCAGCTCACGAATCAGCTTCTCGGCGATATTTTCTTTTTTGCCGACATCCTCGTTTTCCAACAGGCCGAGTGCTGCACTGTAGTCGCTTTCTGCTGCAGTGGTGTCATCCGTCAGGTCGTACACCTCTGCACGACCTGCATAGGCCTGCGCCTGCGTATACGGCATATCATCTGCTTTTTCAATGACCGTCGTATAGTCGGCCTTTGCTTCTTCATACTGCTTCAAGCCCTTGTAAGCTTCTGCACGGCCCGCATACGCTTCAATGTTGGAAGGGTCGATTTTTATCACTTCCGTAAATGCCGCCACCGCCTCGGTATAATTCAGTTCTGTCAGGTACTTCTGTCCCAGTTCAATCTTTTCATTTGCTTTCGATGCACCTGATGCACAAGCAGTAAACAGAAACACTTCCAGCAGGACTGCCACTATCAGCCGTAGCCCTGTCCTTCTTTTTTCTGTAACCATATAGATTTTACACCTCCGCTTTACTCTGCACAGAAAACAACGCCGCCGATATCACTTATCCACCCATCCACAGTTCCATTCACCATTTGATACATTGTGCCTTTCTGAATCGTCACGCTCTCTGCACAGGCAACATTCGCATTTTCAACTTCACTATCAGACATGACACGATTCGTTTCTATCCAGTTAAAAGTGCATGGATCTGCTCGATTCGAATATTTTCCATCCTGATATGAGTAGGACATCGTGATAGTCGTTCCTTCCGGGACATAAAAAATCACATGTCCATCATAGCCCTTTTCAACCCGCTTGGCAGACTGAAGCGGCACAGACAAATGATAAATCGTTTTGCTTTCGACTCTGTCATCTTCAGCGTCTTCTGTCTCTTGAACCGTAATGTTCTTTTCTCCGATTCCATATTTCACATGTAAGATACAATTACTCCCTATAAAGGATGTTTTTGTCTCCGTATAGGTCACCCAGTTTGTTTTTTCTTCTTCTGGCTGAGTAGATGCTTTCTCTTGGCTGGCCGCAGCTTCTTCCGTATCTGCCGCCTGTTCCGAACTTGAAGCGGGCTCTTCCGATTTTGTTTCTTCGCTTGCTGGCTGGCTTTCGGATTCAGAAGCAGCCTCCTGCCCCGGGGCAGATTCTTCTGTCGGCCCTTCCGCCGGTTCCTCCGCGGTGCTTTCGGCAGCAGGTTCTTCTGTATCCGTCAGGCCGTTTTTGTCTTCTGCCGTCTCACCCAGCTGAGAAAGCACCTCGTCCCGTTTGGCGGCAGTGTTCTCGCCCAGCTCCAGCAGGTCGTTGTAGTCTTCCAAGGCGGTATTGTATTTTTTCAAAGTCTCGCAGAGAGCCGCATGGACGTACAGCACCTGCACCAGCTTTGCGCTGACATCCTCCTCCGAAACGTTTTCTGCCTTTCCTGCATCACTGGCTTTCAGCAGTGCCTTTGCCAATCCGTAATCCGAAACGGCACGGGCAGGTTGTTCCATTTTTTCGTGCACTTCTGCCTGGCCGATGTAAGAAAGTGCCCGTGTGTAGGGCATATCCTCAGTTGTTCCGCTGATGAACCGATAATCAGCCAGTGCCTTGTCATACTCGCCCAAGGCCACGTAGGCTTCCGCACGGCCCATGTAGGCCTGAATATTATTCGGGTCAAGCTTGATTGCCTCTGTAAAAGAGGCAATAGCTTCCGTGTAGTTCAGTTCAGTCAGATACTTCTGGCCCAGTTCGATTTTGTCCGTTGCTGTGGCAGCTTTAGAACCGCAGGACGTCAATAACACCGCCACCAGCACTATAGCCGCAATCAGTTGGCTCCATAGCTTTCTTCTTCTCGCAATCATGTTTGTACCTCCGCATTACTGCGCACAAAAGATGATGCCACCATCATCACTTACCCAGCTAAAATGGGTCACATAGTCCCACTCCTGCACCTGTTGATACATTATATTCTTCCGGACAGTCATGCTCGTTTCCATCTTCACATCTGAATCACTTATGTTTTGCAGTTCGTCTTCCGAAGAGATACGGCTTACTTCGATCCAACGAAGCATCGCCCCATCAATGCCCAACAAGTCCGCCGTAACTATAGTTCCTTCCGGCACATAAAAAACGAAGTGCTCATAATCGCCCTTTTTGACCCGCTGCATGGACTGGAGCGGTGCAGACAAGTGATACGTTTTGGGTTCACCATCATATAGGAGTTGGATACTTTTTTCTCCAATGCTGTATCGTACACTTACACTATTACTGCAATATTTTGACTTTGCTGTTTCTTCCACCCAGTTGATTTCTGTTATTTCTTCTTCCTGCAACGAAGTAGCCTCCTCTTGTGACTGTTCCGAACTTGAAGCGGGCTCTTCCGGCTTCGTTTCTTCGCTTGCCGGCCTGCTTTCGGATGCCGAAGCAGCTTCATGCTCCGGGGCAGGTTCTTCGGTCGGTTCTTCCATCGGTTTCTCTGCAGTGCTTTCGGCAGCAGGCTCTTCCGCATCGGTCAGCCCGTTTTCGTCTTCTGCCGTCTCACCCAGCTGAGAAAGCACCTCGTCCCGTTTGGCGGCAGTGTTCTCGCCCAGCTCCAGCAGGTCGTTGTAGTCTTCCAAGGCGGTATTGTATTTTTTCAAAGTCTCGCAGAGAGCCGCATGGACGTACAGCACCTGCACCAGCTTTGCGCTGACATCCTCCTCTGAAACGTTTTCTGACTTTCCCGCGTCGCTGGCATTCAGCAGCGCCTTTGCCAATCCGTAATCCGAAACGGCACGGGCAGGCTGTTCCATCTTTTCGTACACCTCCGCCTGGCCGATGTAGGAAAGTGCCCGTGTGTAGGGCATATCCTCAGTTGTTCCGCTGATGAACCGATAGTCAGCCAGTGCCTTGTCATACTCACCCAAGGCCATGTAGGCTTCCGCACGGCCCATGTATGCCTGAATGTTGTCCGGGTCCAGCTTGATGGCTTCGGTAAAAGATGCCACAGCCTCCGTATAGTTCAGTTCGGTCAGATATTTCTGGCCCAGTTCAATTTTATCTGCCGCATTCACTGCCTTTGAAACGCAGGCGGTAAAAAACAGGGCCGCAAGCAGACTCACCAACAAACAGACCGCACCAGCTCTTATCGTTTTTTTCTCTGACATTTTGCTTTCCTCCTGTTTTTGCCATGTTTATTCCTCAAACATCTTCCAGCTGACACACCCGTCCAGCCAGAATTTTCCGTTTCCAGAGGTCATACGCACTTTGTTCTGGGCATCCAGATCATTAAAGTGCCACCACTCCGAGGCCAGCGGTGTCATGCCTGCATTGGTGCAGTAGCTCTGCAGCCGCCGTGCACCGTCTGTCATGGATGCCGACGCTGTGGCCCGCTTCCATGCAGTGGCGGAGTTGGAGGTCACCGGTCCGGTAAAGCAGGCCGCCGCACTGCTCAGCTCGTGCATGGCAGAGGGCATGGCATATTCCTCGCCCGTCACCTGTACAAAGGGACATCCAGCCATTTTGTGCTCCGTCTGCTCTGTGATGCGCAACAGAGTCGTGTCCATCGCCACCCCTCGTTGATGGTTGGAAAGAGACGTTGCAATGAACCAGCCGATATTCCACGCTCCCTTATTCAGCTCCGCCATCAAATCCTTATCGGCCCGCGCCTTGGCATATACCGCATCCTTTACCAGCATCTGCACCTCATAAGGTCGGAACGTCTCTACGATCTTCAAACAATCGCCCGCCTGCAGCGCACTTTTTTGAGCCGCGCCAACTTTTTTTGCCATAGCGTAGTTGATGGGCATAACAAATTCATCCCGTCCGAGGCGCTGGTTGTAGAACAGGCCATCATATAGCTTTTGTCCAGTAATGCCTTCAATGTCCTCTCCGCACGTTCTGAAGATGGATGCCGCAGCATTAGGATTTTCGTACACGATAGAGGGCAAAACATCAGGCAAATTGATCATACACAATTCATTTTCTAACCAGCCCACGGTGCCATCCAGCAGGCAGACCTGCCAATATGAACCCGATTCCTGCCGGATGTAGAACATATCTCCTGCCGCAAGTCTGCGCAGCACCGCACTGGTCTCATCCGGTTTCTCGTACAGCGGCATCACAGCTGCCCCTGCAAAGCCCGTTGATCCTTCCAGCGGCAGTTCAAAGTTCTGTGGGATTCGGATTTCCTCCCGCAGAACGGCATCATCGTCCAGCGCCGCATTCAGCATCAGATCAGATTCAGAGGCCGGTCCGCTACTTCCCTGCTGTGGCTGCCAGCTGACTGCCCGCTCTTCCACAGTGGGCTGCTGACACCCCGTCAGAAGCCAGGCACATGCCATGGCCGAAAGGCACAGAAAATCACGTCTTGTCGTTTTCATGTGTTTTCCGTCCCTTCTTCCTGCTGTTCTATTGCCGGTGTTTCCAGTTCTATCGGTGTCTCCGGGATGGTCTCCGGTGCTGCCGTAGGTTCCTCTGCAGGCTGCGTCTGCTGCTCTGTTGCCGGAGTTGTCTGTCCATCTTCCGTTTCCGTCTGCGCAGGCTGCTCTTCCAACAGTTCTTCTTCCGGCGGTTCGCCCTCGGCATCCTCTGCAAGGTCTTTCTCCGGTGCTACATTTCCACCCGGCTGAACGCTTCCGCTGCCGTTCAGATCGCTGTTCAGCGTGCCTTCCCGGAACATGCCCGCCTGGCTGATGCCGTTGATAAAGTAGTAGCTTTTTTCATGGGAATGGTCCCATCCCTGCTTCAGTTCACCACCTGCATCAAAGGCATAGGGCTGGCCATCGATCACACACCACCCTGTCATCTGGTTTCCGTTTCCATCCAGATAGTGCGTACCCGCATCCGTCTCGACCCATCCAGCCTGACTGATACCATCCACAAAAAAATAATCTTTTCCTTCAAGCTGTATCCAGCCCTGTGCTGGTGCGCCGGTCTCATCGTAGTATTTCAGAATGCCCTCCACCTTTTTCCACCCATTCAGTCGGCCCTTCACCCGGCCGTCAGAATCAAGCTCCCAAGTCTTGCCATCCTCTTGATAGGTTCCGGTGCGCGGGTGTCCCGTTTTGTCAAAGCAGTACTCCACATCATCCAATGTGAGCCAGCCGGTATACAGTTGTCCGGTCTCTGGCTGAAAGTAGTAGTATTTTCCGTCCACCTTGGCTTCACCTCGGGTGATTTTTCCATCCTCGTCAGCATAGCCGATATAGCCATCCTCTTCGATCCAGCCGATCTTCAAAAAATGATTGCTGCCAAAGTAGTAGAGACTATGGTTGATCTCATACAGGCCCTGCACGCGTGTGCCAGTGGCCGGCGAAACAAAATAGCGGTGCAGGCCTTCTCCCTGCCACCCCACAGCCTTGCTCCGGATCATCTTATAGCCCCCGAAGGCAGCTCCTGCAAGCAAGCATAGGCACACCAGCACCACACCCGCTGATTTCAGCGGTTCTGGCAATTTTTTCCTTCTTGTGTTTTGCGTCACGCTAAACCGATAGCGCTTGATTTTCTGGCGTTTCATTCTCATCTTTCCATATAAAGATTCAGCCCCCGGTGGAATGCCAGAGGCCGAATTTCATGTTCAATAGGCGTCCTGTACCGTCTCTTTGCCGTTTTCACGGTAAGTCGTCACCGTAAATCCATCATAATACAGCAGTCCGTCTTCACCGTCACCGATGCAGCTGGACGCATACTCCGAACTGGTCGGCTTACCAATGGCAGCATACAGCTTGGAGACATCCTTGCCCACATACTTCAGGGCAGTTTCCAGACTGGCAGTCTCTGCCGGAGCGGCCTGCTCTGCAGGAGCCGCCTCACTGGCAGGCTTGCTTTCCACCGGCTGGGGTTTCTCCGCCTTGGAAGAAGCTGCCGCTTCCGTTTTTGCGGGCTCGGATTTTGTCTTCGGTTCAGCTTTTGATTCCACCTTGGATTCTGCCGGTGCTTCCGACACGGCCTCGCCTACAACAGAGGACGCTTCAGAAGCAGTTTCCGAAACAGCCTCGCTTTCCGATGCATCCTCTGATGCCGACTCGGACGAAACCGGATTCGACTCCACTGGGGAAGCCGATTCCGACACCGACTCCGCTACAGAAGCTGTACTTGTTTCCGCTTTTGCCCCGCAGCCAGATGCCAGAAGCATCACACCACAGAGGATTACACCCATCATCTTATAACTTGCTTTCATTTTGTTTTATCCTTCTTTCTATTCTTTCAATCGGTCAAAGAACAGCAGACCCATTCTCCATCCGACAGGAATGCTACTTTTAATTTCTGCTCCTGTACATTATGCGGGAGATATGCCGTAAACGGCTGTGTTCCCTTTCCGCAGGGGGAGGCTTCGTAGGTTTCGTTCCCCGTCAGGATGTAAATAGGGGAATCGTCATCCACGTTCTGCCCGCTCAAGTCACCCGTCAGGCAGAATGTCCCTTCCATGCGGCTGTCCTCTCGCTGCGCCTTCACGCTTGTTCTGATGTCTGCCGCCGCAACCGCTGTGCGTTCCGGCGCGGGCAGTTCCGGGGCGCGTTCCAGCAGCCAGTTCAGGTTGCGCTCAACCAGCTCCACCAGCAGCACATCAGGCTGTTCTTCCATAGCCGCTGTCAAACGGTATGGCATATTCCGAGAGAAGCAGGCACTACCGTAGCTCTGCGCCAGGAAAGGATGCAGATTGATACCAAAAGAATCCCGGTAAACAAAAACACTGCCGTCTGCCTCAGAATTTTTTGTGTGGATTGTGATATCATCCGCTGAGTGGAATTTTTCGTCATACTGATATGTAAAATCGTATGCCGTATCCTGTTCCGTCTCGCTTCCAGCAGGGTACACCATCTCATACAGATCGCCGGTATGCGGAAGTTTTTTCCCCGTAACAAAGGGATCAAACTCCACCTCACAGCCTTTCAATTCCTCCAGCAGGGCCTGTGCCGCGAGCTGTGCCCCCCGCATGTTCCAGTGGCTGTCCAGGCGGTAATACAACTGCTCTTTGGAGTTGGACAACACCTCAAACAAATCTATATATCGGACGTCCTGCTGTTCCATCTGCTGTTTTAGCAGTTGGGCGTTCCGTACAGAAGCTGCCACATAACGCGTCGGCATCTGACTGCTGTACATCGAATTTTTATTCGGTGCGATCGTAAAGCAGAAATCGATGCCGTTCTGTTCACAGTACTCTTGCATCAGCCCCAGCGCATGAGCAGCCGCATAGCTCTGTCTGGCTGTAAAAAGATTTGTACCAGTATAGTCCTCAAGGGTGCTTTTATAAAACAGCCAGCTATCCTTTCCCAGCAGCACACTGTTGCTGTCAAGCGTCTTAAATGCGGCTTCCGTAAGCCAATCGTTCAGCGTGATCATCTCATGGCGAAAGCCGAAATGATCCGCAAAATAATCTGCAAAATCATTCAGGATGCCGGTATTGAAGTTTCCATCCTCTTTCCGCAGCTCCGGAAAGGGTGCAAGCTGCTCATTTCCAACCGCATTTTCCTCCTGCCAAGGCATCACTGCCGCAGGCAAAATGCAAACTGCGGCAATAACTCCCACAAACAGGACGTATCCTAATTTTTTCACTTGCATTTTCCCACCTCAGAACTGGAAATAGATAAAGGGCACATAGGACGCCGCCGATAAATGCAGAATGTCCACCAACAGAAGTGCCAGCGCCCCCGCATAACTCAGCACTCGAAGACACACATACACACTTCCGGTCTGCTGCTCCGCTTTACGGCAGACTAGCGGCAGAACCGGTGTGCTGCCCACAAGGCCAAGCAGCAGCGCAAACATAGTCAGAGGTGTCAGGCACTGTGCCAGCAGCAGCCCTGTCTGGGCAGAAGCACAGATACCCGAGAACATCGCCCCGATCATCGAGAAGGCCTGTCCCATGTTGTCTGCCCGGAAAATCACAAAACCAATCAGTACCACCAGCAAGGTGTATAGGTGTTTCAGCACTGTTTCCACCGGGTTTCGCCTGTTTTTCCCGTACTTTCCAAGCCCGAACAGCTTTTTTGCTGCGTCCTCTGTAACGATAAAGAAGCCATGCCACAGACCCCAGATGATAAAAGTCCAGTTAGCTCCGTGCCACAGGCCCGTACAGAAAAACACGATCAGCTTGTTGCGGTATGTCTTTGCCTTTCCCTTCCGGTTTCCGCCCAGAGGGATATACAGGTATTCCCGGAACCAAGTGGAAAGGGAAATATGCCATCTGCGCCAGAATTCCTGAATGCTGGACGAAACGTATGGATAATTAAAGTTTTCCTTGAAGTGGAACCCGAAACACAGACCAAGTCCAATGGCCATGTCACTGTATCCGCTGAAATCAAAGTAGATCTGGAGCAAGTAGCATACTGCAGCCAACCAAGCCGTCCGGCTGTCCAACACAGAACGTTCTGCACTATAGATCAGCGTCACAACACTGCCGCAGACATCGGCGATCAGCAGCTTCTTGCTCAAACCAATAATGAACCGGCGCAGGCCATTTGCCAGTTGTTCCAGCGTATGGCGGCGGCCCTTGATTTCATCCGCCACATCTTCATAGCGAACGATGGGCCCGGCCACCAGCTGCGGAAACAGCGCAATGTACAGCAGCACATCCCGAAAGCGGGTGCTTTTCAGTCGTTCGTTTCGGTATACGTCGATCACATAGCTCAAACCCTGAAATGTAAAGAACGAGATGCCCACCGGCAGAACGATAGAAGGTACCGTAATCGCCACGCCCGGCAGCTGATCCACCGTCCTCACCAGAAATGTCAGGTATTTGAAAACACCCAAAACTCCCAGATTGACCGCCACTGCAACGTAAAGCACTCCCTTCCGCCCGGAAACGAACAGGCCCGCCAGATAGTTGCAGAATACGGAAAAAAGCAGAAGCAATACATACCACAGTCCACTGAACGCATAGAACAGCAGACTGGACGCAATGAGCCAGAGATTTTTTGCTTCTCTTTTGGGCAGAAGATAATACCCGCCAAGCACAATGGGTAAAAACAGACACAGAAAAATTACGGAACTAAAAACCATTTACGGCCACCTCAGCGATTACGGAAACTGGTAGCTGAACACGGTTTTATTCAGCGGCATTTTATACATATTGTATTCGGCATGGCCATATTTACCGGCACGATAACCCCATTCCAATTCCACGTCATAAATGTAGGGCGTGCCGTTCTCGTGGATCATGACCCATGCATGGTCCGAATCCTTGTGGCCCACACCGCCGGATACAACATAAGCGTCGTAACCCAGCCGCCGGGCCATATAAAGGAACTGGCCTGCAAAGCAGTAACAGTTGCCCTTTTTGTGTTCAAACATAAACAACGCACTTTCTTCTGCCCAGTCCGTAGTGCCTCTTGCCTGATGCGGACGAGCAAGATATGCGCCGTGATCTCGGACATACAAATATGCAGCACGCAGTTTCTGTGCTTTTGTCATGCCGGAATTAGTGCACTCGGCCAACGCTTGATCCACATAACCGTCCAGAACTGCGTTGCCAGAGGTATAACGGCCATCTGCGCCAAAGGTGAGATGCCCTACCGCACCGTTCGTCAGAAACGAACCGTCCGCCATAACATAATACATGCCGCCATCGATCTCCTGCAGGCCCTCAGCATACTGGTCAATAGCATAGCCATCCTGCGAGACATGGTAAAGCTTACCATCAATGGTTGCAAAGCCAGCAGGATAGCTGTCAAAGAAACTGCCTGTCACCGACACATGACACAGCACACCATCCACTACTGCAAAGCCAGTGGGGTAGCTGTCAATGGCGCTGCCCTCTTCTGACACATGGTACACTCCGTCTTCGATCTGCACAAAACCGGACTGATAGACATCCAACTGACTGTCCGTATAGTGGTACAGCCTGCCATCCTGTACTTCAAAGCCGTTCTTTCGAAATAGACTTCCGCCCAAGCCAAATTTGCTTTCCTCTGTATCGATCCCCAGAAATTCCATCACTGCTTTGATGCAATTTTCATCTTCTTGTGCCGGCATGACCGCTGCCTGTTCCGCATGGGCTGTTGGCATCAGAAACATGGCCGATACCGCTAAAACAGAAGCCGTCACCTTGAGTTTTTTCAACATCTTTTTCATACCCCTCTATTTGATTTTATTGATACTCGTTCCAGATTTGCTCCTTCAGCTTTTTCTCCTGCCTGCGCAGTATTCGTGCCGAAAGGACTGCCGCAACAGCTGAAGCGATCATTCCAACGATTCCAACCACGAAAAAAATCTGTCCGGTGGACACACTCTCTCCCTCCTTATTTGAGCCATCCGCTTGTATAAAGCTGGTCGATCAAATTTTTCAGCACCGTCATCTGAGCATCTTCCGTGCCATTTGCCTGTGCCTGACGGTACTTCTGCACTGCAGATTCATAGCAGTCGTCCGCCAGCTGATATTCCCGTTTTTCAGCGGGTTTTGTGCCCTGCCAGTCGATCAGCAGATACGCCCGTTGCATATCAAACCGATAGTCCAGCGGATACTGTTGTGCAAGCTCGGTCAGAATATCATCAGCCTCCTGATACTGATTCAATGCCTGCAGCACCGTCGCAAGGTTCAGCTTAGTGGAAATGGTTGCGTAGCCACTTTCCACCAGCTCCCGTAATAGTTGTTCCGCTTTCTTGTAGTTCTGTTCAGTGTTCTGCTTGTCCGCAGCCGCCTGCTGCAGCTGGATATCCACCAGCATCTCTTTTTCCAGCACAGTCTGGCTTTCCGGCAGTGCCTGACAGCCGCGTTCCAGAATTCTTTCAGCGTAAGCTGTATCCTCCATGTTCAGCGCAGTGCGTGCTGCTGCCAGATATGCATGGCCCAAGAGCTGCGGGTCTGTCACCTCATCAAGTACTTTCTCGTACAAGGCAAGTGCTTCCGAATTCTGCTTCTGCAGCGACTTGATCTCGGCGGCAACCAAATCGCAGTCGCCTGAAGAGGCCCCGCGCTCCTGCAGCGTTCCCAATGTGCTCTGTGCCTCTTTTATCTTGCCGTCATTTGCCAGCGCAATGGCAAAGCTGCGGTAGCTGTCCGTGCTTGCGCCCTGAGTGCTGACCGCCGTCTGCAGCTCCCGCACTGCGTTTGCGTAATCCTTCAGTTCGATGTAGCAGTTGCCCTTGATAAAGTGCATCTGTTCTACTGAGACCGAATCCATGTTTTTTTTCGTCAGATTGCCAGAAGAAACGGCGCTGTCCAACTGGTCGATCGCGCTCTGATAATCACCGGTACGGTACAGCAATGCCGCCATCTGCAAATACGCATCTGCACGTCCCGGCTGCTGCTGAATCGCGCTGTCCAACAGCTCTCTTGCCGTATCATATTCCAGATTCTGCTCCGCCTGATCTGCCTGTGCCAAATTCAGCAGATAGACATTTTCGCGCTCACTGCGCATTCGTTCCACACCGTAATAGCAGCTGTACGCACTGGCTGCGAAACAGGCTGCCAGCACCACCGCCGTAACCCGCTTTCGGAACTGACATTTTTTGTAGCCCAGATCCATCTGGTCGATGTTTTTGAGCGCACGCAGCATCTCCGACGCCTGTTGGAAACGTCTAGTCTGCTGCTTCTGCATGGCGCGCACAATGATCGTCTGCATAGAGCGGCTGATTTTAGGGCGATAATGCTCTAACGGAGTCACTTCTCCCAGTGATTTTTCCGGAGCATGTCCCGTGACCGCATAGTAAAGAGTAGCACCCACAGCATAGAGATCGGTCGCCATAGAGATTGGTCCATAGTCCTTCTGCCTGTCGGGCTGCGCCTGTGCGCCTGTGCTCTGCGGCATAGGCACTGTCTCCTCCATCGGCGGAGTCCATGCATCCATCACTACGGTTACGCCGCTCCCCTGCGCATTTTCCAGCGGCATCGTGGCAGCCCCCATGGGAACAGTCGCACTACCTACAGACACCCGATTTTCCGGCATAGCCACTGTCGGCATCTGCGGTGTATGCTGCGGCCCGCTCTGGGTGAAGACCTGATACTGTTCCGGTGCGGCATAGCCATCCGTCACGCCCACAGCCGTTTTATCCCGGCGGAAGATCAACGATGTATTAAAGTCGATGAGGCAGATATCTCCGCTGTTGGTAATCATCACATTGCCCGGCTTAATATCGCAGTGGATAATAGCCGGTTTTTCGTTGTTTTCCTGATGCAGATACTGCATCACTTCACACAACTGACATGCCCAGCGGTAGCACTCTTTCTGATTGACCGGGCCGTTCTGTTCCACATACTGCTGTAGGTTTTGGCCGCTGATAAGATCCATCACGGTGTAAACGCAGCCATCGTTTCCAGATAAAACATCGTAAATTCGCGGAAGATACTGGTGCTTCAGGCTCTTCAAGATCGACGATTCATTTTCCTGATTCATGATGTGCTGATACTGCAGCTGGGTGCGCTTGATCACCACATCAATGTTCATGCCTTTTTTATGCGCAACGAACAGATCGCCCGTTCCGCCCAGCCGGTTCAGCACCCGGATATTTTCATAATCCGGGTTGGTGAAGCCCAGTACTACATTTTCACTCACAGGATCCTCCCTAATTTCTGGTTGTATTCTATCGGCGCTGCCTCGCCGGAAAGCCTTGCCCACACTTCGATCCAGTCATCCGTACCAGACGTCAGAGAGCTCAGGTCGTTCCATTTCAGTGCCAGTGCTGTGATGTTGTCCGTCTCTCCGCAACTGCGGCAGAATCCCACCGCCGCCTGCAGCCGCTGCTGTAGCTGCTCGCGGCTGTCCGTTTCCATCAGCAGTCCATGCAGCTCTTTCCGCGTTGTGTAGTGGCACAATCCGTCGCTGCACAGCAGCACTGCGCCCTGCACCGGACGCTTTGTGCATTGAAAAACCGGCTCCATTCTGCCATAGCCAAGACACTGCAGCAGGATACTGCTGCGTCGGTCGGTAATCAATGCTTCGGGCGAAAGCCTGCCTGCTTCCACCTCGCGCATCGCCAGCGTCTGGTCCTTGCTTAGTTGTACCAGCCCCAGGCCGTCGTCCAAATAGATTCGGCTGTCACCGACCTGTACTTGATATAAAGCATCCATCGTCAATAGCAGCGCCGAGACCGTTGTGCCCAACTGAATACCCGTTTTCACCGAATAGCTGCACAGCGCCGTATGGAGTGTTTCCAACATTCTGTGCCACGAAAAGAACACAGCATCTGCCGTCAGCCCGCTCTGGACGATCTCCGGCAGCTGTTGCTCGAACCATTCCTCAAAGCAGCGGACTGCCCCGGTGCTTGCAAGTTCACCGGACTGCAGTCCGCCCACGCCATCGCACACCACCAACATTGCGATCGTCTCTCTGCCAAAGTTGGAAATGCGTGCGCAAAAACTGTCCTGATTGGAAGGGCGCGTGGCCCCTTTATCCGTGATATGTACCAGCTGCAATGCCATATCAAGCCCCTGCCACCACGCTGAACACGATATCTGCCATACGGATGGTATCGCCCGCATGGAACTGCGTCGGCTTGGAAGGCTCCAACCGCTGCTCATTCAGGTAGGTATGGTTCTGCGTGTTGTTATCCACAATATAGTAGCTACCGTTCTCGATCAGGATATAGGCATGGTCGTTGCCCAGATAGCAGTTCTGGGTGTGCACTGTGTAGTCCACTACGTCCTCTGCACGGCCAATGTGGAAATTGGTATGAGTGACATGGATATACTGGTTCGTCGCCTTCTGTACCAAATATAACTCCCCAGCCTCGCCGGAGCTGCCAGCGCCCATAAGCGTCGTACGGGCAGTTCCGCCATTGCCTGCTGCAAGTACCACAGTATGGCCGCCGGCCTGCTGCACTGGCGGCTGTGGCAGCACATGGTCAGCTGCTGCAGGGGTCGGCTTATCTGCCGGCTGCTCCGGGGCTGGTGCCTCCTGCCGGAATGGGTTGTCCTGTTCTTCTGCCGAGTGCTTTTTCTTGTCCTTTTTTCCACCAAATAGGCCACCGAACAGCCCGCCACGCTTCTTTTCTTTTTCAGATTTTTTCTCAGCCTTTTCGGCCTTTTCATTTTTTTGTTTCTTCTTCGGCTCCGGCTGGCTGGCAATAAAGGGATTGTCTCCCTGCTGTGCTGCAAACGAGCCATCCTGCACCGGCTGTTCTGCCGACACATGGGCGGGAGCCGGTTCCGGTTTGTACATTACAGGTTCCGGTCTCAACGAAGCGCCACCGACCTCCGACTGACAGACTGGCGGTTCGCTGACCGGAGGCTTCAGCCCATAAGTAGCTTTTGACGGCTCAGCCTGCGTCGGGATCTCTTCTATCTGCTTTTCTAAATCGACAAAGGAGAACTTTTCGCCGTACAGCAGCTGACGAGACAGGACGCTGATCACACGGCTGTCGTGAGGCATCTGTCTGCCTACCATGCGTAGAACATAACCCGCCAGTTCCGTGGGAGTGTATTCATCCGGCGCTGCCTGTACCGGAACATACATCACATATGCATGGCCTGTAGCATCCAGATAAATATGTTCTGGTGTGAGGTCAATTTTGTGCGGGTCAAGCAGATACTCGTCGCACTCTTTTTCTGCCCTGCACAGTGCCATAAAGAAATTGCTCAGCCGTGTCTCATGCTCTAGGATCCGCGCCGCCTGTACCAGCGGCGTCAGACCGGTGATATTGTACAGTAATCTGCAGCCCGCATTGATCCACTGAATATTGAGTGGCAGCATCCCGCTGATCTGGTTCGACACCAGCATTCCGCGATCCACTTCATCCAACAGTTCATCTGCTCCAAGCGTTCTTTCCAGATAGGTAGCGCTGCCTTGTGTGACAATGGTAAATTTCTCCATAGTGCACGGTCCTTTCCGCAGTTTGTGTTTTGCCGTTTTTTACTTCCAGAGTCGGCAGCAAACTTTTTGTGTACTTTCAAATTCTCCAAAGTGGAACATTTCAATGTAAAATATGAGCCGGACTTTGTAGGATATCTCGATCACGACATCATTTCCGCTGATCTTTCCGCTTTTTATCTTGATGCCGTTCAATCCATCCACAACGCCTATATTCTGCAGCATCTTATCTGCGTTTTCCGTATTTCCTCCCAGATAAGATGCAAACCTTTTTTTCACAGTGCTCAAAGACAGATAGTCGGTAAAAACCATCGAATTTGAGAAGGACCCTCCGCCGACATCATACTTTGAGTCACTGGAAGCACCAATGCCGTCTGTGAACTTTTGCAGCAGACTCAGCGGAAGCTTTTGCAGTGTTTTTACGTCCGTCTTTGAATTTTTATAATTTTCCAGTGCAATGCTCTGCCCTGTCTGCTGCAATGCATGTGAGATCATGCTCTGTGCCGTAAACATATTGATCAAACTGTACAGTGCCATCATGGCGATCAGAAACAGTGTCAATGAAATGCACGCTTCCAGCGCCATTACACCCTCTTCTGCGTAAAACAGATTTCTCTTTTTTTTCTGCATCTGCTCAATACCCCCTATACATGACCCGATTTGCTTTCCAAACCGAATTCCGGGAGAGCGAAGGCACCGGGAGCACCGACACAAAATCGCCTTTTACGTTCATGCGCAGTGCTGTGTAGGACTTATCCAAATCAAATTTGGGGTAAATGCCAGACAGCTTCTGAGAGACCGATGCATCATTGACCAAATTCTTCTGGGTCGCTTCCATTTCGATCAGGTCCGCAAAGCGTTTGACCAGATCCTTTTCGTTCCAGATCAGCATCATAACAAACATACTTCGGCTGTAGGTCATGCATAGCTTGTTATCTCCCACATAAAGGCCATTGCTGCCTTTCAGATTGGGCAGATCTTCAACGCCTTTGCCGTCCGACTCCAGTCCGCCCAGGATAACGCCGCCTGCCTCAACCTGCTTCACCTTTTCCTGCAATGTCTTTTTCTGGTCATCCGTCATGGCAACCAGTTTTTGCAGCTTTCCGGGAAGTTTCGACAAGCCTTTTGCGCAAAAATGAATATCCTCCGACGCCTTGATAAAGGGAATATCCTGTGCACCGTTACAGATCAGCACGGTATCCACATATGCTTCTGCTGCAACCAGGAAAACTTTTGCCAGCATATCTGTCATTTTGTACGGAATGCCAAGCAGGGACAGTGCACCAGCCAGGCCCGCGCTCAATGCTCTTGCTTCAACATTGGATGTCACCGGCTTGTAGTCCAGCGCCACACGCAGGGCCAGCATCGTGTAGAAGATCGCCTTCTGATTTTCCCGTTCATGTTCACTTCCGATCAGAAGATACTCCGTCTCGGCACCACAGAACGAATAATTCGTTTCCTCCTTTGCGTCAAAAATAGCGGTCAGGTTATTTTCGCTTTTTGCTACTTCTGCCGCCAGGCCATTTGAGCCTTTTATGCTCACGCCCGACATTGTCTTTTTTGAGGCATAGTCCGTGCGGTTCGTTGTGGTATAGTTCAAATACCCAACCAGATACAGATGATCGCCGATATCTGCCTTGATGTTTGACAGATTGGAAAGAATATTGGCTCCAGCCGTCACCATGCTGAGCATGGACTTCATCGAATTGAGCAGTTTTCCGATCTTGGTTTTTGCGTCATCCGCCTTCGACGTATCGGCCGAAGCAGCAGTCGAAACGCCGCCCTGCCATGCCGTCAGATCCATGATCTCGTTTACAAAATCAATGGCATCTAGATCTGCCTGTGCCAATGCCGCATCCTTCTGTTCATACGGAGACTCCAGCGTATAAGCACTGTTGCTGCGGTCCTTCTTGCTCGGCAGGCCTGCAAAATTCTGATCGTAGTACTCCGTATTGATCACGCTTTGCAGTTTCGGGTCGTAGCTTGCACTCAAAGACATGATCGTGCTCAGTGCTTCTGCAATGGATGAGAAGCTTGTAACATTGGAATCCGCCTTATTGATCAGATCATTTGCTTCTTTCAGCATCGAATTAAAGTTGTCCGAATCCGACAGCTTGCTCATATCGGTCAGATGAAGCCCTTCCTGAAGTTTTGTGATCTTGTCTGCATCGTCAAGGGTCAGGTCACTCAGATCCATATCCTTCACACGGTTCAGTTCTTCTGTCAGGCCGGAAATTGCCGTGCTGCAGGAATCCGTATTATAATCCTTCAGTATTTTATTGGCCTGAGAGCTGTCTGCGGCTTTCACCGTTGCATCGGCCGCATTGCTTATCGTCTTCAGGTCCGCCTCCTGCTGCTGCAGCTGTTTAAGCTGCTGTTCCAGCTTCGTTTTTTCTTCGGCCGTAATATCTTTCTTTTCCAGTTCTTTTTTGGTCGCGTCGATCTGACCTGTCAGGGTCGTAACCGTTGTTTCTTCGCCGGAGGTGTCCACCTTTGTGTTCTTGGCGTCTCCTACGGCATTTACGGCATCCTTACCAACGCTTACCCAGCCATCCAGCACTTCATCCTGCGTCTTTGCCACATCCTTGAGGTCCTTATTCAGCGACTCTGTACTCTTAATTTCTGCCTGCAGCTTCTTTTCGTATTCCTTTTTGGCTTTCTGCGCATTCTCCAGTGTCTGCTCATACCGCTTATTGTATGCGTCGAGCTCATCGACGGTCGCATTTTCTCCCGGTTTTTCTCCCATCGTCTTTTTCAGCTCGTTCAATGCGTCATCGAATGCGCTGTGTGCCGAATCATAGGAGGTCGTTTTCTCGTTCAGGGATTTTACGCTGTCCTTGGCTTTTTCCAGTTTTTTTGTTACGTCCAGCGTTTTGGTTGCCGTATCCGCAATGCTGCTGCCGACCTTCAGGAACTTAAGGCCCGGAATGCTGTTCTGTACCTCTTTGATGATATCCTGCAGGCCTGTACTGCCGAACTCGGAGACTAGGACCGTCGGGAGAGTCAGCGTGCTATAGTCCAGAACCTGTGCCTTTAAGATATCCGTGTCCGCCAACGGATATACGCCTGCCGCCGCTGCACTTGTTGTGCGGAAGCTCCGGGTATCGGTCGTATCCTGCGCATTCAGGTACTTTTGGAATGCTTCCTCAAGGTCTTTGTTGCCGGTATATCCATTATCCACCGACGGGTCATCATTCTGCGCCATTGCAAGCAGACCAAACCGGCTTTGTAAAAACGAATCATAATCCGACAGCACCGACAGTGCACTGGTGTTCATCGCATCATCCAGGCCCGTCAATGCAGACTGATATCTGCTTGCTTCCACCAGAATACCCGCTACCGCATAAAACGGCACGACCAGCAACGCAAGCATCAATGAGATCGCGCCGCAGGTATTCTTTATCATTTTGTCCTTTTTCATCATTTGTCCTCACACGGATGTTTCTGACTTTCGCAGAATAATTAAAGATCCTTTTTCTTCACGATAAATGCAAGAACTTTCTCCAGCAGATCAACATAATCATTCTTTGCAACGTTGCTCACTACATAATTCAACGTCTTGGTATAGTCCACGGTATTGATATAGTGCGAAAGATCTGTGCACATCGCCCGCCCCGTCGCATAGTAAACGCGCGTGCCGCTGACCCCAAACAGCTCCAAGAAATTGCCAAACGGAATCCTGTACTCGGCCGTGATATTCACAACCACATGGCGCTGTGCAACTCCATCGTAGACAGTCTTTGCTTCAACGACCGGCATCCCGACCTGCGTTGCCAGACTCCCCTTGCGAATAAGCCATTTTCCATATTTTATGGCACGCTGTTCGTTTTTTTCTTGCAGTTTTCCGCTTTGGTAACGGCTGGGACTCAATGCAACTTTTACTTCTTTGCTGATATATCCCGTGATCGGGTCTGTTTCTGCGTACGCATATGTCTGCGCAATTTTGTTGGCCGTTTCATCTGCAGCACGTATCACCACAAACTGCTGGAACAGCAAAAATCCATAACCCCAGATGAAAAAAAGAACAAACAGCGTCAGCGTAATGACCAGCAGGCCCTCAATGGCCTCCATACCATCTTCCTGTACGCGCAAAAGGCTTTGTTTCCACTCTTTCATGGCCCTGTCCTCCGCGTTCAGCTGCGCTTCACACGCCAGCTCAGCATCACCTGCGTGTCGTTGCCGTCCATCTTTGCAGGGCACTTGCCGTTGGCGTCGAAATATCCGGCTTCAACCAGCAGATAGTCGATTACCTGCGTGCCTCTGCCATTGATAAAGCCCCACTTGCCGTCCTTGCACACCGCTGCAACGCCGCCGGAAAAGCTCTTGGCTGCATCATATTCCGGTGCGATCACCGCAGTGCCGTCATTGGCTGCAAAGCCCCACTTGCCGTTCTTGGCAAACGCAAGGCCATTGCCGCGGTTCAGATCGACCTCGTCTGCATCCAGTGCGCCCTGCTGCTCGCCGGCCTCCGAATACAGGTTCCACTTGCCGTTTTTCTTGGCAAGATATACGCCGTTTACCAGCCAGCTGCCATTTTCGGTCAGCTGGATTTCCTCATAGCTGTCGCCCTGCTGTGCACCGGTCTGATCCACAAAGATCCATGCGCCGTCTTTCTGCACCGGTGCCTTGCCGTTCTGGAACATGCCGGCAGCCTGATAGCCGTTCAGGTATTTCTGGCCGTTGAGGTCGATATAGCACCAGTCGGAGCGGCCCTTCAGCTGCACAGGGATCAGGCCCTGGCCGTAACCGTTGGCCTGCTCGACCTGCGCCATAAAACGGCCCACCATCAGGCTCTTGCTGAGCTGGAAAACATAGCTCTCACCTTCATAGCTGCTGCACAGCACCGCCGTGTCCTGCCCGACCGGGCCAACGAATGCGTAGCTCTGATCCAGAAGGTCGCCGTCCGCACTGCTGAAAAGAACATTTTCCTCGCCATTCCAGCCCAGATACACGCCATCCATGCCAGCCGGTGCCAGCGATTCATAATTTGCAGCAGAGGTCTCGCAGGCATAGTAAGCCTCGTTCCAGTACTGCATCATGGTATCATTGAAAGAGACCTTGGCGGCATCCGCGCTCTTCAGCACATCGACCACCGTGTCGTAATCGCCGTCTTCATAATAGATTGCCGCATACTTTTCCCAGTAATCGGCGCGCTCCGGGTATGCCGCAACCGCCGCCGCATAGGCCGATTCTTCGGTATTGCGCACATTTCTCGTCGGACAGTCCTCATAATATTCCGCGCAGGCTGCCAGATACTCATCGTACAGCGCCTGTGTGGGTTTTGCTGCAATGGCACTCTGGTAGTTCTGCAGTGAAAGCTGGAACAGCTTTTTCCCGCGGTAATACTGCGCCGCTTCCACCGTGTTCTGCTGCGTTTTGACATCGTTCATGGTATTCAGGCCCAGAATCGCCCAACCCGCAATACAGACCACCACAAGTGCCACCAGCGCTACAAGACGCGTTTTTTTCATGTTTTACTCCTCCTGTGCCTTGATCAAAACATTCCCGTCAAAATCGTTACCAGATACCCCAGATAGAAGAAGGGGCCAAACGGCAGGCCGTCCTTGCGTGTTGCCTTTTTGCTGACCAGCAGTGCAATGGCTGCCACCGCCGCAAGAACATGCGAAACCAGCAAAAAGCTGAATGTCCCGTATATTCCCAGGATCAGCGCCGCTGCCGTGATCATCTTGATGTCTCCATATCCAACGCCGCCGCGTGATGCCAGCCGCACAAGGAAAAACACCACAAAAAACACTGCTGCTGCCAGAACGCTGTTGAGTGCCATGGGCACAGCGTCTGTCCCGCTGAGCACAAAGTCCAGAACCGTGCACCCCGCAAAAACTTCCGCCGTGCACAGCACGATCCAGTTGGGGATCTTATGGCTCAGTGCGTCGATATACGCTGCCGCAGTAAGCAGCGTTCCCAGCAGCACAAGGCGCAGCAGATTCGGCGGGTATGTGCCCGCCCGCAGAACCAGCATATATCCGCTGGCAAAGCCCCCGCCGCTGCAAGAAGCAGAGCCGCTGCCCACTGCGTTTGTTTTTCCGGTTTAAGCCCTGTTTTTTTCTGCACGAACCAGACTGCCGCAAGGTTCAGCCCGACACTGCATACCGCAATGATCCATTCCATTGATCTTGTTTTCCCTTCAGACGCGTCCGCTCAAAAAGTTTCCAACCGATGTGCCCGTTGGCTCCAGCACCCGGCCCAGCAGCTTGACAACAAGTCCCGCCACGATCAGCATGACAGCGATCAGCGCCACCGTAATGATCACATCAAGGCCGCTTTCATCTTGTGCAGCCCTGCGCCATTTTTCTTTCAGGCCGGTGCCCATATTCCAGAGTAAAATTTCCGCTTTTAAAAGACCCCTTGATAATTTTCGCATCGATTCTTCCTCTCTTCCTCGTTTCCTTCAGGCTGTACCGCTCCTCAAGGGCAGTACAGCCCGCAGGAAACGAGTCCTGCCCCGCAAGGCAGGACCCACTCCGCACTTACTTCAGCTGGGCAAAGGTGCTGTCCAAACCGCTGACCTGCTGGTCAGCCTTGCCGATGACATCACTTGCAATACGAGCAACGACGCCAACGATCACGATGCCCAGTGCCACCAGAACGATGGTGACAATGATGTCCATGCCTTCGTCCTCTTCGCACATCTTCTTCAGCTCGTTCTTTGCCACGTTGGCAGTAACCAGAGCCTTGACATACAGCTTGTTCATGAAGTTGTTCATAAGTAATTCCTCCTGGATAAATATTATATAAACAGCGTATCTGTTTATATTTTCTTAAATAGCCGTGCTCATGCCGGTCATTGCCGCCACCATGATGATCATGATGACGCCCACCAGCACGATGGTGGTAGGTGCCAGCAGCTGTGCGGCAGCATCGTCGCCGCGGCGTAGCAGCATCTGGCGGCGCTGGGAGATCAGCTCATCCGACTGCTGGCGCATGATGGTGGTCACGTCCGAGCCGCCCTTTTCAATGTTCTGGATGATGATGCTGGCAAATTTGCGCACTTCCGGCGAACCGGTGCGGACGCCAAAGTTATAAATGGCCTCGGCACTGGCCGTGCCGTTATCCATTTCGCGGCAGGCTTCCTGCATCAGGTCGTAAATGACGCCCTTCTTGCTCTTGGCCACGATGTACCATGCTTCCTTCAGGATCATGCCGCAGTTCATCAGCAGCGTCAGTTTGGAAACCACGTTGGAAAACTCCATCATGCACTCTTCGCTGCGCTTTTTAAGCTGGTTGCTCATCTCATTTGCACCGTTGGAATAGATGACGGCCACCATTGCCACACCGGCGATCAGCACAACGAATACCATGTAGCCGTCCATGAACACCGAAGCACAGAACGCCAGCGCCAGCACTAGCAGCGACATGGACAGCGTGCGCGCCCAGTACAGCCGCGCCCAGTATTCCACAAAGCGTCCGCCGTTTTCCGGGTGCAGAATGGCAGAAGCCGACATCATTTTTTTGCCGACAGCCGAATCCATGGAAAACACCGGCAGTTGCTGCATGGCAAAGCCTGCCGCCCACAGCTCCTTATCACTGAACTCCTTCTGCGGCACGCCCTCAATGCGCCAGTCCTCTTTTCTGCCGCGCAGGGCGAAGAGGATGAACAGTGCGGTCAGCGCCGTGCCCAGCACCAGACAGATCAATTTTACAATCAGCATCGCTTCTCACCCCACCGCAATAATTTTCTGGCCCCAGATATACGCGCCCACAAACATTGCAAGGCCGACCGTAACGACCGCAATACCCGTCGGTGAAGCCAGATTCTGTGCAAACGTTGCATTCGTGCTGCGCATCAGTGCAACCATCAGCACAGGTGCCACCATGATCACGTTCAGTTCGGTCTCATTTGCGTGGATCTTGGCCTGGATCTCGTCCTCCACTTCCATCCGCTCGCAGATGATATCGTGGGTCTGGTTGATCACGCGGCTCATGTTGCCGCCGGGGCCGTAGCACACCTGGAATACATTATTAAAGTCTTCGATTTCTTCCACGCCGCTGCGCTTGGCAAAATCGTCCATCATAACGTCCAGTGTCACATTGATCTGCTCTGCACGGCGGAACTGATCCAGTTCCTTTGCAATCAGTGCATCATCCGAATACTGCATACACATATCGGTGTATGCGGCATTGAATGCATCACGTACCGTACTGTTGGCCGCCAACGAAGCCGTGAGCGACTCCAACATATCGCGGAACTGTTTACGCAGCACATCACGGCGTTTTTCGGCCAGCTTACGGCTGCGCACCGGCAGAAATACCCGGCCTGCAATCAGACCCACCACCACAAAGGCCGCTGCATTGCTGATATAGGACAGCAGTATCCGCACCATCTTTCTTCCAAAGACAGTTGCGGAAATGCTCATGAAATATAAAGCCGAGCAGGATATGACAAAGGAAGCACTGGGTGCAGAATATACGGACTACAATCTTGTGGTTGCCGGCCCATTGGGAATGCCAACCGAGCAGTCTACCA
>OGPR01000865.1_pt1 | contig 28033 bp, 23 predicted proteins | sample 1552981 | NCBI WGS metagenome assembly OGPR01 (sample SAMEA2580260, study PRJEB22360) | human gut metagenome | biome: human gut; feature: human-associated habitat; material: faeces | place: Denmark | collected 2008/2010 | reverse complement strand
ATTCGGTATATGTGAGCCTCGTTATGCCGTACTACTCCCACGGCATCGTGGATGCGGGAACATCCAAGAGTTTCGTTTACGATCCCGGATTGAGAAGCCGCCGGAACATCCGTATCACCGAACACGGCAACCTGAACGAGATCTACCGCAGGACGTACAACGACACCACGCTGTACAAGCCCGTCAAGGCGGGCTGGTACATCAAGTTAGACCATTCACGATAACCTGAAATGCCGACACGGAGCGGTTGACAGCGGATGTCAGGACGAAACAGCCCATGCGCTAAGGATTGAGTGCAAACCGGGGAAAAATCCCATACCCCTGCGAGGACCTGTAACGGGAAGCCTGCCCCGGAGGGGAACGCCCCAATAACCATTTATAAAACTGCTTTAAAGCATACTTTGGAAAAAAGGGAAACCGAATATTCCGAAGTTTCGCTCTTGTTTTTTATATTTGTGATTGAATGAAATGGAATATGCGGGATGCTGTAAACCATTAGCTGTAATAAGAACATGAAACAGAAATATTTTATATTCAATCTTTTACTAAAAATATGGTTTGGAATATTATGTGCCAGCCTATTGTGTACTTTGGGAATTACTTGGCTGACAGCTCAAAGCACGAAACCTGTACCAAACGATAATCTTGATACTACTTATAAAGGTATGTTATTGACATGGTCAATTCTTGGAGTTTTGATATTGTCTGTTGGATCAACCACTTTGTTTTTGAATTGTTTTGCAAAAATAAGACGTAACAGCTTATGTAGTTTTCTATCATTTTTTATTATTCCAATCTTAATGCTCTTATTTTCAGGAACAATGTGTTTGTATAATATTACAATTCCATTTTTACTTTGTTTATTGGTATCATACATGTTGTTTAGAAATAAAATAATACAAAAACAAACGAATAAATCGTCTTTGAAAGGTTAATTATTCTCTGAATATTAGGAATAAAGCAAGAATATAAAAGATATGGCTACAACTATAAAACAGAAACGACATAAATGAAACTACAATCAATATCAAGGATATTGTGGGGGCTATGCTGTCTGCTGTTGCTGTGGGCGGTTGTCGCTGATTCTATACAATTCTCAAAGCATCCGGAACTTTACCCGATAGGTTGTGAAGGATTAAGTTGGAGCTATGAATCTTCCGAAAACTATATCTTTACAAGCCGGGTGGCGATTGGTTGGAGTGCCATCGGCTTTGTCGCATCTGCCTGCTATCGTTTCAAGTATAGCGGAAAAATACTGCTGGTACATTTTGTACTGACACTACTTCTATGTTGTTGGAATTGTATAGTTATTTATGGATAGGTCCTTCCGCTCGTCCTCGAAAGCGATGGTCTTGGCAAGGAACATGCCTATCACGAACCTTGCACCGTGTGCTATCAGCTTGCGCCTTAGCTGAAGGAATGTAGAGCCGGTTGTAAGCACGTCATCTACCAATAAAACACATTTGTCCTTGAAATATTCGGGGTGGAACTCCAGATTGGCGGTGCGGTCTCCGTTCCCGTGCGTGTCCTTGTATTGCGCCCGGTCATAAGCGACGGTTATCGCCCCGTACCCGTCGGCAACTCCCATGTCCGCCGAGAGCTTGCGGCAGAACGCCTCGTACCGGGTGCGGTGCTTCTCCCGTGTGGATGCCGGGACGGGAACCAGCACGGCACGGTGCCTGTTCTCCTGAACCGCCCGGATGCGACTGGCGGCGATGGAGAAGAGTTTGACGAATAGGTCGGTCTGCTCGCCACTCTTGAAACGCCAGACGGCGTTCGACACCTTCTTCCCCTCGAAGGTGATCTTGTCGTTCCGCCGGACAGGGCAATAGTCATAAAGGTATAAACACAAGCTGCCGTCCAAGCGGAAGAAACCCTGAAAGCGGTTGTCGAGCGGAAAGAACGCCTTGCGGAAGTCATTGAAGAAAGTGAAGACAAGGATATTGTTCCAGAAACGTGCCTCGTCCTCGCTGCCGGAATCGAGCCTGTACATGAAGCCCGCCAAGTTCCCGCTCTCATACAAGCCCATGCCGATGGTCAGGCGGCTGTTGAAGTCGGTCTGGCTGACGACGTACCAGCCGCACCGGGCGAAATGCTCCTCGTAGCCGGAACGGGTCTCCAGCAGGAAATAGAACTTGCCGTCGTCCTCGAAACGGATGACGTACTCGCAACGCAGGCGGCGTGCGATCTTGCCCAAGATGCGGCTCTCCTCCTCGATGACCGCAGGAGTGGCAAGGAAGGTGTATTAAGCGATAAAGACAGCCTCGTCCATAGTGATGATGTTTGGTCGGTTACAAATATGCGAAATGTCCGGCACACGGCAAGCGGAAAGGGCGGAAAATATGCGGAAGGGCGTGCGGATATGTAGAGCTTCTCCCTGCTTTTCACCGCCCGGAACGTGACAAGGCTACAAACGTGAAGCAAAACGAGGACAAGCGGTACGGTTTTGATACACGGACATATACAGACCGGTATATTTGCAGGGAAGTATAACAATAAAAACATATCGGGACAATGGAAATAGTAAGCATCGAGAAAAAGACCTTCGAGGAGATGAAGGAACGGTTCGGCAGCTTTTCGCAGCATGTGAGAGAGCTTTGCGCCCGCTACCGCCCGCCCGAAAAGATGAACTGGATGGACGGGGCGGACGTGTGCGAGAAATTAGGCATCAGCAAGCGGACGTTGCAGACCTACCGTGACCGGGGGCTGCTGCCGTACAGCCAGATCAACCACAAGATTTACTACCGGACGGAGGACGTGGAGGCGTTCGTGGAAGCCATGAGCCGGGAAATGACGGAGGACGAGTGAGATGGAAGTGATCACAAGGGACACGGAAGAGGTACGGGCGTACTTCGAGGCACTGGAGGAAGGCATGAGGTACCTCGACACGGTAACGGCGCACTTCCGTCCGGCGATGAACGGCGAGGTCTATCTCACAGGCGAGGACGTGTGCAGGCTGCTGCACATCACGCCGAGAACGTTGCAGGACTACCGCACGCAACGGCTGATCCCGTACATATCGCTGCCGGGCAAGACGCTCTACCGCCAGTCGGATCTGCTGCGCATGCTGGAGGAGAACTACGTGGACATGCGCCCAAAGCGCAAACGGGGGAAAAGTCCAACATAAACGCACGGGGGTGTGCATCGGGAAATGCAGCAAAGGCAGGGACACCGCATCGGAAGTTCCTGCCTTTGCCGCATTCTGCACCGGGGAAAGGCGTCAAGCCGTTTCCCGAAGGGAGCGGCGCACCCGCTTCCCGTCCTGTTTCCCGTCCTTCTTCTCCAGCACGCTCCGCTGCATGGCGGCGAGGTTGCCGGAGATCGCCCGGAAATCGGAGCTTACCATCCTGTTGGTCACCTCGGCGTAGATCTGGGTCGTGGAAATGTGCTTGTGCCCGAGTATCTTGGAGAGCGCCTCGATGGTGCCGCCGTTGCAGAGATAGACGGTCGTGGCGAAGGTGTGGCGGCTCAGGTGGAAGCCGATTTCCTTGTGGATGCCGCAGGCTTTGGCTATCTGTTTGAGGTGGGTGTTGCACACGCTGTTGCTGGGCATGGGAAAGACAAGGTCGCCCCCAGCAAGCCCCCTGTACCTCTCTATCAGCTCCTTGGCAATCTCCATGAGGGGGACGTTGCTCGATACACGGGTCTTGGTGCGCCGGGTGATGATCCATTCCTCGCCGTCGAAGTCCATGCGCTGTATCTTGTCATGGGTGAGCGTCTTTATGTCAATGTAGCTAAGCCCGGTGAAGCAACAAAATGTCAGGTAATCCCTTTTAGGAAGAATACCGCATCCAAAACATAACCTGTTGAGTTATAGCGATATTTCATTATTCTACACATTGGCTGAATAACCAAAAAAAGAAATATATTGCGACGGTTCCGCTACCAAGTCATTACCTGTTTCCGAGCGGGTAAGCTGGTGAAAACCATGGATTTTCTCTCCATACCGCAGTGTAGTATTAGTGAACTTCATTTTCCCTTGCAAGGGAAAAACACCAATCGGGTTCTTTTTCACCGTTTTGCCAGTCTTTTCATATCGGGAATCCTTGTAACAATTTATAATATTGCAATTTAAACAAGGAAAGGAATGAAGACAGAATTCAAGGTGCTGCTCTATCTTAAACGGAACGGGCAGGGAAAGGACGGGCTCTGCCCGCTGATGGGAAGGATCATGATAAAAGCTACGGGCAATTCGACCACACAGTTCGGGTGCAAGATAAGAGTGGACCCGAAACTGTGGAACGCCACCTCGCAACGGTGTACGGGAAAAAGCCGGATGGCCATTGCCACCAACAGGGCAATAGACAAGATGATGCTCCTGCTGCAAAGGAGATACAGCGAACTGGCGGAAATCAGCGATGACATCACCGCCACACAGATACGTGACGCTTTCCAGGGTATGGCGGAGAAACAGGTGACTCTCTTGGGACTGTTCCGTGAGCACAATGAGGAATACGCCTTGCGTGTCGGGGTGAACCGTGCCGCTAACACCCTTTACCTGTACTGGCATACATTCCACTTCGTGGAGGAGTTCATCAAGGTGAGATATAAGGTATCGGATATCCCTTTCAAGGCACTGGACGAATCGTTCGTTGAGGCTTTCGAGTTGTATCTCCGCATCGACAGAAAGTTTCAGGCAGGAACCTCCATAGGGCACATCCAGAGGCTAAAGCATATCGCCCGAATCGCCGTGAGCCGAGCCATCGTGCCTTTCAGCCCGTTCAAGGACTTCTCCCCCATGAAGCCAAAGCAGAAACAGAGGTTTCTTACCAGAGAAGAACTGGACAGGTTGATGGGCACCACTTTTGATACACCCAACCGTAACTTCACCAGGGACATGTTCCTATTTTCCGTCTTCACCGGCATCTGTTACTGTGACATGCGCAACCTGACGGAAAAGAATGTGGTGAGGGACCACGAGGGGAACTTATGGATAGAAACCAGAAGGCAGAAAACGGGAACCCCGGAAAACGTACGCCTACTGGACATCGCCATAGAAATCATGAAGAAATACAGGGGGGTGGCACCAGACGGGAAGCTGTTTCCCATGCTGACAAAGGAAAGCATGAACATTCACCTAAAAAAGATGGCCGCACAATGCGGCATCGATCGTAACTTGTCCTTCCACATGGCCCGCCACAGTTTCGCTTCCCAGATCTGTCTCTCACAGGGCGTACCCATCGAGACTGTCAGCAAAGCTATGGGGCACAGGAATATCAGCACCACGCAGCGCTATGCTAAAGTGACCGACGAGAAGGTGGACCGGGATGTGACGGTACTGGAGCATGAGATCACCGGCAAATACACACTGTCCGGCATTGACCAGCCTCCATCCACTATTCTGAAGGACATGAGTTTAAGAGAGATACGGAGAAGAGAAAGAAAAGAAATATTAAACCCAATGGAAGGAGTGTAAGAATGAGAAGCACATTCAAACTATTGTTTTATATCAACAGACAGAAAATCAAAAAAAACGGAAAATGCCCCGTCATGGGACGTATCACCCTTGACGGGAAAGTAAGCCAGTATTCCACCGGAGAGGACGTGCAGCCGAAATTTTGGGATGCCAATAAGGGCCGTGCCGTCATACACGGACAGAATCCGGAAACCTCCATAGAGTTGAGAGGGCTGAATCGGAAACTGGAGGAACTGGAGGAGAAGGCACGAACCGCCTATAAGAAGAGCGTGGACTCAGCCGGGTACGTCTCGGCTGAGATCATAAAGAATGCGGTTACGGGGAAGGCTCAGCCCAAAGAACATCTTCTGGCCCTTTTTGACGAGCATAACGAGGAGTACGCCAAGCGTGTGGGGATCGACCGCACACACCATACCTATATCCGATATTTGACCACACGAAAACATCTGTACAACTTCCTGCAATACAAATATGGAGTGGAAGACGTGACACTTCGCTCGATAGACATGCAGTTCATCGAAAACTTCCATTTCTATCTTTCCACAATATTGAAGTTGAAAACCATATCACTGAACGACTACCTGATCCTGCTGTGCAAGATTGTCCGGCTCGCAGTCAAACGCAGGATACTGTCACGCTATCCGTTTACCGGTTACAAGCTTGAGATCCCCCCGACACTTCACCGACACCTGACAGGTGAGCAGCTTGCCAAAGTGATGGCAATCGATCTTCCCACCTACCGGCTGTGCCACACCAGGGATCTCTTTGTCTTCTCGACCTTCACCGGACTGGGAAGGGCCGAAATGGCCGAATTGTCCGAAAGACATATCGTCACGGCCCCAGACGGCTCCAAATGGATACACATCAACCGTCAGAAGACAAAGGTGGAATGCCGTATCAAACTGCTTGACATTCCATTAAGAATCATGGAAAAATATAAAGGCGAGGGAGAGAATGGGAGACTGTTCCGGGTTCCGGCCACTTGCAGCCTGTCCAGAAGCCTGAAAATCATTGGGGAAATGTGCGGGCTTGAGTGCCACTTGACCTATTACATGAGCCGACACACCTATGCGACTGAAATCTGCCTTTCCAACGGCGTGCCAATTGAGACCATCAGTAAAATGATGGGGCATTCCAGCATACGTACTACACAGATTTATGCGGAAATAACCAACCAAAAGGTACGCAGGGATTTCGGAAAACTTTCGGAAGAAACCAAAGGCATGTATTCCCTGCCGGACGACAACATGCCGTCCAGGGTCTATCAATGCGGACGGTACAGCGGATGGAAAAAGGAATGCGACCAGGAAAAAAACGAAAAGGTACCGTAATGTATGGTCGCAGCAAGATAAAACAAGGGACAGAAACCGTCTTCACAGATTTCTGTCCCATTCATTTTGACCTCATTCCAGACTTCCCTTACAATGGCGATCGGGCTTTCCTGTATCCATCCCGCAACATTTTCTCTATGTCACTTTCTCTGTACAGAACCTTACCACCGAGCTGGATGTAAGGCAGTCTGCCTTCGTTCCGATATTCCTGCAAGGTTCTGCGGCTGATTTTCAACCTGCCGGAGAGTTCACGGTCGGTAAGATAATGTTCCCCGTCCAATACGGGACGGTGGCTTCGGGACAGGCTGCCAAGCCTGTCCGTCATATGATCAAGTTTCCGGAAAAGGGCAAGGATTCTCTCATGCTTTCCGGTCAGCAGCCCGTTCATATCTGGCCTCCCTTTCTCTTTTGAATGGCGGGAAGTATCTTTTGTATATCCTCCGGCCTATAATAGACCTTGTGGCTGATCCGGCTGTATGCCAGCGTGCCGTTCTCACGGAGGGTCTGCAATGTACGGGGGGAGGCGTCCAGCAGAAGGCAGACCTCTTGGGTATCCAACCATTCCCCCATTCTCTTCTCACGGAGCTTTTCACAGAGTTCATCTGTAATCCGGGCTGCATTTTCCAGATACTCCAGCATACTTTCAAAGACTGTCGCTTCAATAGTGACGATTTCCATAAGCGTATTCAATTGGTTCGAAACAAATATAGCGGAACAACGATCTTTTCTTCAAACGCCTGTCGTCAGATGTCATCAGATTTCATCAGATGGCAGGAACAAGATAAAACCCCAAAGATACAGTGCATGCGGAAAGGCAAAGAAGCCGAGATGCAGGCATAAAGATTATGCAGAGCAGAGAGAGCAGAAGTCCCTGTCTTCTCATGGAGGCGGAATCTTTTCTCACAAGATATTGTCGGACCCATGTATTTCGCTATTCCACCTGCTTTTATGGAGATATAAAGGAGGCCTGCCTTTTTATCAATGACACGGTTATGCGTCGCGTCGGTCGCAGTGAGTCCCTATAATCCTTCCTGAAATCAAAATCATTGTCCGGGCGTTTGTTTCCATGGGTATTTTCCGCGACTTGTCGTAAGGAAAATACCCATGGAAAGCGAAGCCGCAACGCCCGAGACAATAAGATTTTGATTTACTTTTGATTATAGGGACTCACTGTGCCAATACTTTTCAAGACTGACTTGTGTTTATAAACCGAAACGTATATATTGGTTGAATACAGCCTATAGCCCACCACGCCAACGTGGGATCGGGAGCTTCAACGAGGCATCCAAATTTCAGATGCGAGGGCATAGGAACCGAACATTCTTAACAAATTCATGAACCAGCTAAAATTGGTCTTCGTCCACGCTTATATTAAAGTTGTAAATTATCTGATTATTAACCAACATACAATGTACGACTAATAAATAAGCAACAAACTTCATATACCGTTTACATTTTGTCCTCATCTTTACCGGATCGCTTTTTTCCTAGAGTTGTTCTATTGCAGGAATATGTGAGTAATAAAAGCAGGGAGGCTGGGATGACAGCCCGATCTTTTATTACCACAAAGCAAGATTCTTAAACCGCATCTATTTACTATTCTATCTTTTTGTTTAATTTTATATTCAATTTAAATTTATTTCATTTACTTTTGTCGCATAAATTATGGTGTGACTTGATTATGTCCATAGTTAAGTCGGTAAAAGGGAATCCAGTGTAAGTCTGGAACTGTATCCGTAGCTGTAAATCAATAAAACCGGGCGTTCTACGAACCACTGACCATAAATATAGGAAAGGTTGGGAAGGTGATTGCCGAGTAAAGGGAGATGAGTCAGAAAACCTGCCATAATTGAATTATGCGTCACCTCGGATAAGGTGATGGTAATATCTTGTTACGATGAATATAATATTTTTTAAGACCATAAGGAGAAAAAATCTTATGGTTATGATGCTAGGGATATGCCCTCTATGGGTGTATGCCCAAAGTAGATTGGATTCCATCCAACATTTGGATGAAATAACCGTTGTGGCTAAAAGTTTCAGGGAAGTCATACCTTCTCAAAAATTGTCAGGCAAAGAACTTCAAAAATTGAACAGTCACAGTGTCGCAGATGCCCTTCGTTATTTTTCCGGGGTACAATTGAAAGATTATGGAGGTGTAGGCGGTATAAAAACAGTGAATATCCGTAGCATGGGAACGAATCATATGGGGGTATTTTACGATGGAATAGAATTGAGCAACGCTCAGAACGGGCAGGTCGATTTGGGCATGTATTCGTTGGACAATATCGAGGAAATTTCTCTGTATAACGGACAGAAAAGTGAGATATTCCAGTCCGCCAAGGATTTTGGTGCGGCAGGGACGCTCTATCTTAGGTCACGCAGACCTAAATTTGAGGATGGAAAAAACACGAATTTAAGGGCAACCATGAAAGCCGGATCTTTTGATGTGATCAATCCTTCGGCTCTTTTTGAATATAAAATATCCGAGAATGTAGCCGCCTCGTTCAGTGCAGAATGGCTGAATGCCAGCGGAAAATACAAGTTCCGTTACCGTCGTGTCAATCCGGCCGGAGAGATCGCATACGATACGACCGCCGTGCGGGAAAACGGGGATATCAACGCAACCCGCTTGGAAGCGGGATTGTATGGAACAATCGAAAAAGGAACCTGGAACGCAAAAGTTTATAATTATAATTCTGAACGTGGTATCCCCGGCGCTATTGTCAATAACGTGTGGCGTCGCGGAGAACGGGTCTGGGATACCAATTCCTTTTTTCAGGGCTCTTTTGTAAAAGAGGTGAACGATCAATTCAAAACACAGGTTAACGCAAAATACGCTTTTTATCGTACACACTATGTAAATAATGACGATAAACTGATCGAGGTGGATAATCTTTATAAACAACGTGAGGTTTATGTTTCTACAGCCAATATGTACACGATTTTCCCATTCTGGGACGTTTCCATGTCATACGATTTTCAATGGAATGAGATGAAAGCGGATATGTACGGTTTTGTATTCCCCACCCGTTTTACCAACCTGCTGTCGATCGCAACGGCTCTCCGCCTGGGAAAAGTAAAGTTGCAGGGAAGCGGTTTGGCGACGTTTGTGAACGACCGGGTCAAAGAAGGGCCAGCCCCCAAAGCCCGGCAAATACTTACTCCTGCTGTTTTTCTTTCATATAAGCCATTTGATAAACATGATTTTAGTCTACGAGCATTCTATAAAAAAACATTCAGGATGCCCACTTTTAATGACCTGTATTATGCTGATATGGGAAACTCCAAGCTGGATCCCGAATATGTCACGCAATATAATCTAGGAACCGTATACCAAAAACAGTGGGGGAATAAATTATTTCGCCATTTTAAGATACAAGCGGACGGCTATTATAATTATGTGAAGGACAAGATAATCGCTTATCCGAAGGGACAACAATTCCGTTGGACGATGTTAAATTTGGGGAAAGTGAAAATACGAGGTGTTGATATAAGTACAGAAACGATGATTAATCCTTGGAAAGACTTGTTCATTACCATGAAAGTACAATACACCTATCAAAAGGCGCAAGATTATACCGATCCTTCCGATAATTATTATAAAGACCAGATCCCTTATATACCCTGGCATAGCGGATCTGCCATCGCCCAAGCTTCTTACAAAGGCTGGGACTTGAATTACAGCTTTATTTATGTGGGGGAACGCTATAACCAACAGGAAAATATCAAATACAACTATACACAACCTTGGTATACCAGTGATATTTCCTTGTCTAAAGAATTCAAAATGAAATTTGGTTCACTGAAAGCATCTTTGGAGGTCAACAACTTGTTGAGTCAAGATTATGATGTTATTTTGAATTATCCTATGCCCAAGCGAAATTATCGGGCGTCTTTAACGGTCGAATTATAATACCGATGAGTATGAAGCTGTTATTTTATATAAGCATCTTTATCCTTTCCTTTTCTTCTTGTCGGAAGATTGAAATTGTCGTCCCTTCGGAATACGAGTTGATTGGGGATGGCATACAACCGGATGCTGATCCTGTCGGAATGTATTTGGTGAATGAGGGGAATATGGGCAGCAACAAATGCACGCTCGATTATTTGGATTTTGTTAACGGATATTATATACGGAATCTTTATTCCGAGAGGAACCCGGATGTCGTAAAGGAATTGGGAGATGTAGGTAATGATATCCAAATTTATGGAAGTAAATTATATGTAGTAGTAAACTGTTCCCATAAAGTGGAGGTTCTGGATGCAAAAACCGGAGTTCGGATATCCCAAGTGGATATCCCAAATTGCCGGTACATCCGTTTTTATCGGGGAAAAGCTTATGTAACCTCTTATGTAGGCCCCGTTCAAATTGATCCGGATGCGCCACAGGGGGCTGTTTATCGGGTAGATACGGCTTCATTGAAGGTAGAGGCGAAAGTGACGGTCGGTTATCAACCGGATGAGTTGACTGTTTTGGGAGAATATTTGTATGTAGCCAATTCCGGAGGATATCGTGCCCCCGATTATGACAATACCGTTTCTGTAATTGAGTTGGAGCGTTTCAAGCAGGTGCAGAAAATACCGGTCGGTATCAATCTTCATCGTATCAGAGCAGACAAATATGGTAAGTTATGGGTAACATCCAGAGGAGATTACAACACTATCCATTCCAATTTGTATGTATTGGAAAAACGCCCGGGTTATACGGAGATGGTCGTAACCGACACGTTAAATATTCCTTGTTCCAATTTATGGATTGACGATGATTGTCTATATTATTACAGTACGGAATGGAATAATAATACTCAAAGTAACACGATTGGTTATGGAGTGATAGATATCCGCACAAAAAAAGTAATCAGGGATAGCTTTATATCCGACGGAACAGAGAAAGACATCAAGATACCTTATGGAATTGCCGTCCACCCTGTGACGAAAGATATTTATGTCACCGATGCGAAGAACTATGTTTCCAGTGGAACACTGTATTGCTATGATCAAGACGGATTTCAAAAATGGGGTGTCCGCACAGGGGATATACCGGCCCATATGGTCTTTGTAAACAAGGAGGAATGAACATGAGTAGATTGTGGAGAGAGAGCGTCTTTTTTTTGTTTTTGTCTGTATTCGGCTTTTCCGGTTGTGATAAAGACATACAGATGGTCAGTTTGGGAATTGACGATATTTATTATTTGCCTCGTATGAAGGCTTACGCATTACATCCTGCCTTTACCGGAGAGGAATACCGGTGGACCTTGAGGTCGGATGGACGGGATAGCCTTTTGTCGGAGAAGAGAGATTATATATTTCTTGCCAAGGATACCGGAACATACGATCTTACTTTTGAGATCATTGATCCTACAACTCCTTATAAACATGATTTCCGTTTCGTGGTTATGCACGAGGAGATTGAATATAGTCCCTATATCTCGAAAGTCTATGAATACCGTCCCGCGCCAGGCCAATTTGTCAATCTCATGCCTGAATATCTGGAAGGTGAAACGGAGGAGGATATACGAAAAAAAGTGGAGGAAAATATTTCCGGCACAAATGACGAGATGATCTCGCTGGGTAGTTACGGGGGATATGTCATATTCGGTTTTGATCATACGGTGATCAATGTACAAGGACAAAAAGACTTTCGCGTTTTAGGGAATGCGTTCTATTCTGATTTACCGGAGTTTGAGGATAAAAAAGGAGGAAGCTGTGAACCTGGGATTGTAGAGGTCTCTTTTGATACGAATCAGAATGGTTTACCGGACGATGAATGGTACGAGTTGGCGGGTAGTGAATATTATAAGCCGGAAACGGTCAAGGAATATTCCATCACTTACCGGAAACCTGATCCCGATAAGATTCCGGAACCGGACATGAGCCAGCAGATATCGGATTTAACTTATATTTCCTGGAGGGATAATCAAGGAGAGTCTGGTTATGTATCTCAGGTAATTTATCATACACAACCTTATTATCCGGCATGGTTATCAGAAGAGGATATAACCTTTACCGGAACCCTCTTGAAAGCGAACGCCATAGATGAAAGCGGAGCTGGGAGATATTATGTCCTGTATTCTTACCCTTGGGGGTACGTCGACAACCATCCGAATGAAGAAAAAGATTTGAACGATTTTGATATTAGCTGGGCTGTCGATAAAAAAGGGAATCCGGTTCATCTTGACGGGGTGGATTTTATTAAGGTATATTCCGGAATCAACCAGTTTTGTGGATGGATAGGAGAAACATCCACCGAAGTCTTACGGGCACAGGATCTTCACATAGAAACAAAGGAGGTTGTACCTCCTGATCCGGTGAGCCTGAAACAACAATACGATAACGCAATTCTCAAAATAAAAGGATTATGAACAAGAAAATTTTAACCACAGCTATTTCTTTGCTGTTTGTCTCGTCTGTCGGTGCTCAACGGGGTAATACCCGATGGACGGCAGAGGGTATCAGCCTGAACCGACCGGTTCCTGAGTTACGGAGCGCCTCGGATGGAGACGTGGATTATTCGGATGGTGTTTTCATCGTGAATGAGGACTGGTACGGCCATCAAAACAGCACCGTCAATTTCCTGACCAATCAAGGGGAATGGATTTATAGGGCTTTTCAAAAAGAAAATCCTGGACGTGAATTGGGATGTACGACCCAGTTCGGTACGATTTATGGCAACCGCTTTTATTTTGTGTCAAAACAGGAACGGGATCCCGGAGCAAAAATAACCGGTAGTCGTTTTGCCGTATGCGATGCCTCGACCATGGAGGTTATCAAGGAATTCCCATACATAGCGACAACGACGAAAACAGACAAAGACGGTAAGGAAACCCTGATCTCCATCGCCGATGGGCGTTCTTATTTACCTGTAGATGAACATAAAGGCTATATAGGTACGAGTAATGGGATTTATGTATTCGACAATGATAATTTGACCATTGGGGGGCAAATCAAAGGTACGGGTAATCCAAATGACGAGGGATATGGACAACTGTATTATGCTCAAATAGGGACCATGGTACGTGCCAATGATTATATTTTGCCATACACCAGCAATACGGGCTTTTGGTGATTGATCCGAAAACGGATACACTGGTTAGAACAATCAAGGCTCCACTTGAGAAAGATGAATCAGGAAAAGAAGAACAACGAGGTTTTGGCTCCATTGTTTTGTCAAAAGACGGGAATTTGTGGATTAGTGTAGCCAAGGACGTACAAGGATTGGGGGCCGCCATGAATTACATGCTCAAGTTAAGCCCTTATACGTTCGAAATGGAACGTGTTTATTTCCCGGAAGGTATTGAATATATACCAAATTCATGGTATGCCTGGACGGCTGACGGTTTTTGTGCCAGTACGAAAGAGAACAAGATTTACTGGAACGGTTATCCTCCTACACAGGGGAGCTGGTTTACGGGGTATCGTATTTATTGCTATGATATTGATAAAAAACAATTTTCCATGGTATATGACGTGACAAAAATGCCAGGTAATTGGCGATTATATGGTACCGGTTTTCGTATTCATCCAGTAACGGATGATCTTTATTGTTTTTTGTACCATGAGTTTCAAGACCCGACACATGAGTTGGCCAGGATCAGTTCTACCGGAGAATTGAGAAACGAATACTCGATGATACAGAATTACTGGTTCCCGGCGATCCCTGTATTTCCGGATAATGAAGCTCCGGTAATCTCCAGCGCAATGCCGGAAGATATCGTATTACCGGGTATCGGGGAAGAATACAAATTGTACTTAGGGGATAAGGTTTGTGATGAAGACAATATGTCCGTATCTATCGTGAAGTCCGTCATAACTTGTGACAACTCCCTATCGGCTTTCATCAGGAATGATTCGCTTGTTTTGAAAGCGACAGATCCTGTGAAAGAAGGTAACGTGACACTTCAATTCAACTCAAACGGGAAATTGGTCACTCATGACTTGGCCGTATCGACAAGTGGAGACGTGACCTCCAATGAAAATATGGAACCAACGGAAGACATACGGGTTTTCTTATCAGGGAATAATCTTTCGGTTGTCGGAGAAAATATACAGAAGATCAAGATTTATTCCCAAACAGGCGCGAAAGTTTTGGAACGGATGTTGGCCTCAGGCGATGCGGTCCCGGTCGGACATCTGACTTCGGGCGTATATATAATTTGTGTAGAGCAATCGAACGACAGGATAACAAGGAAGATTTTACTGCCATAATATGAATAAAAAAAGTCGGTCTCCTTTTCTCATCAAGGATTCCGGCTTTTTAAGTGTAAAAGGTTGCTCAAAATAGTAAAGATTTAATATTTTTGTACTTGTATTGGTTTATACATACCGTTCGGGGTGTATAATTAAAAGGGAATCAGGTGTAAATCCTGAACAGTCCCGCTGCTGTAAGCTCAAATACACATTTTAGGCATCACTCATTGCCACTGTTTTTTGAAACGGGAAGGTCGACCTAAAATTGGAGCAAGTCAGAAGACCTGCCAATACATTTTATGAAAGCAATAGAGGCTTTCTTCGGATTCATTCCACCGGGGTTTGGAATAGGATTCGTCTTGGGATATATAGCATTATTTCGTGGACAATTAATTGCACGGGATAGTACAGAGGTCGCATGCGACCTCTGTATTTAGATACATGTATCTAATTTTTTTAATTGACATACATATGGGTAGATTTTTATCTTTAATGCTTGCTATGTGCGCCTTGTTTTTTGAAGGATTTGCGCAAAGGCAGGTGCAAGGTATCGCACGTCCGGATTTGAATACGGGCAAGACGAACTTTCGGTCAGGAGAATTACGTTCAGACACGCGATTTTCATTTGAGGACATTCAGTTTTGGGTAGGCTCCGGTTCCAACCGGGCCGCGTTGGTTATCGAATGGCATGACGGAACTCAACCTGATGCCATGGTCTGGGGGTATAAATGGGATGGAGAGGCTTCCGGCCATGATATGATCGTTGCGATCGCTAAAGCCGATCCGAGGCTTGTTTTACTTACCCAATATACGGGACCAATGGGATATACGATAGACGGTATCGGATATTCGGAAAGCACAATGAATATCCAATACAACTTGCAAGAAGCCAAAGATTATCCCCGTAACTCTTTCGATTTTGATTTACCGATAGAAAACACCTTGTTAGGACAGACTTCTGTTCCGGAACACCCGGCAGAAGATGTGGCCGAGGCCATTCGAGAAGGATTACAAACCGGAGTTATCTATCATCCGTTAAATGCGGAAGTTTACGGTTATCCTTCGGGACTTGCGATAACGCGACTCATTGGGAAGCCGGTTGGTATGAAGGCTATTGGAGTTATTTTGTCCGGGAAGGTCAAGCCAGTACTTTTTCTTACTCTGGTCTGGGTGCGACCAGCCGGAAATTGGAGGATGGCTCTTGGGATGCCTGGAGCTGGAACGGGGATATGAGTACGATGGAAGGAACCGCTCCCGGTGATCATTTTATCGCGGCGACCCCGATTGACGATCCAACCCCTGATCCGGATGTACCGGTAAGTTATGTTACCTTATCTCAATCTGAACTTTCCTTGTCTGTCGGTTCTTACAAGCGTTTGGAGTATACCGTATTTCCGACAAATGCGACCAATCAGACTGTTTCATGGAGCAGTTCCGATCCACGTGTCGCCACAGTCGAAAATGGAATGGTTCATGCCATTGCTGCGGGAATGGCACAGATTACCGTAAAAACACAAGACGGTGGTTACACGGCTGAATGCGTCATAACCGTCAACGGCAATTTGGAAGGCGAAGCCTCTTTTGATCCTCAAAAAGGAATCCTGTCCTTTCAAAAAGTGGCAAATGCGACCTCTTACGAAATCCGTCAATATCGGTTGGTTTCAAGCGAAAAGGTATTGGAGAAAACGTATGTATTGGACGAAAACGGAGATATGTTCAGCGAGTTCCCTAACCTGAGATCCTCTTCGCAGGATATTGATTTTCAATTAAGCGGTTTAGAAACCGGTGTGGAATATCTTATCGAAATACAAGTCATGAACGGTTTGGATATCGTTGGCTCGTTTGAGGTGGATAATGTCTCGATTCCTACAGGCATAGAGAATGTTACCTTCAACCGTCCGCTAGCTCTTTTCAAAGATGGAGGATGGGTATTCCGAAATTTGCAGGGATATGCCGTTACAGTAGCGGACTTGTCGGGCCATATCATCGCAAGATATCATGTGAACTCAACTGCGGAATATCATTACCTGGAGTTGTCTCAAGGTATCTACATCGTATTTGGAGATAATAAAGACAAAAAAGTATCATTCAAAATAATTATAAAATAAATGAAAAGAAAGAATCTGATTACGCTACTTGCGTTTTTTCCATTATTCAGCGTTTGGGGACAATCCTCGCTGAATCCGGTGGAAAAAGAGAAATTGAAATTGCCCGAACTGCCTCAAACGATGTTAAGGGCAACCGCTCAGGCGAATGAACAAGTCGATTACACGAAAGGAACCTTTATTGTCAATGAGGATTGGTTCGGCCATCAGAACAGTACCGTCAATTTCCTGTCAGATGACGGAAAGTGGACACTTCGGGCTTTCCAGAAAGAAAACCCCGGTCACGAGTTGGGATGTACCAGCCAATTCGGTACGATTTACGGAGATAGGTTCTATATCGTTTCCAAACAGGAGAAAGATCCGGGTGCGACCGTTATCGGAAGCCGTCTGGCGGTTATCGATGCGAAAACGATGAAGGTGCTGAAAGAATTTACGAGAATCGGAGATTCCGACGGGCGTTCTTTCCTTGGCGTGGATGAACATACCGGGTATATAGGAACCAGCAACGGTATTTTCCTGTATGATATTGACAAGATGGAAATCGGGGAGAAAATTACCGGGACTGAGAATACTTCCGGCAGTTTGTACAGTGCTCAAATCGGTACGATGATCCGGGTTGGAGACCGGGTTTTTGCTGTCCACCAGAAAGACGGATTATTGGTTATCGATGCCAAGACCCATACGTTGGAAACCACCATCCTTAAACCTGAAGAGCATGAAGGGCACGGATTGGGTTCGATCGTCCTCTCCAAAGACGGTACGATCTGGGCAAGTCCAACCGTGGAACTGACCGGCACGGGGGCTTCTTTACCGTTAATATGGAAAGTGGACCCGACGACATTGACGGTGCAACAGGTTGATATACCGACTGCCAGTGGAATTGAAGAAATTCCCAACTCTTGGTACGCATGGACGGCTGATGGTTTTTGTGCCAGCACGAAGGAAAACAAGATTTATTGGAAAGGTCAGGGAACAGGTAGCTGGTTTACAGGTTACAAGATATTCTGCTACGATATCGATAAGAACGAATTTTATAAAGTATTTGACTTCGGAAAGGTGGAAGGTGACTGGCGATTGTATGGAACCGGTTTCCGTATCGATCCTGTATCAGACGATATGTATTGCTTCTGGTATCATGAATTCCTGAATCCGGAACATGAATTGGCAGTGGTGGCGACCGATGGACGGGGTGAAAAGAACGGGACGATCAAAGGTCGTTATCCGTATGACATTACCAATTACTGGTTTCCCGCTTTGCCGGTATTCCCGGATAACGAGGCTCCCGCGATTCAGAGCGGAGCGCCGAAAGAGGTGGTTTTGGATGCGGAACAGACTCAGGTCAACATCCCTTTGGAAGAGGTCGTAAAAGACGCTGATAATATGACTGCGGCAATTACTTTGACCACTACTATGAGTGAGGCACATCAGAAGTTGATAACGGTTGCCATACAAAATTGCCATTTGGTAATCCAGCCGGTAGAGGCTTCCGTTACTACTGCGACAACAATTCCGGTTCATTTGAAATTCAACTCGAACGGTAAGACGGTGGAAACGGATCTGACCGTGAAACTGGAAGAAGGTACCGGAGCACCGTTTGTCATCAGCGAATCGGAAGTAGCTGTCGAGAAAGGCAAAACAGTTACCTTGACGGTGAAAGGCATGGAAGGTGAGACGGCTACTTGGAAGTCGGAAGACGATGCAATTGCGACAGTTTCAACAGAAGGCATCGTTACCGGTGTGAAGGCCGGAATCACGTCAATTATCGCAACCAGCGAAGATCGTGGTGTGAAAGCGACGTGTAAAGTTACGGTGAAGAGGGAAAGCTTGATTTTGGATATGGCGAGTGTTGAGCTTTTCGAAGGACAAAGCCAAACTGTAAAAATTACCGGTGGTTGGATGAATGGTGGAGTGGAAAGCCTTACTTGGGAATCTTCCGATACATCCATCTTGAAAATAACTCGATCAACTCCGATGCAAGTACAATTTGAAGCCTTAAAAACCGGCTCAGCGAAGATCATCGCCAAAATATCTTCCAAGGAGGAAGAGTCTATCGTCTTGACAACAACGGAATGTTCCGTGCTTGTGAAAGAGTTGATTCCGGTAGAGAAGATTGAATTAACTACATCCGAAGGAGAACAACCCGGAGAAGAAACATTAAAATTCAATATCAACGGGAAGAAGATTTTGAAAGCTAAAGTTTTCCCAGAGAATGCAAGTATTAAAGATGTGGAATGGATAAGTTCAAATCCAGATGCATTTACGATTGAAAATGGGATTGTAACCGCTATCGGTGATGGAGTGGCTGAAATAACTGTCCGCTCTATACAAGGGCAAAATGAAGTAACATCGAATCCGATCAAAGTAACTTGCGAATATCAGTTGGAACGCATTGTTTTCAGTCAACCTGTATATGGGTATTCGAAAAGCATGATGAATGATATGGGGAAAATAACGCCTGAAGTTAAATGTTACCCTGCGACTCCTAAAATAAAAACAATGAACATAGAGTGGGATTTTCAGGTTCCCAGCGACTGGACTAATTCCAGTTTGACCAATCCCGACGAGGATGCGTCCTCTGATGATTCTTCGGACAAAAATGGAATACGTTATAAAATAACACAGTATCCTGAAAACTGGGAGACCTATGAGCCTTATACTTTTTATGAAGGAGAAGTCCCGTTGAAATGTACCGTCACGTATGCGGGAAAGGAATATACCGCAGAGTGTATCATTAATTTCCAAGAAAAGGATTTGGAAAGCTCCTTTGAGTTGGAAAATGAAGATAAAAAGACACTGTTGAAATCGGGTGAGACCTTGCAGTTGAAATGGAAATTGGACGGAGAAGGAATGTCCTCAAAATTAAAATCGGACGAAGTAAGTGTAAAATTCATCTCCTCTGATGAGAATATAGCTTCTGTAAATAAAGATGGTTTGATTACAGCAAAAGGGAATGGTATAGCTACGATTACCGCTTATGTATCAGATGGTAGTTATTCAGAGGAACGTCAGATTTTAGTTGGAGATACTTGGGCCACAGACGTCGTATGTAAAGAAGATACGGTACGGGTTACTTTGGGTGAGGCTGTACAATTAGCTGCCACGGTGAATCCGAAAAATGCGACATACCCTACGGTGGAATGGAGTAAACCTACGACCGATTGGACTACGAATATTGGTACAACGGTGGGTGCCGCTGACATAACAGACGATGGTATTTTTAGTACGATGTACAGGTCTGACATGGCAACAACCGTGAATAATATAGGTAAATATGACGTGAAGGTTTCCTCTTTTGACGGCCAAGCATCCGGCCAATGTGTAGTTTATGTATTGGGATTAGAACCTTTGCAAGACTTGACATTGACCAGTAAAGGGGTGGATGATGAAATCTCGATAGACGTTAAAGACGACATAGAAGAAGGTATTTTATATACCCAGTTCTTCGATGTCGGGTTTGTACCTTCAAACGCCACTTTAGCAAAAGCCTTGACAACACGTTTTACTATCACCTCACAAGATAAGGAAATTCTTGAAATAGGCACTAAAAAGTTAGGAGATACGCATGAGGAAGGTTTTACCTTGAAACCAAAAAAGCAGGGTACTACTCAAATTATTGTTAGTGCCAAAGAAAATGATGTAAAAGCGGTGAAAACAATCCGTGTAACAGATAGCAGTTATGGCATCTTAGGTGTAACCCTCGACGCCTCGGTGATGACAGTAAAAGCCGGAGAGCCCCTGACCATCGGGTATCAGGTGGAAACCAAGCAGGATGGCGTGGTGTATGATAAGACCGTCTATTGGGAAAGCTCGGATCCTTCGGTGGCTACGGTCGATCGGGAAACCGGTTTGATAACTCCCATCAAGGTCGGCGGAACTACTACGATACGTGTCATCACCAAGTTCGGGAATTTTACGGCTACCTGCCATCTGAATGTAGCGGAAGGTGATGTGAAGGTTTCCGGCGTGAAGCTGGATAAAAACGCCCTGACGCTGGCTCCGGGCGAGAACGCTCAATTGTATGCGACCATCGCCCCGGCTGATGCCGCAAACAAGAAAGTAACTTGGATAAGCGAGAACAACGCCGTAGCTACCGTTGCCGAAGGGTTGGTAACCGGCGTGTCGGCAGGAAGTACCATCGTGCGTGTCACGACAGAAGACGGAGGCTACACAGCCGAATGTGTCGTGACCGTCGGGAAAAAAGAAGTTCCGGCAACCGGTATCTCGTTGGACAAGACTTCCGTGGAATTGGAAAAAGGAAAAGCGATCGTGCTCCGGGCCACCGTAACCCCAGCCAACGCAACCAACAAGCGGGTGATTTGGCTCTCATCAGACGAGGATGTTATCGCAGTTGATACAACCGGTATCGTGGAAGGTCTCGAAGAAGGCGAAGCGGATGTGATTGCCGTTACCTCTGATGGCAAGCATGAGGCACGTTGTTCCGTGACGGTTTACGATCCGGCTACGAAACCGGAAGTAATTGCCAAAGACAGCTCGGCCGTGATTGTTTTCGCCCGGGTGGAGAAAGCTGAGAAATACCGTTTGCAACTCTATCGCTACGTGGGTAACACGCCGATATTGGATAAGGAATATGTAGCGGATCGTTTCGGTAATATAATCAACGGCCTGAAATCGTCTGAACCCGCACCGCTAGCATCTACAGGCAAAGTGGCGGTCAACATTGCCGGTTTACGACCGGATACGAAATACAGCGTGAAAATCGTCGCTTTGGATAAATCCGGCAACAAAATCTCCACCGTAACCGCCGATCCGTTTACGACCGCGCAGAATCCGACCGCCAATGAGGAGATAACTTCTGTACAGCCGGACGCTTTTGTCGCAAACAATGAATTGATTTTGGAAAATCTGGCAGGTTGTACCTGTTATGTAGTCGATTTCAGCGGACGCATAACAAAGATTTATACCGTAAAATCGGAACATGACAGGACTCAACTCCAACAAGAGGCCGGAACTTATATTATCACGGCTGTAAAAGATCAAGAAATGTATTTCTCTAAAAAGGTAGTGATCCGATAAATGTTTTATTTCTAAAAAACAAAAAAATGAAAAAGTTTATACTTTTATTTGCCACCGCATTTATAATATTTGCGGCACAGGCACAGACACAGAGAACAGTGCAAGGGATTGTCCGTAATGATTTAAAAATTGCCAAAAGCGCTGCAAAAGCAGCTGAGACGGACAAGACGTTCTCGATGAAAAACATTAAGTTTTGGGTGTACGACGGAATCGAGGAAGCCGATTCATTGAATTGTAACCAAGCAGCCCTGGTCATTTCCTGGCACGACGGAAGTAAGACTAATCCAGATCATTTGGTCTGGGGATACCGTTGGCCAAAAGGAGAAGAAAGATGCGGTCTTGATATGGTAGAAGCCGTTGCGAAAACTGATAAGCGTTTGCTCTTACTTGTCCAATATACCGGCTCTATGGGCTATACGATTAATGGTATAGGCTATGAAAAGAGGAGTTCGAGCCAAGTACAAATTGCATTTGATTTGGAAGGAGCTAAAAAAGCTGGTAATACTTATCCGGAAAACGCACAAAAAATAGCTGATAATGCCATTGTGGAATCTCAGAAGACAGGGTTACTTATACATCCCTTTGGTTCAGATGGAACGAGCCGCCCTGCCTATGATTATGACTATTGGATAAAAAATTCAAATGAAGATTTCCACTGGTTGGCCGGTTGGTACAACGGTTATTGGAGTTATTTTACCCGTGACGCACAAACAGCAGACTGGGAATATTCATCATGGGGAGCATCAAACCGTAAATTAACCAACAACACCTGGGATGCCTGGAGCTACAATGCCGACATGAGCACTTGGGAAGGAACACAACCGGGTAGTCCTTTAGTAGCCGCTACCTATGCCCCAAGAAACGCATCGAAAATTATGGCAGAACCTACGACGGAAACGGCTCCCGAAGCCAAGGTTTTCTATTCGAATGGTTCTTTGCGTTTGGATAATTTGAATGGATATACGGGGTATGTGTATTCTATTTTCGGTTCGGCTGTATCCAATTTCAAAATCAAATCAGACAACGAAACAAAATCCGTAAACTTAAACTCCGGAATTTATACTTTCACCGGCGTGAAAGGGAGCGAGAAAGTTTCGTTGAAATTTTCTGTAGATAACTAAGATCTCTTATTTTTAGAGAGAGACATTTCTAGGCCCGGTTTGTTTTTACATGGAAACAGACCGGGTTAATATTTTAATCCCATTTTTATTAATGTCAATATTCCGATAGCTCACAATTTCGTTACGAGGTATGCGAATTTTTATTCAACATTATCAGTTCGGTACTTAAGATCCGTAAAACAGATGCCTGGCATACCACTCCGAGAATATAGGCATAAGTAATATGTTACCTCGTACTCAATATATAGGGGCAACGTCCTACGCCTACGCTTCGGTGATCTTTTATTTTATTGCATATTAAGAAATTAATCGTGACCGGAGATAAGTCTGGTTAAAATATTTTATCTGGGATACGAAGGTGGCACTTAATTTATTCATAACCAGAAATTGCTCATCCAATCATTCTTTATTACCTTTGTTAAAGCTAAAAATATTTTCTAATAAGCCAGATAATATTTGCATTGATCAATATATGAAACGGTTTATAACACAATCTTTGATGAATAATTTACACAAGAAAAAAGATGTATATGAACTGACACGTCTTAATAATTTATTTACGAGAAATGAGATAAACATACCCGGTTTTGATGACTACCGAGTTTTGAAGTGTGATTTTCATACACACACGGTCTTTTCCGATGGACTTGTCTGGCCTGATGGTCGCATCTATGAGGCTTGGCAGGACGGATTAGATGCGATAGCTATCACGGATCATATTGAACACCGGATAAATCAAGATTTGTTAAATGGAGACCTAAACCAATCTTATAAAATAGCGAAAACAGCAGCCGACGATATGGAGTTAATCGTGATTCCGGGTGTTGAGATAACTCGAGATAAGCCATTGGGGCATTTTAATGCTCTTTTCATCCAAGACGCCAACCTAATTGAAAAAGAAGATCCATTGGATTCCCTTGCTGAAGCTAAAAAACAAGGAGCGTTCATTGTATGGAATCATCCTGGATGGCCGGATAATAATGTCACATTATATCCGATACATGAACAACTAATCACAAAAGGGATCATCAATGGCATAGAGGTTATGAATTATAAGGATTTTTATCCCAAGGCGATTCATTGGTGCGTCTCGTTCAAGAAGACAATTATGGCAGGTTCCGATGTCCATTGTACTATTTCCGGAATGTATAGAAACAGATTTAGACCTATGACATTAGTTTTCGCAAGGGAGAAAAGTGAAGCAGGCATACACGAGGCTTTACTTGCACGACGGACCATAGCTTTATTCGATGGATATATGGCCGGAGAAATACAAATTTTATCCCAATTTGTAAAATCCTGCATTAAAATAAAATACATGAAAAATTCCTGTATAGCCGTAACAAATGTATCAGATATCCCTTTTCACATTTTCAACGAGGATGATTCCTATATGCTACCGGAAAGAAAGACAATCATGATGAGGATTCCGGCAAACCACCTTTGGACCTTGGAGAACTGCTTTGTTAAAGAGGACAGTAAATTGTCCATTTCCATAAATGAATTGAGGCTTGAATAAAAAACGATTCACCCTTTTAAATGAAGGTGAAGACTTAAAGCAGCCCTTCGGGGAAGGGCAAGTCGCATAGGTCAGTACAAAAAACAGTTAAGTATGCCTCTTTATCGTGCATGAGGTTACAAATACCATTGGAGAATGTTTTGTAGAGGCAAAGTTGTTAGTAGTGCAAACGGAAGTTCACAGCTAGAGGGAGTCTTTTTCCGTAAGATACGGAAAAGTCGATAGAGTTCTATTTTATCCGTTAAGAGCCAAGCTATACAGGAGAAGTCCGTTAGCATATGGCATGATTGTTTCCTCTTTCTTGGAAAGAAAGCTACCAAGGATAATTTTTTCGTTCCATTTTCCATGTTCACATCAGGACTCCTTTTGATTGGATTTTTCGACTTTGGAGAAAAATCCCCGGCTTCAGCCGGCAAGTTGGTTCTTGTCGGACAAAAGACTTTTTGTCGGACAAGGACACAACTTGCTCTGTTCGCTTGAACAGAGAATCCTCATAAATTCGGATTGTCACGCAGTGTTTACACAAAAAGAGTTTTTTTCTGATCAAATTTTGTTTCAACATCCGCTTTTAAATAGAAGTATAACCACCTGCTTTTCTGTCAGTATCCGGACATCTGGTGACATTTGATGACATCTGATGTCACCAAAGCCGGATTTGGCAGCATCTGCCATACTTTTGCAACGGGATATAAAAACGGTGTCATGCCCGGTCACCGGAATATCCCCATGTCGGTGCTCCGACAGTTCCTGCTATCGACATTCCATCATGATGTTATGTCAATATGTCAAGAGGAAAAAAGAAGACCGTATTGCAAGTATGGGAGTTTCTCACGACAAGCTCTGGAAATGTCGGGACCCCGTGAAAATGATACGGTACCGGCAGACAGCCTTCCTGTATTCTTCCTGCACGGCTTTGGATCGGCGGGGGGCGGGAATGTTCTCGGAATGACATGACGGTTTCACGATATGGGAAACCATCGGTACAAGGCACCGGCGTGATTTTAAAAGGACGGGACAACAAAACGATTATTAACCAATCATTCGGAAGCCTATGAGCAAACGATGTGTCTTTGTCGCCATGAGCAGTCAGAAAGGCGGCGTTGGCAAGTCCACCATGACGGTGCTTCTTGCCGGTTATTTTCATTACGTAATGGGATATAATGTCGCAGTCGTGGACTGTGACTATCCCCAGTTCAGTATCAAGGCGCTGCGCAGCCGGGATACCCAAAATGTGGAAAAGAACGTGAATCTCCAGCGTATGTTGTGCGGACAGTTCGAACGTACGGGCAAGAAGGCGTATCCTGTCCTTACCAGCGTTTCGGGCAAGGAACTGGAGACAGCACTTCCCTTGACAGGTGGGTGTGACATTCTCTTTTTTGATCTTCCGGGAACGGTGAACTCGCCTGGAGTCATTAAGACGATTGTCAATATGGACTATGTGTTCACCCCGATCATACAGGACCGTATGGTGATGCAAAGCAGCCTTTCCTTCTTATTGGCCCTGAAAGACTTCATGCAGCAGAACCCGGACATGCCTTTGAAGGAAATCCGTATGTTCTGGAACCGGATGGACGGGCGTGTTTCCAAAAGGCTGTTCCATCAGTACGGACTTCTTTTCAAGGAGCTGGGATTGAAGGTTCTCGATACGGTCATACCGGATATGGAGCGCTATGGCAGGGAGACCTCCCCCGAGGAGCGGAACCTTTTCAGAAGTACGCTTTTCCCTCCTTCCGGGAAATTGCTGAAAGGCAGCGGTCTTGATACGCTGGCCGGAGAGATAGAATGCATTATCCATCCTGACAGGCAAAAGGCATGAGAAGAAAGGAATTTATGAACGTGAATGAGGAACGCCTGAAAGAGATCATGGCGCACGAGACCGATGCCGACGGATGTCCGAAGACGTATCCGGACGGGATAGAGAAAGAGGAAGACAGGGGAAAGGAAGAGAAGGAGTCTGTATCCATACCCGATGGCAGGACAGAAAAGCCGACCGTTTTCCACAAGCCCGCTGTCCGGTCAGGGACCTCCCTTGCGGAAAGGATGAAGACATACCGTGCCGACTATCTCAGCCGCAGGGAGTACGTCCACCGCAAGCAGACCTATATCAGTTATGAGACCTACCGCAGGCTGGCACGCATACTTCCCCTGCTCAGCGAGGGCATGACCGTACCGGCATTCCTTGACAATGTGCTCAACCGTCATCTGGACGAGCATGGGGATGTGCTTGATGAGATGGTCCGTACCGGTACACGGAACTCACGCTGACACGTGGAACGATGGGAATGACAGACGAAAAGACATGGAAACCTGTTTGTTCCGCCAATGGAGTGTGACAAAAAGAAATGGGCGTCCGGCCGGGCATGGACCCGCCGGACGCCCATTTGTGTATATTTATTTTATGTACAGTCTATCTCAAAATCGGATTCGAGAGCAGTATCTTGTAATAGACCGTTCCGTTCACCTCCATGGGTGTCTTCGCCATCATGAACTGTACGCTTTTCCGCTCCACCTTCGCCTGCCGCATGAGCCTGTGCACAATGAATCCGGCGGAGAATCTCGCGCACCTTTTGTCCTTCCATACGATGAACCCGTCATCATCGGTGGTACGGCAGATATACCAGTCTCCCGTATCGTCATCATGCGCAAAGCTTACCCGGCCTCCGCCAAGGACCCCCAGTTCGATTGACATGGTTTTTGACAGATAGACAGTTCCCCTGCTGTCCAGATTGATGGTCCGCTTCCCCTTGTACAGAACCTCCTGCGGACGGGAATTCTCCTTGTTGTATACGATAAGTGCCATAGTCCTTTTCTTTTTATGATGTTATTACAATGATTTCCGTTCAGGATACCGCTCCTTCGATTACCAGCATCTGGCTCCTCCATGCAAAACTCCTGTGCGAGCGCACCGCTTCCACTATGGCGCATACTTTCTGTGATATGGCCATAGCCGAGATGCCCATGCATTCCGCCAGCGCCTTGAAAGAGAAACTGGCCTCGTAGAACCGGAGCATGAACATCCGGTATTCGTCATAAGAGAATTTCTGCCGGATAAAGCGGAGTATGTCCCTTACCAGCCTCTCGCATCCGTCCAGGTCGTCCGTGGAAAGAAACTCCGCCTCCTCACCGCATCTGAGGAAAAAATCGTCTTCAGGATGGGCATACCGGTTTTCTCTTTTTATCTTTACCAGAGCCGCCTTTTTGTAGCATCCGACAAAATATGCGTCATAATCCGTTATGTCCTTTCCGGGAACCAGCACCTGCTTTCTTACGAAAAGGTAGGTGTCATGGAAATTGTCCTCGTCCAGCATTCCGTACCG
>OGPR01000860.1_pt1 | contig 28170 bp, 20 predicted proteins | sample 1552981 | NCBI WGS metagenome assembly OGPR01 (sample SAMEA2580260, study PRJEB22360) | human gut metagenome | biome: human gut; feature: human-associated habitat; material: faeces | place: Denmark | collected 2008/2010 | reverse complement strand
TCAGCGGAGAATTAGCCTCAAAAGTGACCTTCTCGGCAGCCGATGCCGAGAAGATCGCCAGCACGAAGAGTGCCGTCAGGGATATTTTCGCAATGAAATCTCTCATTGAGCTCTACAATAAAACCTTCTTTCAGATTTTACAACGTAAACTTTTGCCCGTTAGTATATCCGCGGGCCGGTTTTTAATGCTTGAAATCGGCAAAAAAATCGTTGCCTTTGTCATCGACGATGATGAACGCCGGGAAATCCTCGACGTAGATCTTGCGGACGGCCTCCATACCCAGCTCGGGGAAGTCCACGACCTCGACCGATTTGATGGAGTTCTTGGCCAGGATCGCCGCCGGGCCGCCGATCGAACCGAGGTAGAAACCGCCGTACTTCTTGCAGGCGTCGGTCACCTGCTGCGTGCGGTTGCCCTTTGCCACCATCACCAGCGAACCGCCCAGCGACTGGAACAGGTCGACGTAGGGATCCATACGCCCGGCCGTCGTGGGGCCGAACGATCCCGAGGCCATGCCGTCCGGGGTCTTGGCAGGCCCGGCATAGTATACCGGATGTTTCTTGAAATATTCGGGCATCGGCTTGCCCTCGTCGATCATCTGCTTGATGCGCGCATGGGCGATGTCGCGGGCCACGATGAGCGTGCCTTTCAGGTTCAGACGCGTCTTGATCGGGTATTTCGAAAGGATTTCACGCACCTTGTCCATGCCTTCGTCGAGGTCGATGTCCACGGCGGGCGACATGTTGGGCGCCTCCTTGGGCAGGAAACGCGCGGGGTTCTTCTCCAGTTGCTCGAGGAAGATGCCCTCCGGCGTGATCTTGGCCTTGATGTTACGGTCTGCCGAACAGCTCACGCCGATGGCCACGGGGCATGAAGCCGCATGGCGCGGGGCACGGATCACGCGCACGTCGTGCACGAGGTATTTGCCGCCGAACTGGGCGCCAACACCGCTCTGCTGGCAGATCCTGAGCACCTTCTCCTCCCACTCCAGGTCACGGAAGCAGCGGCCGCCCTCGTTGCCCGAAGTGGGCAGCTCGTCGAGGTAGCCGGCCGAAGCCTTCTTCACGGTCGAGAGGCACATCTCGGCCGACGTACCGCCGATGCAGATGGCCAGGTGGTAGGGCGGGCAGGCCGACGTACCGAGGTCGAAGATATGGGTCTTGATGAAATCGGTCAGCGATTTCTCGTTCAGCAGCGCCTTGGTCTGCTGGTAGAGGAAGGTCTTGTTGGCCGAACCGCCGCCCTTGGTAATGAAGAGGAATTCGTACTCCATGCCGGGGTGGCCGCCGTAAATGTCGATCTGCGCCGGGAGGTTCGTACCGGAATTCTTCTCCTCGGTCATCGTGAAAGGCACGACCTGCGAATAGCGCAGGTTGCGGTCTTTGTAGGTCTCGTACACGCCTTTGGCAATGTATTTCGCATCGTCGGCGCCCGTATAGACGTCCTCGCCCTTGTGGCCGATGCAGATGGCCGTGCCGGTGTCCTGGCACGTGGGGAGTTCGCCCTCGGCCGCAACGACCTGGTTGAGCAGCATGGTGTAAGCCACGAACTTGTCGTTGTCGGTGGCCTCGGGATCGTCGAGGATGTTGCGCAACTTCTGCAGGTGGGCGGCACGCAGGTAGAACGACACGTCGCTGTAAGCGGCTTTGGACAAGAGTTCGAGGCCAGCGGGGTCGACCTTGAGGATCTTGCGGCCGTCGCATTCGACGACTTTCACGTAATCCTTCGTCAACAGACGGTACTGGGTTTTGTCTTCCCCGACGGGGAACGGCTCCTGATAAATGAAATCAGCCATAATCGTGATATGTTTTGTGTTTGTTAATGTCCGTTTGTCCCGTGCCCGGCATGCCGCGCGGCGCTTTTCCGCAGGCAGCCCCTGCAGCCGGGAGGCATCCTGCGCCGCCCTGCCGCCCGCAATCAACCGCATGCAGGCCGCACCGGGCATACCCTGCCCGCACACCGGGGCTTAAGGCCATGCAAAAATACAAAAAACTATCCGGATTGCACAACAATTTCCCGCCGGCTGTTATTATTTTCACAAAAAGAGAATAAAATAGCCGGATCGGACGCAATTAATTAGAATTTTTATTAAATTTGTGCGGTTTTTCGAGACAAACAATTCACTGCATAAATTAAATTATTATGGTATCGTACAAAGAATTGGGACTTGTGAACACCCGTGAGATGTTCGCAAAAGCCATCAAGGGCGGTTATGCCATCCCGGCATTCAACTTCAACAACATGGAGCAGATGCAGGCCATCATCTCGGCTTGCGTGGAGGCTTCGTCGCCGGTCATCCTCCAGGTTTCGTCGGGCGCACGCAAATACGCCAACCAGACGCTGCTGCGCTACATGGCACAGGGCGCCGTCGAGTATGCCAAGGAGCTGGGCAAAAACATTCCCATCTGCCTGCACCTCGACCACGGCAACTCGTTCGAACTGTGTAAGAGCTGCATCGACATGGGCTTTTCGTCGGTGATGATCGACGGTTCGCACCTGCCCTACGACGAAAACGTAGCCCTCACCAAGCAGGTCGTAGACTACGCACACCAGTTCGACGTAACGGTCGAGGGTGAGCTGGGCGTGCTGGCCGGCGTCGAGGACGAGGTTTCGGCCGAGCACCACACCTATACCGACCCCGCCGACGTGATCGACTTCGTATCGAAGACCGGCGTAGACTCGCTGGCCATCTCGATCGGTACGTCGCACGGCGCCAACAAGTTCAAGCCCGAGCAGTGCACCCGCAACGCCGAGGGTATCCTCGTTCCGCCCGAACTGCGTTTCGACATCCTGGCCGAGATCGAGAAGAAGCTCCCCGGCTTCCCCATCGTGCTGCACGGAGCGTCGTCCGTACCGCAGGAGTACGTGAAGATCATCAACACGCACGGCGGTGCGCTCAAGGATGCCGTAGGTATTCCCGAAGAGCAGCTTCGCCGCGCCGCCAAGAGCGCAGTCTGCAAGATCAACATCGACTCGGACGGCCGTCTGGCCATGACCGCAGCCATCCGCAAGATCTTCGTAGACCAGCCCGCAGAGTTCGACCCCCGCAAATACCTGGGCCCGGCCCGCGACGAGCTGAAGAAGCTCTACATGCACAAATGCGAAAGCGTCCTGGGTTCGGCCGGACAGGCTTAATCCGGAGTTCCCGACAGAAAAATCCCGGGCCATCGCGGCTCGGGATTTTCTTTTATACCCGCAAGCCCGGTGCCCCCGGATCGGCACAGCCCGACAGACCAGCACAGCCGCCGTCCCGCAGATCGGCATAGCCCAGCACCTCGCAGTTCGGCACATCCGGCACCCCCGGATCGGCACTGCCGCCCCCGCAGACCGGCAAGGCCGGCACCCCGCAATATACCCCGCCGCCGCGCCAGGCTCCGCCCAGGGCCACCGGCCGGGCCGGAAGGCCGCCTACACGCTGAACCGTTCGGCCTGCTGCCGGGTATTACGCCCCAGCACATCCGACAAAGCCGCCCCGGTCAGGCACGCCTCGATCCATGCCGTAAAATCGAAGTATTTGAGTAACGGCCGCTCGTATTTATCGGCCGCAACTGCCTGCACCGTACCGTACAGCCGTTCCCACAGGCGGCCCCTCTCCCGCCGGCTCCCGGGCAGCGGAAAGAGGCGTACAAACCTGAAAACAAGTTTTTCGACCGAGCTGTTTCCGATAGCGGTACTGCGGCGTATGGATTTGATTTCGTTTTCGGCGAAATCGAACCGCCCGCATTCGGCCTGCAGGAGCAAATTCACCAGCCGCGCAATACGGAAAGCCGGGAAATTATAGAACACGAGCCCGGTCGCCTGGATCCGGGTCATGGCCTTGCGGGCTTCGCCACCCCGGTCGCACACCAGATGCAGCACGACCAGATTGAGTTGCAACAACAGTTGGACATCGAGTTTTTGCTGCGACAGTTTGCGGAACAGGGTCTCCTCATGTTGCTTATAAAGTTCCTGCGCATCGGCGAAAGCCCCGCAATTGATGAGCCGGAACGAATCGTACAGATAGATAAAGGCCAGCACTTTGCGGACAAACTCCTGGGGGTAGTCGCTTTCCGTAAGCCGGTGCAGCTTGGCGATAAAAAAGGGCATCTCATCGTAAAGCCCCGCCGAAAGCAGGCTGTCCAATACCCCCAGCACGGCATCGAGGTAGTGCAACGGAGGGTTGAGCATCCGGCCCGGATTGTGGTCGAACAATTCGAGCAGTTGCTGATAGATGCGGATGGCAGCCTTGTAATTGCCCGACTGCAGGAAATAGGTCGACTGGAACAGCTGGTGGAGTTTATCCACCTCGAACCCGTTGTACGTGTTATTGGCGATCAGGTGCAGCTCGCTCAGCACCAGATCGTTCAGGCTCTGGCACTCCTGTTCGGAACGCACCTTGCTGCGGTAAAGCGCCCGGTACTTGAGGATATCGTAAAGCTGCATGTGCTGGTTGGCGCTGCGCAGATGCTTGAACGTCTCGTTCACTTTCATCTGTTTTTCGACCAGCTGCTTTTCGCTCATCCCCTGATAATCCCCGGCACTCAGGTAACGCAATTCCGTCTGCCGGATCAGCATGAGCAAAGCCGTCATCTCATACTGCCCGGCCAGTTTTTTCGCCCGGCTCAGCTCTTCGGTCGCGGCCTGCAGCAAGCCGCAGCGGAAAAGGATCTCCGCCTCGGCCATGCGGTTGGAAATGCGGGCCTGGATGTCATACCGGCTCCGTAAATGCAGCAGGCAGTCGACAACTACCTTATACAGGTGCTTGACGGCAATGTCGAAGCTGCTCTCCCCGGCATCGACGCCAAAACGCCGGGTAACCTCCTCGACCGAAGAGCACTCCTCCATCAGGGCGAACAAAGTCAGATAGACCTTATCGCCCTCCTGCAGGTTGCTGTAAAGTTTGAAATAGCGTTTTTCCGCCTTCGTCATCGAATGGATAAGTACAAGCAGCGAAATAGCTTTGTTCATGGCCTTGCGGGTTAGTTACACAAAGATAGGAATTATTTGCCGGAGATGAAATCCCGGAAATTCCTGATGGAAGATCCGGGTTATAAAGGAATATTCCCGGACAATTTCGCACACATCCGGATAATCCCAAATTAGGTCATTTCACAGCCAAATACACGCAAAACCGGTATTGTCGCTCTATCGGGCAACTTCCCGAGGTATTTTTTACAGCCACAGGCCCTTATAAACATTAAGTTCGGATAAAATCATTTGAAAACAACCGGATAAAACATATAATAACACCCATAGTAATATAGCCACATCTATAATATTCAATATTTTAAATCCAACAATGCAATACATATTATTTTTAATAAATCACTTTGGGTTTATCCTAATTAAAGTAAAAATACACCTCATTATTAGAACTTTTAAACTTATATTTGTATAACAAACGGCCGGACAAATACGCCAAACGATCCGCAAACAAGGCGACGAACCTATATATTCAATAATTTAATTAACCCAAAATACGCATAACCATGTAACCCAATGCCGGGGCAAAGCCCTCCCACCACCAGTTTAACCAACCAAACCTGTAAAACTATGACCCTAATTCTACGAAAAAACATGCTGCGCACCTGTTGTCTGGCCGCGCTGCTCGGTACGCTGCCGGCCGTCATGCATGCAGCCGGTACCCCAGATTACGACACCTTGCAACAAAACGACACCCGCCGGATCTCCGGCCGGGTAACCGACGACACAGGCAAGCCCCTGATGGGCGTAACGGTCGTTGAGAAAGGTACGACCAACGGCGTCAGCACCACTGCCGACGGCAGCTATACGCTGCGTCTGCAAAATGCGGAAAATGCCGTCCTCGAATTCTCATTCATCGGCTACCGGAACACGGAACTTCCGGCAGGAACGAAAACAACGCTCGATGTGCAACTCACCGAGTCAGTCACGACGATGGACAACGTAGTGGTGATCGGGTACGGTACCACCACGAAAAAAGAGCTGACCGGCTCGGTCTCCTCCCTCAAGAGCGATGATTTCAAACAAGGGAACATCACCAATCCGCTGCAACTGCTCCAGGGACAGGTTGCAGGCCTGAATATCGTACGCGCCGACGGCGGAGACCCCAACGGCGACTTCGAAATCCAGTTGCGGGGCATGACCACAATGGCCGGCGGCGCTTCACCGCTGGTCGTCATCGACGGCGTCGTGGGCGGCGACCTGTCGAACGTCAGTCCCGACGACATCGCCTCGATCGACGTGCTGAAAGACGGTTCGGCCGCTGCGATCTACGGCACACGAGGTACGAACGGTGTGATTCTGGTGACGACGAAAAAAGCCCATGCGGGGGAGAACCGTATCGAATTCTCGGCTTATGTCGCCATGCAAAGCGTGGACAAAAAACCCGACGTGATGTCGGCGAGCGAATACCGCAACACGATCCGGCAATATTTCCCCGACAAAGCGTCGTCGTACGATTTCGGCGGATCGACAGACTGGTTCGACGCCGTCACGCGCAAACACCCTGTAAGCCAAAATTATAACGTATCCTCATCGGGCGGCTCCGCAAAACTCAACTACCGCGCCAGCGTCTCCTACACCAACGACATCGGGCTGGTAAAAAAAACCGGGAACGAGAAACTCCGCGGACGTCTGAACGTGAGCCAGTCGCTCATCCGGGATCGGCTGAAAGTGGATTATAATTTTGCGTACACCACCGGAAAAGGCTCCTATGCCGACAAGTTCATCATGCGGCAGGCCGTATTGCGCAACCCGACCGAACCCATTTACGAAACCAGCGGCAACAACCCCCAGTACGGCAAATACTTCTTCTCGCCGGGAATCGACTACCACAACCCCGTGGCGATGCTCGAACAACGTGACGACGAAGGCATCCGCAAAGAGTTCTCGGGCAGCGTCAATGCTTCGCTGCGCATCATAGACGGCCTGAAAATCAGTGCCATGGGCGCCATCATCGAGCGGTCGGAACGCTATGGGCACTATTACGGCCGCTATTACCCGGTAAATATCGGCAACAACGGGACGGCGGAAACTTACAACGACCACTACAAGAACAAGATGCTCGAAGCGACGATCGATTATTCGGGCACGTTCGGCGACCACAAACTGCAAGCCATCGCCGGTTACTCGTTCAGCGAGGAAAGTTCGGAAAGCTACGACCAGATGAACTACAAGTTCGATACTGACATCTTCGGGTTCCACAACATCGGCAGCGGCGGGGCGCTCAAGGAAGGGCTCGCCTCGATGGGCAGCAGCAAGGAAGACAACCGGCTCATCGCCTTCTTCGGCCGCGTGATGTATAATTACAAGGAAAAATACCTCTTCTCGGCATCGGTGCGCTATGAAGGTTCATCGCGTTTCGGCGACAACCACAAATGGGGAACCTTCCCGGCCGTGAGCCTCGGCTGGCGCATATCGCGCGAACCGTGGCTGAAGGACGCCAAATGGCTCAACGAGCTCAAGCTGCGCGCCGGCTTCGGCATCACGGGCAACCAGGAAATCGGCAACTACCGTTCGTTGTCGATCCTGCGCAAGGGTTCGTCAAATTTCTATTACAACAAAAAGTGGATCAGCACCTATGAACCCGGCAGCAATCCCAACCCCGACCTGCGCTGGGAGAAGAAAAAAGAGTTCAACGTCGGGCTCGACATGAGCGTGCTCGACAACCGGCTCAACGTCACGGTCGACTACTACAACCGCCGCACCAAGGATCTGCTCTACACCTATACCGTACCCGTACCGCCCAACCTCTACCCTTCGAAATTCGCCAACGTCGGCACGATCGACAACAAAGGTATCGAAGTGACGGTCAACGCCACGCCGATTTCACGCAAGAATTTCAGCTGGAACCTCGCGGCGACGATAAGCCACAACAAGAATAACCTGGTCAAATTCTCCAACGAGGATTACGAAATGGTGCAAATCCAGACCGGCTACTTCCCCGATGACCTGAAAATGTATACCATGCGCATCGTCGAAGGCGGTTCGCTGGGCAACTTCTGGGGCCCGAAATTTTTGGGATTCAACGATAACGGCGGCGCCATCTACGAAGACTTAGACGGTGTAGAGGGCATTACCGAAGCGGACTACCAGGTTATCGGCAACGCATATCCCGACGTACTGCTGTCGCTGCAGAATACCTTCAGCTACAAACAGTGGAGCCTGAGCTTCCTGCTGCGCAGTTCCATCGGCAACGACGTCCTGAACCAGAGCCGTGTCTATTACGAAGGGTTCGGTTACTTCGGCACCCGCAATATTCTGCGCTCGACACTCGACCATGCCAACTACAAGGACGGCGCATACTATTCGTCGCGGTTCGTGGAGGACGGCTCCTACCTCAAGCTCGACAACATAACGCTGAGCTACGACTTCAAACTCAAATCGAAGGTCATCTCCAAGCTGCGCTGCTATGTCACGGCACAAAACCTCTTTACCATCACCGGCTACAAGGGAATCGACCCCGAAGTCAGCATTTCGGGGCTGCAACCCGGCATCGACTGGTATGACTTCTATCCCCGCACGCGTACATTCGTTCTCGGAGCCGCCATCGCATTCTAAATCATCCGACCAACAAACGAACCTATTATGAAAAAGATAGTATCAATCCTGTCCACGATATTCCTGCTAAGTGCAACACTGAGTTCCTGCACCGACCTGGAAGAGAATCCCTACTCCTCGATCCCGTCCGACGAATTCTTCAACAACGAAGAAGAATTCCTGATGAGCGCCGGGCGTATTTACGCTTATCTGGTACGCTATACCTGCTACCGCTGTATCTGGGGCACGATTTCCGTATCGACGGACGAGGCGGTCAGTCCCCTGCGCGAAGGAAACCAGTGGGTCGACGACGGCGTATGGCGCGACATGCACGCACACACGTGGAATTCGCAGATGCAGGATCTGCAAACGATCTGGGAGTTCCTTTTCGGCGGCATTTCGCTCTGCAACCAGATACTCTATGAGTTCGACCAGTCGTCGGTCGATTTCGAGGCCAAACCCAGCCTGGTAGCCGAGGTGCTGGTCATGCGCGCATGGTTCTATCTGAATGCCATGGATCTGTTCGGCAATGTTCCCTTCACCACCGACTTCTCGGACACGAGCCTGCCCAGGCAGGTGGATCGCAAGTTCCTCTTCTCGTTCATCGAACAGCAGATCAAGGATAACGTCGGCCTGTTGCAGGACGTGCCTACCGCCTCGAACTACGGCCGCGTAACCAAGGCGATGGCTTACACCACGCTCGCCAAACTGTACATCAATGCGCAGGAGTGGATCGGCGAGGCCAAATGGGACGAAACCATCGCTGCCTGCGACCAGGTGATCGGCTTCGGGCAACTGGAGATAGAACCCGACTACTTTTCGAACTTCAAGGTGGACAACACCTCGTCGAAGGAGAATATATTCGTCATCCTCTATGACAAAGTTTATACGTCGCAAAACTGGTGGCACGTCTTCCGGTTCCACCAGCTGACGCTCAACAGCCTCTCGCAACAGACCTACGGCATCCTCGACTTTTGCTGGAACGGCTTCGCCGCAACCGAGTCTTTCTATAACAAGTACGATCCGAAAGACATCCGGCGCAGGCAATGGCTCGCGGGCCCCCAGTACGACATGTCGGGCAATCCGCTCCTGATGCAAAACGGGCAGCAGCTCGACTACACGCCGCATATCACCTCGCTGTTCGACTTCTCGAACCCGGCAAAATCGAACGAAGGCGTCCGCTCGGCCAAATACGAATATGCGAACGGGCTGCAGGGCGAATGCATGGACAACGACTATGTGGTCTACCGTTATGCCGACGTGCTGATGATGAAGGGCGAGGCGCTCGTGCGCCAGGGACATGCCGACCTGGCAGTCCCCCTCTTCAACGAGGTGCGCCATCGTACGGGGCTCGACGATTACAAGGCTTCGGATCTGACACTCGACGAGATTTACGACGAACGGGGCCGGGAATTTGCATGGGAAGGATTACGTCGCCAGGATATGATCCGGTTCGGCAAGTGGGGCGAAGCACGCGACCTGAAACCGGCCGTCAGCCCGGCATACACGAAACTTTACCCTATTCCGGCCAACATCCGCAAGACCAACACGAACCTCAAACAAAACGACGGATATACCGATTAAACACCACCCCGCCCTGCCGGGTGCAACAAACCGGCAGGGCGGGACAAACAGCTACACAGTAAAAACACATGTCAGAATCAAAAATTCTCGTAATCGGCAGCTCGAACACCGATATGGTCATCTGCACCGGGCATTTACCCCTTCCCGGCGAAACGGTCATCGGGGGCACCTTTTTCATGAACCCGGGCGGCAAAGGCGCCAACCAGGCCGTCACCGTGGCGCGTCTGGGCGGAAGGGTCTCCTTCATCTGCAAAACAGGCAGCGACATCTTCGGGCACCAGGCCAACCAGCTGTTCAACGAAGAGGGGATCGACACCTCGTATGTATTTTCCGACACGAAAAACCCGTCGGGCGTGGCCCTGATTACCGTGGATACCGACGCTGAGAACTGCATCGTCGTCGCTCCCGGCGCCAACGCGCATCTCACCCCCAACGACCTGAAACGGTCGGCCGAGGCAGTCGAAGCGGCCGATATCATCCTGTTGCAACTCGAAATCCCGATGCAAACCGTCGAGGCCGCCGCCATGATGGCGTACCGGCTGGGCAAGAAGGTCGTCCTGAACCCGGCCCCGGCCTCGAAGCTCTCCGCCGGACTGCTCGAAACGCTGTACGCGATCACCCCGAATGAAACCGAAGCCGAAGCCATCTCCGGAATCCGCATCACCGATGAGCGCACGGCCGAAGAAGCCGCCCGTAAAATCGCGTCGATGGGTGTGTGCAACGTCATCATCACGCTCGGTGCCAAAGGTGCCCTGGTCTTCGACGGTGCACACTGCGAAATCGTCCCGGCATACAAGACACAGGCCGTCGACACGACCGCCGCGGGCGATGTGTTCAACGGGGCGCTGGTCGTGGCCCTTTCCGAGGGACGGACACTTCCCGAGGCCGTGCGTTTCGCCTGTAAAGCCTCGGCCATATCGGTCACACGCGTAGGCGCGCAAAATTCCGTACCTTACCGTACCGAAGTCGACGTATTCAACCTATAACGCTAAAACAGACCCAAGCATGAAAAAAACCTTATTTCTACTCTGCGCCGTGATCCTGGGCGCCTCGTGCAATTCCGCACCGGCGACACAGCCACTTCCGGCACAAGTCACCATCTCCAAAGAACGGCTGCTCGACAAAATCAAGGGCGGCTGGGCCGGCCAGACTATCGGATGCACCTACGGCGGCCCGACCGAGTTCAAATTCAACGGCACGATGATCCAGGAATACACCCCCATCCCGTGGCCGGAACATTACATCAAATGGTGGTACGAGAATACGCCGGGGCTTTACGACGACGTATATATGGACTTAACGTTCGTCGAGGTCTTCGACCGCCTGGGCATCGACGCCCCGGTGGATTCGCTCGCCGCAGCCTTCGCCAATGCCGGCTACGTCTTGTGGCACGCCAACCAGGCCGCACGCTACAACATCCTCAACGGCATCCGCCCGCCCGAGTCGGGGCACTGGCTCAACAACCCCCATGCCGACGACCTCGACTTCCAGATCGAAGCCGATTTCGCGGGGCTCATGTCCCCGGGCATGCCCAACGCGGCCTCGGAGTTCTGCGACCGCGCGGGACACATCATGAACTACGGCGACGGCTGGTACGGCGGAGTTTACGTGGCAGCGATGTATTCGCTTTCGTTCGTCTCGGACGACATCGGGTTCATCGTCGAGGAAGCCTTGAAAACCATCCCCGAACAGAGCCGCTATCACCGGTGCATGAAAGACGTCATCGCCTGGCACAAGCAGTATCCCGGCGACTGGAAACGCACGTGGTTCGAATGCGAAAAGAAATGGAGTTCGGATATCGGCTGCCCCGACGGGGTATTCGTGCCGTTCAACATCGACGCCGTGACCAACAGCGCCTACATCCTTATCGGCCTGCTTTACGGCGAGGGCGACTTCTCGAAGACACTCGATATCGCCACCCGCTGCGGACAGGATTCGGATTGCAACCCGGCATCGGCCGGCGGTATCCTGGGCGCAATGCTCGGGTACGACAACATCCCGGAAAAATGGATGCGCAACCTGCGTGAAGTGGAAGATATGGACTTTGCCTATACCGACATCTCGCTCAACCGCACCTACGAAATGAGTTTCTGTCAGGCTTTGGAAGTGATCCGCCGCAACGGCGGTTCCGTAGGTGAAACCGACGTGACCGTCGCATGCCAGCAACCCGTACCCGTCCGTTTCGAACAGTCGTTCGAAGGGCATTATCCGACCGAACGCCGTTCGATACACAAATCGCTTCCCGAAGCCGGCGGAATCGAATTCGACGGCATCGGAGCGGTATTGACGGGCGCCCTGCGCTGCCCCGACGAATCGTACGTCGCCGAAGTAACCTTCTCGATCGACGGACAACCGGTCGAACGGGTCAAGCTCCCGGCGCTTTACCGCACCCGCCGCCATGAACTGTTCTGGCGTTACCGGCTCCCGTCCGGCTCCCACCGCATCACGGCCGAATGGCATAACCCGCGCAAGGACGCATCGCTGCAAATCCGCGACCTGTTGGTATACGGCAGCACTCCGCAAGCTGCCGGGAATTAATCCGAACCCCGTAAATTCGACGCATTATGTTTATCGTTCAAAGTTATCCCCTGGCAATCGCTTTTTGCTTCATCACCATGCTGTGCTGGGGCTCCTGGGGCAACACCCAGAAACTGGCGGCCCGCACGTGGCGCTATGAACTCTTTTATTGGGACTACGTGGTCGGTGTGCTGCTCTTCTCCTTGCTGTCGGCCTTCACGCTGGGCAGTTTCGGCGCCGAAGGGCGCGGTTTCCTCGCAGACCTGGCACAGGCAGACGCAGGCAGCCTCTTCTCGGCATTCATGGGCGGCGTGATATTCAACGCTTCGAACATCCTGCTTTCGGCCGCCATCGCCCTCTGCGGCATGTCGGTAGCTTTTCCCGTGGGTGTGGGGCTCGCGTTGGTACTGGGCGTGCTGATAAATTATTTCAGCGCGGCCAAAGGCGACCCGACCTTCATTTTCATCGGGGTACTGCTCATCGCCGCAGCGATCGTCATGAACGGATTCGCCTACAAGAAAGCCCAGACCGAAAAACGCAGGCTCACGACAAAGGGCATTCTCATTTCGGTTGCGGCCGGCATCATCATGGCATTCTTCTACCGTTTCGTGGCCGCATCCATGGATCTGAACGATTTTGCCGCCCCCGCAGCCGGCAAAATGACACCCTATACGGCCGTATTCATCTTCGCCGTCGGGGTTTTCGTCAGCAATTTCCTGTTCAACACCGTCGCGATGAAACGTCCGGTGGACGGAGAACCCGTGCGGATCGCCGACTATTTCAAAGGCGGTCTCAAAACCCACATGGTCGGCGTGTTGGGCGGTATGATCTGGTGCCTGGGAGAATCGTTCAGCATGATCGCTTCGGGCAAGGCCGGGGCGGCGATCTCCTACGGCCTGGGACAGGGTGCTACACTCGTATCGGCACTCTGGGGAATACTGATCTGGAAAGAATTCAAGGGGGCTCCCAAAATCTCCCGCAGACTCAACCTGGGAATGTTCCTGCTGTTCCTCACCGGGCTCGGAATGCTGATCTATGCGGGCGCTTAGACGGCTGAATACCCTATTGAAAAATCCCGAAGCCGATGCTTCGGGATTTTTATTTTGGCCGGCAGCCATCGGCACCCCACGCCCGCACACCGGACGCGGCCGGGAGTAGCCAGGCGCCGCAATGAGCTACCCGACAATGACCCGGAAACGGCATTTCTCACCGCCCGACAACACGGTCTCGAGCTCTTCCACGCGGATGTCCCTGCCGGGCAGCAGCTCCTCCAGGACATAGAGGATGCTTTGGCGGGAGCATTCGCAATGGGCCGCAGAGTCCACGAACCCGGCATCGACCTGCGGGCAGAGGCACCGGGGATACCCGACCTCGTAGACCCGCCCCGGCTCGATGACGTCCGCAAAAAAATACTCCGAACGTCCGTATTTCGTATACTGCCGGTCGAGGTCGCAGCCGCATTCTTCGAATTGCCTGCGTAGTTCCGTCAGGACGACATCCTTGACACAATCGACGGCACACGGCCGGTAAAGCGCCCCGCGCACATCGGCCGGGAGTTTTGCGATGCCCTCCTCCAGAATCCGGTAGAAGGACTTGACTTGCTGTTGATTATCGTTTTCCATAGTATATTTCATATTATCAGGAGGGGCATGCTCCGAGCCGGCAGAAGCGCCCGGAAGCCGGCCCGGGCCCTTTTCAAGCGGGCCCGATATATTTTCCGACGAACTCCCCGACGCGGCGCGTGTATTCCTCCCGGTTGTCGCGGTAGGAAGCGGCATGTCCGGCACCCGGCACGAGCCACAGCTCCTTGTCGCCCGGTTTCGCCTCGAAAAGCGGGCCAACCATCCAGGTGGGGACATAATCGTCGGCATCGCCGTGGATGAAGAGCATCGGCAGGCGGCATTTTGCGACCTGCGCCAGCGACGAGGCCTCGCGGAAATTCCACCCGTATTTCAGGTCGCACAGCCAGCTGGCCGTATACAGCAGCGGGAATGCCGGCAGCCCGAACGACGACTTCAGTTCCTTGGAGAACTCGTCCCAGACGCCCGTATAGCCGCAATCTTCGACAAAGCACCTGACGTAGGGCCGTTGGGGCTCGCCCGAGGCCATCATCGTCGTGGCAGCCCCCATCGAGATGCCATGCACGACCATCCGCGTATCGCCGCCGAAAATCCCGTCGGCAACCTCCATCCAGTGCAGCAGATCGAAGCGGTCGAGCCACCCCATGCGGATTGCCCGCCCTTCGCTCTGCCCGTGGTAATGCAGATCCGGCAGCAGGATGTTATACCCCAGGTCATGGTTATAGAGGTAGCCGATCATCAGCATCCGCACGGCGCAGTCCGTATAACCGTGGACGATAACCGCCGTGCGGTCGGTCGGCACGGGAGCCGCCGCATAGAGGGCATGCAGCCGGACGCCCCGGGGGTCGGCGATCACGGTGTCGCGCAACGCCCCGGCCGTCTGTAAACTGTCCACCCACGGGCGCAGGAAAGGGTATTCGGCATACATGTATTCATAGGCCGTGGCATTCTTTTCCCGCATCTTGGCATCGGGCCGCAGCGAGAACGCGAGCATATAGAAACTCCCGCCGATAACCGCAGCTACCAGCAACAGGATAAAACCGGTAATGATTCGCGCAATTCGTCTCGTCGTCATAACTTCTGGTTATAGGTCTGCACGCTCGGAAAGCGACATGCCCTGTGTTCCGGCATAAAACATCACCAGCTCCAGCTCCCCGTCGCCCCGGTTCTCGCCGTAATGGCGCGTACCGACCAGCTCCACGATGCCCTCTCCGGCCCGGAACATCCGTTGGGCACCGGTTTCGGCAATGACGGTCAGCTCGCCCCGCAGGATCACCCCCGCATTGACCAGGGCGTGCGTATGCATCGCCAGCGCAGTATGCGGCGGCACCGTTGCCCGGAGTATCGTCACCCGCGGCGCACCCCGCGGATAGGAGGGCAGCGGCGCCCCGTCCCAACTGGCCGCGGTTTCGACGACACGGGATATGGCAACGCCATCGTCCCCCGGATTCACTTCGCGGCGACTTTGGCACGGATATGCTCCAGCATATCGTCCGTCATGCGCGAGAGATCCCATTCGGGTTTCCACCCCCACTCCTCGCGGGCGCAGGTATCGTCGAGCGAGTTGGGCCAGCTCTCGGCGATCTCCTTCTTCACGGGGTCGACGTCGTAGTCCATCGTGAAGCCGGGCATCCGCTTTTGGATTTCGGCGCAGATAATCTCCGGCGTGAAGCTCATCGACGCGATGTTGAAACTGTTGCGGTGCACGAGCTTCGCGGGGTCGGCCTCCATCAGTTCGACGCAGGCCCGCAGCGCATCGGGCATGTAGATCATGTCCATATAGACGTCCGACGGTACGGGGCAGGTGAATTTACCCGACTTTACAGCCTCGTAATAAATCTCCACGGCATAGTCCGTCGTACCGCCGCCCGGCAGCGTGACGTTCGAGATAATGCCCGGAAAACGCACCGAACGGGTATCCACACCGTACTTATGGTGGTAGTAATTCCCCAGCATCTCGCCCGTGACCTTACAGATGCCGTAGATGGTCGTGGGCTGCATGATCGTGTCCTGTGGGGTCTTGTCCTTGGGGGACGAGGGCCCGAAGGCGCCGATCGAACTGGGCGTGAAGAGGGCGCAATGGTGCTGGCGCGCCACCTCGAGCGAATTGTTGAGCGCCCCCATATTGACGTTCCAGGCCATCTGCGGATTACGTTCGCCCACAGCCGAGAGCAAAGCGACCAGGTTGAAGATCGTATCGATGTGGTAACGCGCCACGACCGACGCCATCGCCGTCGCATCGAGCGCATTGAGCACTTCGAAAGGGCCGGCCTCGCCGAGGGCCTTGCATTCGCGCATGTCGGTAGCCACGACATTGTGGTCACCGTAAATTTTGCGCAGATAGACTGTCAGCTCGGAACCAATCTGGCCTCCGGCACCTACTATTAGTATACGTTTCATGTGCATGGGTTATAATTCAAAAGTAAAGATAGAAAATAATTATGAATTATTCACAATTTTTTGGTCTTTTCATTTTTCTTATGTACTTTTGCACCACTCGAACGGGAAATGTTGCTGTTGTAGCTCAGTGGTAGAGCACTTCCTTGGTAAGGAAGAGGTCACGAGTTCAATCCTCGTCAACAGCTCTCGAAATCAAGCGGTTGCCAAAACAAGGCAGCCGCTTTTTTCGTGCATATATGGCAAAAAAGGCATGATTCGGAGCGGTTTTTCACCCGCATTTTTACCCGAATCCGACGGGTAAACGGCGAAATAGAAACGCGCGCTGCAAATAACGTAAAGCTATGAATATCACCGTTAACGTTGTTTGTCGCAAGGATAAGGCAAACAAAAACGGAACTACTCCCATCCATCTGCGATTTACCCGAGGCTCGAAAATTCGCTGTGTCAGCACCGGAACAGCAATCGTTCCTACGGCTTGGGATGCCCAAAACCGCCGTATCATCATTCAGAACGAGGAGCCGCAGGAAATCCAATACCGCATCGACAGCCTGCTTGCAGAATACCACAAACGCCTGAAACGACTTGAGATTTTGGAAGCAGACATCACGCTCGATAATCTTCTCGAAAGAAACGGGCGGAAAAACGACGGTACGACAGCCGAATATTTTGCACAAGCAATAACCCGGCAACAAGAACAGGGCAAGATAAACACAGCCACCAAATACCGTTTCACGCTGGTATCATTGCAGAAAGTCCTGCCCCCTACTCAAATTCGACGAACTGACACTTTCGCGCCTGCATAATCCGGAGCAAAAGCTCCACGAAATGGGCTGTTCCGCTAACAACACAGCGGCTAAGATTAGCGTATTGAAAGTCGTTTACAAACGACAAAACCGACAATCGGCAGGCCCTTTTCCATCTATTTCACCAATATTATTCCCAAACAGAACTATGCGGAAACCGTGTTTGCCGTAACTTTGTGTTGTAAACGGACTCACATATGAAAATAACGATCAACCCCGCAATACGGCATGTGCAGCCATTCATCGAGCGGCTCCCGGAGGTTTTTCCCGTCTCGGGCGAAGTGCTCCACGAAGGGCGCAACCAGATACGGGCTTTCGACATCGGGGGCGAAAGCCTGGTCGTCAAACGCTACAAACGCCCCCATCTGTTCAACAGGGTCATGTATTCGTTCTTCCGCAAGAACAAGGCCCGCCGCGCCTACGAGCACGCCCTGCGCCTGCGCGGGATGGGTTTCGACACCCCGGAACCGGTGGCATGGAGCGAATACCGCAAGGACGGCCTGATCGCCGACACCTATTTCGTCTCCCGCCGGTCGGAGCTCACCCCGCTCCCGCAGACCATGCGACGCTTCCCGGCGCCGGACACGCTGCCCGTGCTCGAAGCCTTCGCCCGCTTCACCGTCCGCCTCCATGAGCAAGGAATCTGCCACGAGGATTTCAACCAGACCAACATCCTCTGGGAATACGACGGCACGGCAGGCAACTACCGCTTCCAGCTGATCGACATCAACCGCATGAGATTCCACGCACGGCCGCTGCGCCCCGACGAATGCATGATCAACCTGCGGCGGCTGAGCTGCCCGGCCGTCCCGTTCCTGTACATATTGGATCGCTATGCCGACATACGCGGGTGGGACATCAACGACACGCTGCTGCGGGGGACTTTCTTCCGCCTGCTCTTCGGCCGCCGGCAGCAGTTCAAAAAGCGGTTCCGGGAACGGAAATCGGCCGCAGCAGGCAAAAAACAGGGCTGAGAATTTGGATTCCGCAAATATTTTACTACATTTGTCGCTGTTAATCCCCACAAGAGATGAGACTTTACGGTTTTGCATATTACTTTTTTTACTTTTTCTTTTATAGCAGGAGGAAGAGCGGGGTTATATGCAATTAGCTGTATGATACGATAGAGTGAAAACACGAAGGATCCCGTTCTGCAAAGAGCGGGATTTTTTAATGCCTAAAATTCGATTATGAAACGCATCACCATACAGGGACAACCCGGATGTTTCCACGAGACCGCAGCCCGGTGCAGTTTCCCCGGCGAGCAGGTCGAAATCCTGCCCTGCGACAGCTTCGACCAGCAATTCGCCCGCATGGCCGCCGACCCGACGCTGCTGGGCATCGCGGCCATCGAGAACACCATCGCCGGCAGCCTGCTTCCCAACCACGAGCTGCTGCGGCGCAGTTCGCTGGCCGTCATCGGAGAATACAAACTCCGCATCTCGCACGTACTGGCGGCACTGCCGGGGGAGGCGCCCTGCGACATCGGCGAGGTACACTCGCACCCGATCGCCCTGATGCAGTGCGGCGACTACCTGAAAGCCCATCCGGCGATGAAAGTCGTCGAACGCGACGACACGGCGGGCAGCGCCCGCGAAATCGCCGAGCAACGACTCCGCGGCACGGCCGCCATCTGCGGCGCCGGGGCGGCGGAGCTCTACGGGCTCGAAATCCTGGAACGGGGCATCGAGACCAACAAACACAACTTCACGCGCTTCCTCCTGCTGGCCGACCGCAGCCGCGCCGCAGGGTTCACCGACCCGGCCCGCACGAACAAGGCATCGCTGGTCTTCTCGCTGCCCCACACCCAGGGAAGCCTCTCCAAGGTGCTCTCCCTACTCTCCTTTTACGAAATCAACCTCTCGAAAATACAGTCGCTGCCGATCATCGGCCGCGAGTGGGAATACCGCTTCTACGTGGATGTCACCTTCGACGACCCGGTGCGTTACCGGCAAGCCATCGAAGCGGCGAGGCCGTTGACAAGCGACTTCCGCATCCTGGGCGAATACGCCGAATGTCCCAACCCGGCAATCTGACAAGGCACAAACGATAAAAACGAAAAACATAAAACCATGAACGACTTACAACCCATCAATTTCCCGGGGCTCGACCCCCGCCGGCCGCTGGTCATCGCGGGGCCGTGCAGCGCCGAAACCGAAGAGCAGGTAATCGAAACAGCCCGCGAACTGGCCGCGGAAGGCTTCAAGCTATTCCGCGCCGGACTGTGGAAACCACGCACCAAACCGGGCGGGTTCGAGGGCGTAGGCGTCGACGGCATAGCCTGGCTGCAACGCGTAAAACGCGAAACGGGGATGTACACAGCCACGGAGGTCGCTACGCGCAAGCACGTCCTGGCGGCGTTAGAAGGCGGCATCGACATGATCTGGATCGGGGCCCGCACGACAGCTAACCCGTTCGCCATGCAGGAGATCGCCGACGCGCTGCGCGGGCACGATATCCCGGTGCTGGTGAAAAACCCCGTGAGTCCCGACCTCGAATTGTGGATCGGCGGCGTGGAACGCATCTACAACGCCGGCATCCGCCGCCTGGGTGTCATCCACCGCGGGTTCACGTCGATCGACAAAAGCCTCTACCGCAACCACCCGATGTGGTCGATCCCCATCGAGCTGCACCGCCGCCTCCCGGGGCTGCAGATATTCTGCGACCCGAGCCATATCGGCGGGGGGCGCGCGCGGGCGCCCCCCCCCCCCGCGAGCTCGCCGCCGATGAGTACGAGCTGCTCGGCTTCGACTCCTCGAAGGCCTCCGACAAGATGACCGTGACCGTGCAGTCTGTGGCCGATTCGACCAAGACCGCCACGTTCACCGTGAAGGTCGTTGCCGACGAGACGCCGACTCCGGATCCCGATCTGGCCACTGAGGAAGAGCTCAAGCAGCTCGAAGATGCCATTGCCAAGGCCGAAGCCGAGAATCTGAACCAGGACGATTACACCGCCGATTCGTGGAAGGCCTACGCCGATGCGCTGGCCCAAGCGAAGAAGGTGCTCGCCAAGGAGAACGCCACCTCCACCGAGGTCCAGGATGCGATTCGTCACCTGACCGAGGCCCGCAAGGCCCTCGTGAAGGTCTCCGCTGATGGCAAGAAGCCGGGTTCCGTCATCTCCGACACTGGTGTCGCCGTCTTCGGCGTGGCTGGTGCCGTGGTGGTCCTCGCCGCCGCCGGTATTGCCCTGACCATCTGGCGCAAGCGCCGTATCTGACCCCTCATTTGCAAAAAACTCTCACTGACGTTGAGTCAGTGAGAGTTTTTTGCAATAGGGGGGTGTTCCTATGTTTTTGTCAACTCCTTGGGGAGTTGACGTGTCGGGATTCCGGTTGGCTGTCGTGGGCGCGCTTCGCCCTGCCGGTGGCGTCCGGCGTCCTTTCCCGTGTGGCCCGGTTCAGGCTACGAGGGCTGGTTCCTGGTAGAGGGTTCCGTTTTTGAGCATGCTGTAGATCACGTCGCAGCGCCGACGCGCGAGGCAGATGATGGCGGCGTTGTGGTGTTTGCCCTGTTCGCGTTTGCGCTTGTAATAGGCCACGGAGGGCGGGTGTTTGGTGGATGCGACGAACGCGGTCTGCCACAGCGCGTTCTTGAGGCGTTTGTTGCCCCGCCTGGAGGGCCGTTCGCCTTTGATGCTGGTGCCGGATTGGCCGGTGACGGGCGATATGCCCGCGTAGGCGGCCAGATGGGCGGACGATTTGAAGTTGGCGATGTCGCCGCCGATGCCGAGCAGGATGTTGCTTGCGGTCCTGACGCCTATCCCGGGCATCGACGTCAGGACCGTGAGAAGAGGGTGGTCCTCCAGGAGCTTCTCGACCTGGCGGCCGACCTCGCGCCGCCGGTCCCTGATCGTCTTGATGTCGTGGGCGATGGAGGGGATGATGGTCTCGGCCATGAGGGTGCCGGGCACGGTGACGGTCTGCTCGCCGATCGCCTTGAACATGTCGTCGATGATGCGGCCGGCGCGAAGCCCGTTGGACTTGGCCCAGTCCTTCACGTCCTCGATCCCGGCCCGTTTCACGCCCATGGGCCCGCCGTATCGTTCGAGCAGCGCGAGCGTCGCGTCGCGCGTGATTCTCTCGCCCTTGAGCGCGCGTTCGAACGCGGGGTGGGTCTGCAGCAGCAGGCTCCGCAGGCGGTTGACGTGGCGGGTGGATTCGTGGGCGAGGTCCTCGTCGTGGCCGGCGAGCAGCTTCAGGGCGGCGAGGGTCTCGTCATCCGGGCCCGCGTCCCTGAGCGTCTCGGGCAGCTTGAGCGCGGCCCACGCGATCACATGCGCGTCCCTGCGGTCGGTCTTCGCGTCCCCGGGCAGCAGCTGCGCGGTCCTGCGCATGGCCGTGCCGGGAAGGTAGGCAACCGCGATCCCCATGTTCCGCGCCACCGTCAGGGGCAGGGAGCCGATGGTGTTGGGCTGGTCCACGACCAGCAGCACACGGCCATGCTTGGAGAGCTTGCCCAGCATCGTGCGGATGGCCTTCTCGTCCTGTTTCAACGGCTTGTCGTACAGGGTGTTCCCGTCATGGTCGAGGGCGTGCGCGTGGTGCGCGCTCTTGCCCACGTCCAGGCCGACCCACACGTCGATGTCGTCCGGGGTCATCATCGTTCCTCCCGTCATGAAGGTTTTCCGGTCGCCGCGGGCTCGGAGGAGTCCGGACGCCCGCGCCGCACCCACATTACGACGAGACCTGCGCCATGCGCCCCTGAAGCGTCCGTGTAGCCGGCCTGGTTCCTATCAGCGGTCATCGGGCGTCCCCGTTCCCGGCGACAACACCCCCGGATCATCGACGACAGGGCAGGAAAGTCATACCGGAACCGGCGACCCGGCCCCGACCATCGGGGCCTACCAAACATGGTAATGGGTGGTATTTGGTGCAGTCATGGAATTCTCCTTAATCTCTGGAAATCCGGTGTTGGGTTTCCTTCTGCGAGCTGCCGGTCGGCTACGATCCGACGACCTGCCGCTTACAAGGCGGCTGCTCTACCAGCTGAGCTACGGCAGCATTACCGGAATCCTCCACGCCTGTCCGGTTGCAGACTTCCCGAAAACCAGCCAGACAAAGGAGGAAAAAAACAGGTCGGTTTTAGTGGAGAAGGAGCCATCGACCGGATTCGGACCGGTGACCTGCGCATTACGAGGGCGCTGCTCTGCCAGCTGAGCTACGACGGCGGAACCGTTCCGGCATGAGGAACGGTGGATGGGCTATGCGAGCAAAGGAATGCTTGTCCTGCGACCGGTTCATGCCGCCGATCGCAAACTATCTCCCGTTCGGGAACCCAGCGTTTCGCATGTGGCCACTGGGCCCATCGTGCTTCGACGGGATTCGAACCCGCATCACCCCAAAAACGGGGCATCCTGACCGATTGAACGACGAAGCCATGTTGCGGATACGATGCTGGAGAGGCGGTTCTGTTCAGACCACTGAGGTGCAGGCCTGCGCCTTGACCATCGTTCCACTCCGCCCCAATATGGCAGCGGGCGGGTGGTGGCGTTGACATCATATTCCGCAAGAATATGAGCGGAAGTGGGCGCTGCAACGGTTACGGGTCCCAGTTATGGAGAGAACCTACCGTAGCATCGTTCCCGTTCCGTCAGACGTTCGAACCGGATCGGGTGGCGTTGACGCCGTTACTTCCGCTGGTGCTTTCGCCGGGGTTCGAACCCGGACCGGACAGTTCCTTAGACTGTCGCCTCTACCGGTTGGGCCACGAAAGCATGTGCGGATACCACCCTTGCGAGGTCGCAATATCCGCACAGTCCACAATCGATCCGGCCACTCGTGCCGGATCCTTGCACTCATGCTTGCGGTGGACGCGCATACTACGGCATGAGGCATGACGAGGATCACGGGCTATGACGCCCATGCTCCACCGAGACCGTTTCCACATCCTGTGGTTCGGCTGACAAGAAAACGCGGTCGCCCGCGTTCCAGGAAACCTTTCCCGCACTGGGCGGATAGGCTTTATCGGATTCGCACCAACCCTTCCGACAGAGAGCTGTTCGCATCATCCACTCATAGGATGATGGGCGCTGACGATGGTCCGCGTGTCCGTCGAACAAACGGAGGCGCGGACCATCGGACACGACCCGCATGGTCATGACATCCCGCCGGGAACTCCCAACGGGCATGGAATCGTATCGAGCGGTGTACGGGAATCGAACCCGCATCATCAGTTTGGAAGACTGAAGCACTGACCATTGTGCTAACACCGCAAACAGGAATCCGCACACCGTATCAGAAGCGGATTCCCTAGCGGACGCCACGGGATTCGAACCCGGATCTCCACCCACAGGGGGTGGCGTGCTGCCATTACACCAACGCCCCGCACGGGTCATGAACTCCGTGCGTTCGCCTAGCCGTGATTCGTCAGGGTTGAGATCGGCTGGAACTCCGTTGCCCGTATCCGTGGAATGCGGATACCCCTTTCGTCGTGACGGTCAACTGAGGCGACGCGCATCGAACGGCAGCACGGTACCGTGCCACCGTGGGTAGGAGCCATTCGCCGGGTCAGCGTCCGACCCCCCCCTAACCGTCCAATGGTTCTATTTTTTTAGGGTGCCGGAACCATCAAAGATATGGCACTCGTGCATTGCGCTGGAATCGAACCAACGACCTTCCCGTTATGAGCAGGGTGCTCTAACCGACTGAGCTGGCAATGCAAAGTGCCCATGGCCGGAGTCGGACCGGCTGCGCCCGGTTTAGGAAACCGGCGCTCTATCCGTTGAGCTACAAGGGCGTTGCCTCGTGATGCACGAACCGTACGAGGCGCGACGGCGTGAGAGAGAAGAGAAGAGAGAATCCGTGCATTATGGTTGACGGAGTTTTCGTGCGTGCCCTCAACGAGAATCGGACTCGTGGCCTTCCGCTCCGGAGGCGGACGCTCTATCCACTGAGCTACAAGGGCGTGGCGTCGTTTCGCGGCTTGGGTGTGACGCCTGAACCCCTGTATGTCCGGTACAACAAACATCGAATCGAGTGTAGAGGGAAAATCAATTCGACGTGCTGCCGCTAAGCTCCTCCTCCTGGTTTCGAACCAGGACCAAAGGTTCCAAAGACCCGTGTGCTGCCGTTACACCAAGGAGGAATGTGCGCGAACGCATCGGACACGTATGCCCGACTGCGTTCCGCCATGCCGATCCAACCCGTTTTTTGCTGACTGGATTCCAGGCCCTATCCCGTGGCCTATCACTGCAGATCGGCTAGCGGATGGTGCGAGAGTCGAACTCGCCAGGGACTTCCGCCCCAACAGTCTTAGCAGGACTGCGCCTTTGCCGCACGGCCCACCATCCATGCCAGTGTTTGCGATTCAGGGGCACACCGGCTAAGCCTCGATAGACCCCTCATGGGAACGATTTTCATGCGGGGTTCGCGGAGTAGGGAGGATTCGAACCTCCGGGGGCTTGCACCCCTGCTGCTTTCGGGACAGTCGCATTCGACCGCTCTGCCACTACTCCACTGATCCACACGAAGGAACAAACTGGTTGACGTATTCGTATGGATCTCGTGCTCCCGGTGGGATTCGAACCCACGACCATAAGGTTAGAACTCTTCTGCTCTGATCCACTGAGCTACAGGAGCAAGGTGGATGCCTACTTCGGTTCAAGAAAAGCGACAACCCTTTTCCAAAGGAATAATTCGTTTTTTTGGAATATTGTTGTTACTTAGGCATCCAAGTTTTCCGCCTTCTTTTCGCGCGTGGTCTGCGGATACCACCATATTTGCGATGTTGCGCTTACACATGGCCTTGTGCCATGCATCGTGTTCCCGGCAGGCTTCGAACCTGCGCTGAACGCCGTTTAGGGGCGTGCCTCTGCCGGTTGGGCTACGGAAACTTGGCCGGCTTTCCCTCACCACGGTCGACCTTCGTGGCTGACATCAACCTGAGCATCCCGAAAGAGAGAGGGAAGAATGGAATGCCGCTCATGGGGAAGAATGTGAGGGGATTGTTTTCTTCCGGCCGACAATCCCTAGAAACGGTGTCCCGCTACCGTGTCCGGCCAATGAATAGAAGAGGAAAAAGAAAACCGGATACGAGCTGGAAGCTGAAATGCCGTGAATATCATGCCCGGCTACTGAGAACATGTTATTCACGGCTCGTACCCCATGAGGGAATCGAACCCTCACTCCGTAGGGAACTCGGGTTTGAGCCGAGCGCGTCTACCAGTTCCGCCAACGGGGCATTGATACTGGACGGCCCCGAAAAGGAAATAAGAAAAATTTCGAAAAGCCGCCCAGAACCATTGGGACGGTATCGCTTGACTTGACTGAATCCGTGAGTGAGAAAGGAGCCAAGCAATACCGTCTTCGCGCGTCGGGCTGGTCTCGACCCAGCATCCCACGGTTTTGGAGACCGTGACTCTGCCGTTAAGCTACCGACGCATGAGGAGCAGGAAGCCGAAGATAAGTAGCGGAGTAGCTTCCTGTTCCGAGTGCCCTCGGCGGGGTTCGAACCCGCAACCTCTGGTTCCGTAGACCAACGCTCTGAATCCGATTGAGCTACAAGGGCGATGGCACATTTCGTTCCTTTAACGACGTACGCCTGTGCCGGGCCGTGTTCGGCATGGTCCTCATTGATGTCGCTCCGGAGACCATAGCTGCAAAAAGAGCGCCCTCCCCATCCGCCCTGAATGACAGATGGAGGGGAATCGGGAGACTGGATTGGGTTTTACCAGCAACGTCGAGGACAAACGAGATCATGTCAGATCCCCTCTGGACGTGCCGCCGGTTCGGTCGCAAACCACCCTGCCGGGCCCGGCTCATCTTATCGCCTCGTTTCCGATGCGATTGTTCGATCACTCCCTGAAAGCAGTCCATTGATCGGATGGATTGCTTCGTGCCTCCGTCTGGAATCGAACCAGCATCCACGGTGCTTCAGACCGTTGCTCTACCATTTAAGCTACAGAGGCGCTGTACGACGGACTGTTATGGGATCTGGGTTATAGGCCCTTCCCTGGCCCGTCGCACTGTGTGTTTTCCTTCCCTTGTTTCGCGCGCGGCCGGAAGAAGAAGTTGCCGCAGCCTATCCGATAATAGATTGATGCGCTTATGCTCGGCGATTTACCAAGCATCGTGCCCCGACGGAATTACGATATCCGGACCCAGTGCTTAAAAGGCACCTGCTCTTCCTCTGAGCTACCGGGGCGATGGCATGTTCCCGTCCTTGACGATGCGTGCCCATGCCGAGGCTGTTCGTCCATGTTTTCTCCGGAAGCGTCCACATGGAAAGGACGGTTACGAGTCTCATTGTTGGATCAGATCCATTGTTTTGGTTTTCCGGATAGAGCGGATGACGGGGTTCGAACCCGCGGTTTCCTGCTTGGGAAGCAGGCGTGCTACCACTGCACCACATCCGCATGGCCGTGCTTTTTTCGGATACGTCGCACGGCGGTGACGTATAGTCCGCCAGCCGAAAGAGGGATGGCTGGCTTCCGAGTGAACGTCCGGGGCTTGCACGCCGGATGGGGCTTGGATGCCTGCGTTCGCCAACGCTCTTCGACCCTTCTTGCCAGTGGTCACGGATGTGTTGATTCCGCCGGCCGGCGCTGCCGGTCGTACTGCCCGGGCATCCTCCCGCCCGGGTGAGATCCATGGGAAGCGATATTCCCATGCGAGTCGGATTGACAGGATTCGAACCTGCGACCCCATGCTCCCAAAGCACGTGCGCTACCAAACTGCGCCACAATCCGATATTTTTGACAGGACTCCGTGGCTTACCAGCTACGTACGTGCCCTATTAAACGCGATTTCCTCAGATTCTGGCACCGTCTTAAGCAGTACCACGATGCTTTCATCTTGATTCTTTCGCGTGTTTAGACTGTCTCCACCGGTTTTCCTAACCTCCTGCGAAACCTCCCCTTCCAAGCGTGCGACCTAGGATTTGCACGCTCTTCCAGTTTTTCTTCACAGTCCTCGACTCTCCGGTTGTAAGACCTGTCAAAAACGTGGCTCCGGGTGGATTCGAACCACCAACCATGCATGCTCCGCCGTTTGAGCTACGAAGCCGACCGGAACGCGTCGTCTCATGACTGCGTATCATTCCGGCTTTTACCGTTCGCTGTCAGTCTAATGAGACTGGCCTGACAGCGGATAAAATCCGTCTGTTGTTTAGATACTGTGTACAAACGAAAACCACAGCACGGCCTTGAAGGCGCCGCTACCTGTTAATCCGCCTGTTTGCAACCAGGCGGATAGTGGTGGCGGGAGGACTCGAACCTCCGGTGTTTCCTTGTCGCAGATTTACAGTCTGCTGCCGTCGCCGCTGGGCCACGCCACCGGTGCATCGCTTCTGTCGTCCGTCACGGTGCGATGCGTACCGTGCCCGATTCATCTGTCCCCGCAGACCGTGAGTCTGCACAAGCTCATGGGAGATGGATCAGGGTCGTGGAGCTGCCGAGAATCGAACTCGGGTCTGGCCTGCTGTCAGCCTTTGCTTGCTGTCACGTGCGTAGGGGTTTATCCCCACTTGCGTGGGGGAAGATCATCCGTGGACGGGTGCGTTCGGCGAACCCGCACGGCTTGTAGACGATGTTCATGTACTGGTCGGGCGAATCCATCGTCCGACTGTCCGACCAGTCCGATTCAAAGTTTTCCGGCTTTGACCCGTTAATCGGCAATGGGATCAAAGTCGGGTTTCACGCTACGAGGGTGAAACGGGAAGAAGAAACGGTGTTGGCGTCTATTCTTGTGGCAAGGTTGATGACGGTTGTCCTTGCCGGCCTCCGGCACGTAGCAAATGGTTTCCGGCAGGCTATCGAAAGCCTGTCAGCCCCATTGACTTCCTCCCG
>OGPR01000858.1_pt1 | contig 28211 bp, 20 predicted proteins | sample 1552981 | NCBI WGS metagenome assembly OGPR01 (sample SAMEA2580260, study PRJEB22360) | human gut metagenome | biome: human gut; feature: human-associated habitat; material: faeces | place: Denmark | collected 2008/2010 | reverse complement strand
GGGTTTGCCGGCCACACCCTGCCCGATGGCGGCGGCCAAAGCCGGGCGCAAGCCTTCGGGGATGCCGGCCAGGACGGAGTTGTCGACGTCGTCCGAAGCCTCGATGTCGCCGGCGGCGAGCTTCAGGAAGGTCTTGTCCTGTTCCAGCTCAGACAGGATGCCTGCCAGTGAGCCGTTGATCAGGTCCGGGTGCGTCGCCTCACCGGCCATTGAACTTCTCCTGGGTCTTGGCAAGACCGTGGAAGATGATGTCCTCGGCGGCGTCGGCGCCGTCAGCCAGGAATTCGGGCAGCTGCTTGCGCTGGTCCGGACCGAATCCGCCCAGCACCCAGTTCACCGTGTTGTCATGCGCGTTCGCACCGCGCTTGGAGTGACCGACGCCCATGCGCACACGCGCGTATTTCGGCGTGCCGAGGGAACGGTCAATCGACTTGATGCCGTTGTGGCCGCCTGCGGAGCCGCCTGCCTTGACCTTGATACGGCCGAATTCCAAGTCCATGTCATCGTGAATCACCACAATATGGTCGGGCTCGATCTGGTAATAGGCGCTAATGGAAGCCACCGCATTGCCGGAATCATTCATATAAGTCAGCGGCTTGGCCAGAAAGAACTTGACGGTGCGGCCGTCCAGGTTCATCACGCTTTTACCGAGCATGGCCAAGCCCTTGTGATCGGCGAAGTTCACCGTCCAACGTTCGGCGAGCACGTCGGCGGCCATGAAGCCCATGTTGTGCCGCGTGTCCTCATATTTTTTGCCGGGGTTGCCCAGTCCCGCAATCAGCCAGAAATCCGATGCCATAATCCGCTCCTCGTCCGTCTTCCTTTATTCCCGTATGCACGTTCTGTACGTTCCGTACGTCATGCGCGCGTTCGCCTCGCGCACTGGCCCATGCCCGGCCGGATCCAACCGTCAAGATTGTACTCAACGCCGCCGTCAAGCTCGTTTGCTCCGGCATCCTCACACTTTTCTTGACTGAAATGACTTACTGCAAGGCTGCAGGTCCAAATACCAGTAGGACATGTCCCGCATGGTGCCGGTAGAGTCGGTGGCAGCGGCGGGCATGAGTCCGAATTGGGTGAAGCCGAAGCGGTGCATGAGGGCAATGGAGCCGGCGTTATCGGCGAAAATGATGCCGCAGGCCTTGCGCATGTGGCGGGCCAGCGCCTCGGTGAGCAGCCTGTCAAGCATGAACGTGCCTACTCCCCTGCCTTGCCATGCCGGATCGATGTAATAGGCCAAATCGGTGACACCGTCATATCCTGCGCGGTCATAGAACACGGAGAGCGCACCGAAGCCAATGATTGAACCGTCTTCCGATTCCACAACAAAAACGCCGTAGGGCGGCGTATGGGATTCGACCCAGGCGCGGCGTTGGTCGAAGGTGCGCGGGGTGAGGTCGGCGGTCGCACCGCCGGCCATCACTGAGGCGTTGTAGATGTCGGCGATGGCTTGGACGTCGGATTCGACGGCCGGACGGAAGGTGTATGGCATGAGGTTCCTTTGAATACGCAAATAGCCCGTCCTTATGATAAGGACGGGCTATGTCAGTTGAGGTAACCGACTCCCTTCAGTCGCCTTCGGCGATGGCTCCCCTCACCCTGAGGGGAGCCAATTCCTGTCGGAACTACTTGTCGAGCTCGATGGCCTTGTTGAGGGCGTCTTCAAGCTCCTTCTGCGCCTTGCCGTAGGCGGTCCAGTCGCCGTTCTTCATGGCGGACTGGCTGTCCTTCATGGCTTGGGCGGCATCGTTCAGCGCCTGCTGGAGTTCGGGGCTACGGTCGGAAGACGAGCCGGAATCCGACTTGCCGTCCGTGGTGCCGGACTGGCCACCATTGGTATCGGAACCAGATTGGTCACCGGATATGCCGGACGACTGGTCACCAGACGATCCGTCACCGGACACGTTCTCGGCATCGCCTGCGGCCGCGCCGGAATCACCACCGAACACCTGATCCAAGGCCTCATCCAACGTATCCGCAAATCCTACCTGATCACCGAACGCGACCAGCGTCTTCTTGAGCAGCGGGAATGAAGTCGCACCCGAAGACTTGACGTACACGGGCTGCACGTACACCAGTCCGCCACCGAGCGGCAGGGTGAGCAGGTTGCCGCGCACCACTTGCGTGTCGCCGGATTGCAGCAGGTTCAGTTCCTTGGACACGTCGGCGTTGGCGTTGAAGTTGTTCTGCGCCTGGCCGGGGCCCGGTACGTTCGAATCCTTGGGCAGCTCCTGCAATCGGATGGTGCCGTAGTTTGAGCCTATCTTGCCCTTCTCATTGCCGGCATCCGAGTCGACCGACAGGAAGCCGGTGAGGATCTCACGGGTGGACTGGCCAGCCGGAATGTAGGTGGAGCTCAGCGAGAACACCGGTTCCTTGGTGCCACCGGTCTGCAAGGTCAGGTAGTACGGCGGCTGCAGGATGTCCTGGTCCTGCTGGGACTGGGATTCGGTCGGGTCGACCGGCGTCTGCCAGAAGTCCTCGCCGGAGTAGTACTGGTTGGCGGAGGTCACGTGGTACTTGGAGAGCAGCTCGCGCTGCACCTTGAACAGGCTTTCCGGGTAGCGCATGTGGCTCATCAGGTCGCCGGAGATATCGGAGAGCTGGTGGTACTGGCCGGGGAAGATCTTCTCCCATGCCTTGATTACCGGGTCGGATTGATCCCATACGTACAGATCCACGGAACCGTCGTAGGCGTCCACGGTGGCCTTGACCGAGTTGCGGATGTAGTTGGCCTTCTGCGAGCCCAAGGATGAGACCGTTGCGGAAGAGACGGTGGTGGAATCCTTGGTGGCGGAGCCGAGGTCGGTCATCTGCGAGTATGGGTAGGCATCAGAGGTGGTGTAGCCGTCGACGATCCACTTGACGCGGCCATCGACCACGGCCGGATACACACGGCCGTCAAGCGTCAGGTACGGCGCCACCTTGGCCACGCGCTCCTTGGGGGAACGATCGTAAAGAATCTGCGATTCGCTGGTCACACGGTCGGAGAAGAGAATCTGATCGGAGCCGAAGCGGATTGCGTAGAGAATACGGGAGAACAGGTTGCCAACCGAGGGGCCGCCGTCGCCCTTGAACGTGGTCAGGGCGCCTTCCGAACCGGTCGGGTAGTCGAACTCCCAAGCCTGCGTGCCCTCCGGTGCGCCGACGATCGAGTATTCGGTGGTGTTCGGCGAGAAGTAGATGCGAGGCTCATACTTTTCGGATTCAGTGAGCTTGCCCTGAGTGGGGATGCCGGATTCGAAGAATTCAGGCTGGCCGTCGGCGGTCACCTTGTTACCGTAAGCGGCCACCACGCCGTAACCGTGGGTGTACACGGTGTGGTCATTGACCCAATTGCGGTTGTCGTTGCCGGCCAGGTCAAGCTCGCGGGCGGCAATCACGGTGTCTTGGGAAACGCCGTCGATCTCGTACTTGTCGACTGCCAAAGTGTCGGCGAAGGTGTAGTACTGCTTGGACTGCTGCAGCTGTTTGAATGTGGGGCTGACGACCTGCGGGTCGAGCAGACGAATCTGCGCGGTGGTGTCGCCCTCCTTGGCCAGAGCGCCCTGCTCGCCCTTGTCGGTTACCTTGTATTGCTCGGTCTTGAGCTTGTCAAGACCGTAGGCGGCGCGGGTGGCGTCGATATTGCGCTGAATGTAGGTGGATTCCATCTCCTGTGCGTTCGGGTTGACGCGGAAGCGCTGCAACAGCACCGGCCATGCCACGGTGAGCACAAGACCCACCACGACCACGACGGCAATGGAGGTCACCGGCACACGCCAGGCCTTGAGCGCGGCGGAGGCGCGCACGCCGATGGACGCCTGGCCTTCGAGCGTGTGGGAACGCATGAGCCAGATGCCCAGCACCACGCCGAGGATGGCGGTCAGCGCGGCCATGATGAAGGTGACGGGGATGTTGGCATGCACGGCGGTGTAGGAGGCACCGGTGATGCGTGAACCCTGCACGGTGAGCTGGTCGAAGACGCCGATCATCTGGCGCACTGCCCAAGCGAACATGTTGAGCATCAGCCAGATGCCAAGCTGGCGACGGCAACGCTTGGTGATGGAGAACAGGCCGCGTCCGTTAACCGGCATAGTAATGCGGATACCACCCATCAGCACATGAGTGACCACGGAAAACACAAGGCCCACGCCCAGCAGCATGGCCACGGCGGCGAGCACGAGCTTCAGGCCCGGCAGCACGAACACGTAGAAGCCGTTGTCCAGACCGAACTGCGGATCGGTGGTGCCGAACGACTGCGCGTTGAACATGAGCAGAATCTCGCTCCAGTTCGCGTTGAACTGAGAGCCGAAGATGACGCCGACGATCAGCGAAATCACCACGGCCACGCGGCGAGCGGTTTTCGAGCTGACGGATTTGCCGACCTCGACCACATCGCCGTTAATGCGAATGGTGGAACCGTCGGCCGAATCAGGGCGTGCTCGAATGGCCAGCCAGGCGGAAACGAAGCCGGTCAAGGCCATGAGCAGCGCGTAGGCCACCCACAGACCGATTTTCACCCCGAGCTGGGTCCAGACCACGGACTGGAAGCCGAGCTGGCCGTACCACATCAGATCGGTGATGAATCGGGACAGGCCGAAGAACAGACCGACGATGATGGCCAAGGCCAGCACCACGCCGATCAGAATCTTGCTGCCACGGCTGCCTCCTGAGCCACCGGACGCTGGCTTACGGGTGATACGCGGATTGGCCGGGCCACGTGGAGGGCGGGATGACCCGGAGGGGCCGGCGTTGGTGTTGCGGGCCGGACCGTCCCCATCGGCCTCGACATCGAGGATGATCGGATCGTCATTGTTCGCATTGTTGCGTCGTGAATCGCCGCCATTGCCGAACAGTATTGAGAAAGGATCGTTAAAAGACATAACTCAAGCCTATCGAAAGGGCGGGAGGTAGGTTATGCCCTGAGCACAGAATGAGGCAGCGTTCTGTTCTACGCTCCGTTCTACGCTTGCCGGTATGAACAGCCAACGGCCACAACATATGCGTCCCTCAGCACACGCCACACGCCAACTTCGGCACAGGAGCACTCCAATCGTGGCGACAATATGTGCTTTGGCAGTGGTGTTGGCCGGCGTGGCAGCCTACGGATGGCATGTCGGATGGTTCGCCAAATCCACATCAAACGGCAACACCACCACTCCCCAGACCTCCCAGACAAGTGCGTTACCACGCGCCGACGTTCCTTCCCCGAAGAAGAACGAACCGGCCGCACAAGCCCAACGTGCGGTATCCGCCATGACACTTGAGGAACGTGTGGGACAGTTAGTGATGGTGCCGTTGCTTGCCGGTTCCGATCCCTCCTCGTTGGCTTCAACAATCACCGATGAGCACATTGGCTCGGCCATTCTCATTGGCAATTGGAATACCGGCGCCGATACGGTCAAGACCGCGACCGCGCAACTCCAAGGATATGCGCCGGCCGGCAATCGTCTCATCATCGCCACCGATCAGGAGGGTGGTCAGGTGCAGCATCTGACTGGTACCGGTTTCGACACAATGCCCAGTGCCGTTGAGCAGGGCACAATGTCCGCTGACGCATTGCGTCAATCGGCAGGCACGTGGGGTTCGCAATTAGCTGCTGCTGGCATAAATGTCGATTTGGCACCGGTGCTCGGCACGGTGGTGGGCGATCGTGCCTCAAATGCTCCGATTGGCGCGCTGGATCGTGATTTCGGATTGGATGCGGCCGGCAACGCCGAACATGGCATCGCCGTTATTGAAGGTTTGCGAGACGCTCAGGTCGGCGCGGCGGTCAAACATTATCCTGGGTTGGGCGCGGTAAGCGGCAATACCGACTTCACCACCGAAGGCATTCTGGATACGACCACCACGTTGGGCGGGGCCGAGGCAGGTGCCTTTGACCAGGCGATCACCAAGACCGATCCTGCGATGGTGATGATGTCGTTGGCCACGTATCAATCCATCGACCCGAATAATCCGGCGGTGTTTTCTTCTACGATTATCGACGGTCATATTCGCAACGCCCTGAAGTACACGGGCGTGGTGATTTCGGATTCGATGTCTGCCGAAGCGTTAAGCAGCTACGATGTAAGCCAATTGGGAGTAAAGCTTGTCGAGGCGGGCGGCGACATGTCCTGCATCGGTCAGACGGATTACGTAAAGCCAATTGTGGACGGCCTCAACGAACGGGCGAAGTCCGATCCGGCTTTCGCTTCGAAAGTGACGGCGGCGGCGACTCGCGTAATGGCATTGAAAATCAAGATGGGACTGGCCTGACTGCTTATCCTTTGCACTGGTGAGGATTGATGCGCACTGATTCGCGCTAATCCTCACCAGCCCTCGTACAAATGCACACTAGTCCTCGTACGAATCGTCAGTCCTCGTATGAATACAGACCATGCTTGCCGATGTATTGCACCACGCCGTCAGGCACCAGATACCAGACCGGCTCGTCGTGTTCGGCGCGGCGGCGTACATCGGTCGAAGAGATGGCCAAGGCCGGGATCTCAAGCGTATCGACCTTTCCTTCGGGCAAGGTCACGCCGTCCGGACTGGAGTAGCCGGGGCGCGTGACGGCCACGAAGTGGGCGAGGTCCCACATGAGGTCGGCGTCCTTCCACTGCATAATTTCGGCCACGGCGTCTGCGCCGGTGATGAAGAACAGCTCGGCGTCGGGATGTTGGGCGCGGATATCGCGCAGGGTGTCGATGGTGTAGGTGACGCCCGGACGGTCGATGTCGACACGCGAGACGGTGAATTTGGGGTTGGATGCGGTGGCGATCACAGTCATCAGATACCGATCTTCGGCGTTGGTGACGTGCTTGTCCAGCTTGAACACAGGTCGGCCGGTGGGTACGAAAATCACCTCATCGAGGTCGTATACCCAAGCTACTTCGGAGGCGGCGACCAAGTGGCCGTTGTGAATCGGGTCGAACGTGCCGCCCATGATGCCGACGCGCAGGCGCGTATGCCAGTTGCCGCGTGCGGAAAGCCTGCCTTTGCCATGGCTGCTGGCCCCGGCCGGCGCGGACAGGTCAGACATGCGCCGTTCGGTTTCGCCTTGGGTGACGGCAACGATTTCGGCGGGCTCGGCGGATTCCACTGATTTTTCGGACTGAACTGACGCAGCCGTTTTGTGGCTGTCGGTAACACCACTCATGCCTGGTCGCCCTCGCCGGCGGCGTCATCGGCTGATTCGGTTTCCTCTTCGATTTCGCCGGCGGTGGGATTGTCTTCCCTGGGATCGATCTTGCCCATGTCTTCATCCCATTCGTCCTGGACCACGCGACGAATTTCGGCGAAGGTGGGCAGCGGGAAGTCCGGCTGGTAGAGGCGGCGGACCTCGGCCACACGCTCGGTGATGCGGATGAGCGTGTCGGTCATGCCGTCAAGGTCACCGTCGTGCTCCATCTGGCTGTATTTGCCGATGTAGCCTTCCATGAGCTCCATGTGTTCGCGCACGATCTTGAGCTGGGCATCGTCGAGGTCCGCGACTTCGGGCGAATCGGTCTCGGGCCAACCGATGAGCACGGCGTCCGCGTATTCGAGCGACGCACGCTGGGCGGCGGAGGCGATGCCGTCCTCGATCTGCACAAGGAACACGTAGCGGACGATGCTGAGCCGTTCGGCCGCGATCTTCAGGCCGAGCTTGGGATCGTTGAGGTCGATGTCGGGCCGCAGTTCGCTTGCCTTGTTTGCCGTGTCAGCCGTAATGTTCATGTTGCCGTCCTCGTTCATGCGCGCACCTGTCCTGTTCCGTAACCGATCCACTTGGTGGTGGTCATCTCCCGCAATCCCATGGGACCGCGTGCGTGCATCTTCTGCGTGGAGATGCCAAGCTCGGCACCAAAGCCGAACACGCCGCCGTCGGTGAAGCGGGTGGAGGCGTTGACCATGACCACGGCCGAGTCGATGCGCTTGGTGAATTCCTCGATGGCCGCATAATCCTCGGCGATGATGGATTCGGTGTGGCCTGTGGAATGCGTGTTGATGTGGTCGATGGCCGCGTCCAGGTCCGACACCACCTTGATGCCCATTTTGAGGGCCAGGTATTCGGTGTCCCAATCCTCTTCGGCGGCGTGGTTGAGGTCAAGGCCCTCGATTGCCGCGCCGGAGATGATGCCGTACGACGTGGTGTCGGTCTGCAGCACGACGTTCGCCTCGGCCAGAGCGGCGGCGATCTGCGGCAGGAATTCGGCGGCGACATCCTTATGAACCAATAGCTTTTCGGCGGCGTTGCACACGCCCACGCGCTGGGTTTTGGCGTTGATGATGATCGGGATGGCCTTGGCGAGATCACCGGACTTGTCGATATAGATATGCACGTTGCCGGCACCGGTTTCGATGACCGGCACTTTGGAGTTGCGCACGACGGCTTGGATCAGACCCGCTCCTCCTCGCGGCACGAGCACGTCGATATGGCCTCGCGCCTCCATCATGGCGGTGGCGCCGGCGCGCCCGTACTGGTCGACGGATTGCACCAGTGCGGATTCGAAACCGTGGGCTTCAAGCACCGGGGCGATGACGCCCAACGTGGCGGCGTTAGTGCGTTCGGCGGCGTGGCCGCCTCGCAGCAACGCGGCATTGCCGGACTTGAGGCACAGGCTGGCCACGTCCACAGTGACGTTCGGCCGGGCCTCGTAGATCATGCCGATGACGCCCATCGGCACGCGCGTCTGGGTAAGGCGCAGACCGTTGGGCAGGTTGTATCCGCGCACGATCTCGCCGACCGGATCGGGCAGGGTGGCCACATGGCGCACGCCTTGGGCGGCGGCGGCCACGCGCGGCACGTCGAACAGCAGGCGGTCGAGCTTGCCCGCATCCATGCCGTTTTCCTTGGATTCGAGCATGTCCAGCGCGTTGGCGGCTTCGATGTCCGCAGCATGCTCGTCCAACGCGTCCGCAATGGCAAGCAACAGTTCGTTTTTGGCTTCGGTATTTGCCTGTGCAAGACGCTCCTGTGCGCGTGCGGCCTGATCGGCCTGGCGGCACACCGCGTCGAACACCTCAGGACTCAATTCATCGCTCATAAAAAACAAGAGTAACCCACAATGGGCCGCATTGCCCGTTTCGACCCATATTGCACCGAAGATAGCCGGGGATATAAGCGCGGCTCCCTCTGATGAGGGAGCTGCGTACATCCGCAAAAAATCAGTGAATCTGGTCCAGGTCGGGGTAGAGCGGGAAGTCTTCGGCGAGCTTGTCGACGCGGGCCTTCAACGCGGTCACGTCGGCGGACGGGCCGGCGGCGAGCGCGGTGCCGATGATGTCGGCCACCTCCTCGTATTCCTTCGGTCCGAAGCCGCGGGTGGCCAGGGCGGACGTGCCGATTCTCAGGCCCGAGGCCACCGAGGCCGGGCGCGGGTCGAAGGGCACGGTGTTGCGGTTGATGGTGATGCCGCAGGCGGCGAGCAGATCCTCGCCCTGCTGGCCGTCCATCTCGCTGTTGCGCAGGTCGACCATCACCAGATGCACATCGGTGCCGCCGGTCAGCACGGAGATGCCGTTGGCCTTGACGTCGTCGGCCAGTAGTCGTTCGGCAAGGATCTTGGCACCGTCGAGCGTGCGCTGGCGGATGATCTCCGGGTCGGTGCGGAAGGTCTCGGGGTTCACGCCGTACGCCTCGGCGTGGTAGAAACGGCCGGGGTAGCCTTCGGCGTATTTGTTGGTCAGCACGGAGCCCTGGCATTGCAGTACCGCTCGCGGCACGAAGTTCTCAGAGGCGATCATCTCAAGGCCACTGCGCTGGCGGCCCAGTTCGGAGTCCAGCAGTTCGGCGATCTCAGGATCGGTTTCGCAGATCGGCGCGTTGAAAGCATCGGTTGCCTTCTGCGCAAGGGGTGAAGCGGTCATGGGTGCTCTTTGGTATAAGCGACAATTGATTCGCCGTTGTCGCCTTACCGTATGGCCCGTTTGCAGCCGGCCTGTTTCATGATATGGCCGGTCCCCGTTCGATGGCAATGGTGATTTTCGCCGGTGCGACCGGTCGGTTATGCGAGACGGACGGCCCTTCTGCCCACGGCCCACGCTAGACTGATGTGGATTCATCATCCCTTTCAGGCAGAAGGATTCATCGTGACAACCACCTTCCATTCCACCCGTAGCACCACCGATTCGCTGACCGCCAAGCAGGCGATTCGTAAGGGCATCGCCGATGACGGCGGCCTGTTCGTTTCGGACGCGTTGGGCAAGACCAAGGTGGACGTGGCCTCCCTGCCGGGCAAGTCGTACCAGCAAATCGCCGCCGAGGTGCTGGGCGCGCTGCTGCCGGACTTCACGGCCGAGGAGCTGGGCCAGTGCATCGCCGACGCCTACGGCGAACAGTGGTCCGACGAGCGCATCACCCCGCTCAAGCCCCTGGGCGACGATTACGTGCTCGAACTGTTCAACGGCCCGACTTCCGCGTTCAAGGACGTGGCGCTGCAGATCCTGCCGCGCTTCATGGCGCACACCACGCCGGCCGATGGCGACGCGGACGAGAAGATCATGATCCTCACCGCCACCTCCGGCGACACCGGCAAGGCCGCGCTGGCCGGCTTCGCGGACGCCCCGGGCACCGCGATCACCGTCTTCTACCCGGAAGGCAAGGTCTCCCAGGTCCAGGAGCTGCAGATGACCACGCAAGCCGGCTCCAACGTGCAGGTGGCCGCCGTGGAAGGCAACTTCGACGACGCCCAGTCCGCGGTCAAGCGCATCTTCGGCGACCGCGCCCTGGCCGAGCGTCTCGCCGGCAATTCGCACGTGGTGCTTTCCTCCGCCAACTCCATCAACGTGGGCCGTCTGGTGCCGCAGGTCGTCTACTACTTCTCCGCTTACGCCCAACTGCTCGCCGACCAGGTGATCAACGTCGGCGATGAGGTCGAGTTTGTGGTCCCGACCGGCAACTTCGGCGATATCCTCGCCGGCTACTATGCCAAGCTGCTCGGTCTGCCGGTCAAGCACCTCGTGGTGGCTTCCGACAAGAACAACGTGCTGTTCGACTTCCTGACCACCGGTACCTACAACCGCCAGCGCCCGTTCTTCCAGACCATCTCCCCCTCGATGGACATCCTCATCTCCTCCAACCTGGAGCGCATGCTGTACTACTTGTCCGAGGGCGACACCCGTCTGATCTCCATGCTGATGAACGACCTCAACAAGTGGGGCACGTACGAGATCCCGGAAGAACTGCTGGCCAAGATTCGTCAGATCTTCGGCACCGGTTGGGCCGATGAGGATCAGGTACGCGAGTCCATCAAGCACTGTTGGGACGAGAACCACTACGTGATCGACCCGCACACCGCCTGCGGCTACTACCTGCTTGAGCAGATGCCGCGCGACCCGCTGACCCCGCGCGTGCTGCTCTCCACCGCCAGCCCCTACAAGTTCCCGCGCGTGGTGAACGAGGCATTGGGCTTCGACGCCACCGGCACCGACTTCGAGTGCATGGATGCGCTGGCCCACGAGACCGGCACCACCGCCCCGGCCGCCCTGCGTGGTCTTGAGACCGCCGACGTGCGGTTCAAGGACGTCGTGGCCATCGACGGCATGGAGGACTACGTGGAGAAGGCCGCCCAGGCGCTGTGATAGTCCGCTGACGGCACTAACTGACAATTCCCAACCGATACATGCTTTACCAGCATGTATCGGTTTTTTGTTTTCTGATGTCACAAGTCGAAGGTCCAGGCATGTTCAAGCATGTCCGAGCCTTGTCACGCGCGGCTTTCTTGCGGCTTTTCACCTGCAACGAGCCAATGGCGTGTTGCTTGTTTTTTCTAGGAAGGCGGGAATCGCCATGCTGCCGGCGAACGGGAAAATCCATGTGGTTTGTTAGGTTCTGTTTCTGCAACTGAATAGTCCCATGAGGGAGTAGACAGCATTGCGGCGAAGGGCTCGGCCCAAACCGCAATGTGGCAAGTCAACATCGTGGCCGTCGGCAGTTCCGTTACGGTCTGGCTTTGCCTTAAATGACGAGACTCATGTACCGCGGAGTATGCGATACATGGTCGTCAACGATTCGTTTGGCTGCGTGCCGCCATGTTGCGCGGTACGCGAGTGATATTACGCGGGTTTCAGTGCGGTGTGTCAACCAAACGAGAGGAACATATGACCACGGCCAACGGGCAGACGCCCGCACCATTCATGCAGAATGCGCCAGCAGTCATCAGCACGCTGGGCACCGATGCACATCAAGGCCTGACCAGCGAACAGGCCGCGCACAACCTGAACCAGTACGGCCCCAACGCCTTCACCAAGCCGAAGCCGGAATCGATGCTTTCCCGCATCGTCAAGACGGCCGCCGACCCGATGCTCATCATGCTTATGATCGCGGCGGCCATCACCCTGGGCGTCAACATCACCCGCGCCATGGCCGGCGGCCACGCCGACATTCTCGAATGCGTGGGCATCTTCTTCGCCATCGCCCTGTCCGTGACCATCACCGTGGTGATGGAGGGTCGCAGCGCCAAGGCATTCGAAGCGCTGAACGACATCAATGACGACACGACCGTCACCGTGGTGCGCGACGGCGAGGTCACGCTGGTGTCGCAGCGAGACATCACCATCGGCGACGTACTGCAGATCAGCACCGGCGACAAGCTGCCGGCCGATGCGCGCCTCATCGAATCGAACGATCTGACCGCCGACGAATCCGCGCTCACCGGCGAAAGCGTGCCGAGTGCCAAAGCCACCGACGCCGTGTTCACCGACCCGAAGACCCCGGTGGCCGACCGCACGAACATGCTCTATTCCGGCTGCTTCGTGACCGCCGGCAATGGCCGTGCCGTGGTCACCGCCGTGGGCGACGACACCGAGTTCGGCAAGATCGCCCGCGAACTGCGCGCCGCCAACACCGGTATGACGCCGCTGCAGGAGAAGCTCGCGAAGCTCGGCAAGGTGATCGCCGTGGTGGGCTCGATTGTGGCCGCACTGGTGTTCGTGCTTCAGGTGGCCCGGTTCGTGGCTTCCGGCACCGCCTCGTTCGACACGATTTCCGAGGCGTTCATCACCTCCATAACGCTGATCGTGGCCGCCGTGCCCGAAGGCCTGCCGACCATCGTGGCCGCGTGCCTCGCGGTGAACATCATCAAAATGTCCAAGCAGAACGCGCTGGTCAAGAAGATGGTGGCGTGCGAGACCATCGGCTGCATCAACGTGATCTGCTCGGACAAAACCGGCACATTGACCCAGAACCGCATGACCGTAATCGAGGCGTACAACGCGCCGGGCCGCGCCTTGGAGAAGCCCGAGCAGATCAGGAACCGCATGCTGCTGGAGAACTTCTGCGTCAACGGCACCGCCGACGTGACCTTCCCGGGCGCCACCGAAGCCGAGGCCGGCGCGATGCCGGAATTCATCGGCAACCCCACCGAATGCGCACTGTTGGTCGCCGCGCACAAGGCCGGACTCGACTACCGGATTCGCCGCGAGCGCGCGACGGTGCTCCACACGTATCCGTTCTCGTCGGAGACCAAGAGCATGACCACTGTGGTGCGTGACGGCGACGGCATTACCGTGTTCGCCAAAGGCAGCCCGGAGAAGATGCTCGACCTGTGCGCCGTCGACGCCAAGACGCGCGGCGAAATCGAACGGGAGATCGCGAAGTTCCAGGCGCAGTCCTGCCGAGTGCTCGGCTTCGCCCACCGCCATATTTCCGATAAGGACGCCGACACTGCGGCTCTCGATTACGCTGCCGACCGCGCCGGCTTGGAATCCGGCATGATGTTCGACGGCTTCGTGGCCATCGTGGATCCCCTGCGCGAGGATGTGCCCGGTGCCGTGGAGCGCTGCCGCAAGGCGGGCATCGAGCTCAAGATGCTCACCGGCGACAACATCGTGACCGCCACGGCCATCGCCAACGAACTCGGCATTCTGGACGAGCGGCATATCGCCGTCGAGGCGCGCCAGATCGAGGAAATGAGCGACGAGGAACTGTCCCGCGAAATCGGCCGCATCCGCGTGATCGCCCGCAGCACGCCGGTTATCAAGATGCGCGTGGTGAACGCTCTGAAAGCCCAGGGCAATGTGGTGGCGGTGACCGGCGACGGCATCAACGACGCGCCCGCCATCAAGAACGCGGACGTGGGCATCGCCATGGGCATCGCCGGCACCGAGGTGTCCAAGGAAGCCAGCGATATCGTGATGCTGGACGATTCCTTTGCCACCATTGTCAAGGCCGTGCACTGGGGCCGTGGCATTTACGAGAATTTCCAGCGATTCATCCAGTTCCAGCTCACCGTGAACCTGTCTTCGGTGGTCGTGGTACTCGCCTCGCTGTTCAGTGGTCTGGCCGCGCCGTTCACCGCATTGCAGCTGCTGTGGGTCAACATCATCATGGATGGCCCGCCCGCGCTGACGCTCGGTATGGAGCCGATTCGCGACAATCTTATGGACCGCAGGCCCACCCGCCGTGACGCCGGCATCGTCTCGCGCGGCATGCTGGAGCGCATCATCGTCTCCGGCGCGTTCATCGCCGTGGTGTTCATGGCGCAAAGCTGGACGAACTTCATGGGCGGCACCGCCGAACAGCAGTCGACCATTCTGTTCACGCTGTTCGTGGTATTCCAGCTGTTCAACGCCTTCAACAGCCGCGAGCTGGGCAACGCCAGCCTGTTCGCCAATCTGCTGCGCAATAAGGTGATGATCGGCGTGTTCGCGCTGATGTTCGCACTTCAGGTGCTAGTGGTGCAATTCGGCGGCGCGATGTTCCGCACCGTGCCGCTGCCGATCGACATGTGGCTGAAAACCATCGCGGTCGGTTTCGGCGTGGTGGTGCTGCAGGAAGTTATCAAGACCGTCAAGCGCGCAGCCGCCGCCATCCGTGCGCGCCGCACGGCCAATGAAAGCGATTCCCAGCAACCGCACCAGCCAATCGCTCTGGATCTGGTGGACTGATAACACACCGATAACGGAAAGAGACCGACAGATTCCTGTCGGTCTCTTTTCATTCGCGGTCGGACAAATGCGCGGCTAGAGTTCTTTGGCTCGGTAGATGCGGATGGCTATAAGCATGGAGCCAAAAAATGCGAGCAGACACAACACGGCGAGAACAAGCGCCGTATGCCACCAGATCGTCAGGAAATCGGCAATATTCAGCAATAGCCATTGCCAGTCGACAGGCAATCGGGCCAGCAGCGCAATGACGGCATACAAGCCAACCATGACCGCGCCAAAGGCCATCATCATCTTGCGGAATGTGAACCGGTATGCACAGGCCAGCAGCACCGACCCAAGAATGATAGCCAAAGCGAAGATGAAAGCACCTGCTGCCAAGGTACCGATCCACCCCATATCTGCTATATCGCCAAAGACAATGAAGACGCCGCCGCATATCACCACGTCCAAAGCCCAGAGCAGGCCAACCACCAACAGAAAAAGGTACCGACCTACAACTTGTGCAGTGCGTGAAACAGGAATCAGCCCTCGCATGGCACTGTGCCCTGCAGATTCCTCGGATGACGCAGGCCCCAATGCACTCATACATGCCATCGCCGATGCCAAACCTCCGAGTCCGCCCATCAGACCACTAACAACGTGTTCATCGACGTGGGTCGATATCATCACCAGCGATACCACGATAGACAGCACCGGGAAAACCAGCAGAAATACCATATTCGCCACGCTAAACAGACCCGTCCCGACACAATCGAATCGACATTGCTTTACTACGGATTTCCAGCTCATCGTCACCATTCCCTTGAAGCAAATATGCGAGAGGCAATTACATACGAGATTCCATATGCCACAACCGTCGTTGTCAATACCGCAATAACCAGCCACAATCGTTGCGCGATGATGGCATTCGCGGCATGGGCCAATCCTCTGGTCACCGAAGCAGGCAAAATAGATGGCAGCATGAATACAGCCAATACAACGACATAAATCACCATCATCGTGACTCGAAGACCGCCTAGTTTGGTCCACAGATAACCCGTGGGCACGATAAGCGCGACCATCAGCGCGGTGCAGAAACCTCCCAACGGCGCCGCCCACAGATTGCCCGCGAATGACCAATCCGGATTGACCAGCACTTGCAACCCGTCAATCAGCACGATCATCGCTATCGACAATACGGAAATCACCAATCCAACCACATATCGCGCGGCCACCTGACTCTTCCTCGAAGCCGGAATAATGCCACGAAGTCGATATCCGTTCTGTAAGTCAGCAACCGCCATGGTTAGCACCCACATGGCGCAGATGAATACCGTCATGATGACACCCATGCGATAGCCGAAGCCATCACCATAAGCTTCACCTTGAAAGATGACGGAGAACAACGGTGCCAACAACAACGAGAACACAGTCCGTTCGCCGACGCACAGGTAGGCCATATCGACGCGCAATGCAGTGGTCAATGCATGTTGCCGAGACCGCGACACCCTCAGTATTGCCTCCATGGCCGCTCACCTCCCGCTCAAGTCACGATTGGAATCATGGGCATTGGTCAGTCGAATGATGTCATCAATGGAAGCCGATTCAACGACAAGCCCCGAAACCACCGACGCAACAGCATCAAGCCTGTCTGACCGGACCAGCGCATCGAATCCGGTGGCATACGTATGTGAGCCCAGCACTACGTCCGCAGGCAGTTGTGCCAGTTCGTCTGGACCGCCCTTAATCAGGCGGAACGATTCCTCAAACTCGTCTTTCGGACCGGTGTAGTAGAGACGGCCATCGGTGATGTAGGTAATGAAGTCAGCAGCACGTTCGAGGTCGGCAGTGATATGGGTGCTGAACAGTACCGAATGCTCGCCATCCTCAATGTAGGCATGCAGGATATCCATGAGTTCGTCGCGGGCAAGCACATCGAGTCCGCTGGTCGGCTCGTCGAGAATCAGCAGCTTGGCATCATGACTCAATGCGATGGCCAGCATCAGCTTCATCTGCATGCCGCGGGAAAGATCCTTGATATGTTTCTTGCCGTTCTGTGCGTCACCAAGGCCAAAAGTATCCAGATACTTGTGATAGCATCCACCGTCCCATGATGGATACAGTGGCGCGACAATACGTTCAATGTTCTTGACTTGCCACTGTTCATGCATGTAGCTGAAGTCGAACACCACGCCGAGTTGTTCTTTGACGGGCTCCTCGTTGGCGATGTTGTCGAGGCCGAGCACGTGAATCGACCCGGCGTCGCGGTGGATCATGTTGAGGATGAGTTTGATGAGGGTGGATTTGCCGGCGCCGTTCGGGCCGATCAGTCCCATGATGTAGCCCTTGGGCAGGTCGAAGGTCACGTCGTCCAGCGTGAAGCCGGAATCATAGTGTTTGGTGACGTCGGTGACCTGCAACGCCATCGCGTCGGATTCGGATATGGCGGTCATGTCCATGGTCCTTTCTTGAGGTTATTCCTTGCGGTATTCCTCTTCGAGCATGCGGTCCAATGCGTCCAGCGGAATGCCGGCGGCTTTGGCGCCCCGGCTTGCCTCGGCCAGGCTTTCACGAATCCGGGTTTCGAGCTGACGTTGCATCAGTTCGTTGCCCTTGTCCATCACGAAAGTGCCTTTGCCTTGAATGTTCTGCACCACGCCCTCATCGGCCAGTTCGTTGTACGCCCTGGTGACGGTGAGTACGGAGATGCGCAGCTCCTTGGCGAGTTTCCTCAAGGAAGGCAGGGCCTCGCCCGCCTTCAACTCGCCGCTGAGCACCGCCGAATGGATTTGGGTTTTGATTTGCTCGTAGATGGGTTCACCGGACACGGATGAGATGATCAGTTTCACCTATGCCCCTTTCGATTGTGGTTGACTAGCACCCCAGCTGTTTAGCTGTTATACAACACAGTATAACTGTTCTGCTTAACTGTCAAGGTGTGTTGCATAACAGCTAAACAGTGAACAAACACCTCGCCAACATACAGTGTCGAAATATGGGCCGCGCCTACAATGGCCTCGGAAAGGGGTACCTATGCCAAACAACGCCGTTACGCCGACAGCCCCGCCAGCGGGGGTGTAACTTTTTTATCACAGCACGCGCGGAGCGTCGTGGAAGTCGAAGAGGACGCCGTCGGCTAGGTGGCAGATCTCGGGCCAATCGGAGGCGGAGGAGTCGTCGTGCATGGCCCAGACCTTCATGCCGACCGATTTGGCCGACTTCATGCCGACCAGCAGGTCTTCGAACACCGTGCAGTCGACCGGCGCGGCGCCTAGGCGCTTGGCGGCGAGCAGGTAGACGTCGGGCTGGTCCTTGCCGACGTCGTTCGCGTCATCGACGGAGACGATATCGTTGAACAGATCGAACATGCCGACGTGGCGTAGCGCCGGCTCACGCAGATGCGGGGGCAGCGAGGTGGCGACACCCAGTTTGACACCGGAGGCTTTCAGATCGCGCAGATAGTCAAGCGCGCCGGGTTTGGCTTCGACCGTGGTGGAATAGGCGACGCTGGCCATGTCGTCCCATTCCTGCATGAGCTCTTCGGGCGTGTCTGTAAGGCCGAAGCGTGCGATGGTGTATTCGGCGATCTGGCGGAATTGCATGGCGGAGACTTTGGTCATGTAGTCGGGCGGCACTTCGATTCCGCGCTTGTTCAGGAAGTCGATGTCGACTTGGTCCCAGACTCCCATGGAGTCTAGGAGGGTGCCGTCGAGGTCGAATATGGCGGCTTTGGCCATTTGCTAATCTCCTTCTTCTTCAACCACCCTCAGTCGCCTGCGGCGCCAGCTCCCGCCAGCGGGAGCGTAAGCCGAGAATCGGATAGGAGTTCTCGGGCGTGGTCTAGGGAGGCTTCGGATTCGCTGCCGGAGAGCATGCGGGCGATTTCGTGGACGCGGGTTTCGCCGTTGACTTCGGCGATGGTGGTGACCACGCCCAAATCGTCGTCATCGGCATCCGGCGGCTCCTTGGTGACCACGAACTGCGCGTCCGCCCACGAGGCGACCTGCGCCAAGTGGGTGACGACGATGACCTGCGCGCTGCGGGCCAGCCGTGCCAGACGTTTGCCCAGTTCGACCGCGGCCTTGCCACCCACGCCGGCGTCAACCTCGTCGAAGATGAAGGTCTGGTCGGCACCGCCGCGCGTGTCGGCGGCCACCAGTTCCAAGGCCAGCATCAGTCGGCTCAGTTCACCGCCCGAAGCGCTTTTGCCCATCGGCAACTGCGGCGACCCCTCGAACGGCGTAAACAGGAACGCGATATCGTCGCGACCATACGGGCCGAGCGGATCATCGGCCTTGTCTCGCGGCGTGACGCGCACTTCCAAGGAGGCGCCCAGCATGGCGAGCGAGCCGAGTTCTTCAGTGACGCGCGCGCCCAAGTCGGCAGCGGCAGCCACGCGCGCGGCGCTCAGCACGTCGGCGGCGGCGAGGGCCGCATCGTACAGCGTCTGCCGTTCGGATTCGAGTTCGGCGACCTTTTCCGGCGAGGCGTCCAGATCCTCCAAATCGAACGCCGCCTTGTCCCGCCAAGCGAGCACGTCGGCCAAGGTGGGGCCCCACCGACGGGTGAGGTCGCCAAGCTCGTGGATACGGCCGTTGATCTGGTCCAGATCCTCCACGCTGCCTTCGTCACCCAGCTCCTGGCTCAGGGCGAACACCACGTCGCCCAAATCGGCATTGATGGATTCAAGCCGATCGGCCTGCTCGGCGAACGTGCCGCCGACGCGAATCGCGCGCAACGAGGTCACCGCATGATTGATGAGTTCCACGGCCGAAGCGCCGTCGGCGGCGTCCACATCCACCTGCGAGGCATCCAGCGCGCCCAGCGCCGAACCCACGCCTTGGGCGATGTCAGCCGCGTTTTCGATGCGTTCGCGGCGCGCCTTCAGCTCCTCGTCCTCCCCCGGCTGCGGGTCGGTTCGGTTGATGCGGTCGATGGATTCGCGCAGGTAGTCGGCCTGTTGGCGGGCAGAGGATTCCTGCGAGCGCAGGCGTTCCAGCCGCTCATCCATGGCGGCCAGCGCATCCCACGCCTTGCGGTAGGCGGCCAGTTCGGCTTCGTCTCCGGCCACCCGGTCCAGAAACTCGCGTTGCCGTGCGGCGGCCGCGATTTTCAGCTGATCGGTCTGGCCATGAATGATGACCAGTTCGCCGGCGATGGCCCCCAGCACCGAACGCGGTACGGACTTGCCGCCGAGCACGGCCCGCGAACGTCCGGAAGCGCGTACGGTGCGGGAAAGGAACAGTTCGCCGTCTTCGGGGTCGACGCCCGCGTCGTGGGCTTTGGCCACGGCCGCGGCAGCACCGGTGAACCCGCTGCCGGCATCGTCACCGGCATCGTTGGTGTCGCCGGAATGTTCAGATGCGACGGCATCATCCGAGAGCGCGAAAATCGCCTGGGCCCAAGCCTCGTCCGCCCCGGCCGAGACGCGCGAGGATTCGGCGGCCCCACCGGAGACCAGTCGGATCGCGGAGAGCAGCATGGATTTGCCGGCGCCGGTCTCACCGGTGATGGCGGTCATGCCTGCGGCCGGCGCAATGGCGGCTTCTCGAATCGGCCCCAGATTGCGGATATCGAGTTCTTCGAGCATCAGGCTCCTGCCTTGCCGTCGCGTTCGCCCGGCTTGTCGGGATCGGTACCAGCGACACCAGCGTCACCGGCAACGCCAGCCGCATACGCGGCCGCCGGGAACGTGTGCCCGTGATGCAGCGGCTGGCTCGAGGCCTCGTTGCGCGCGTGCTCGCGCCAACCGACCACGGGCAGATCGAACTTGGAGACCAGACGGTTGGTGAACGGCATGCCGGAGAGTCGGGCGAGGCGCAAGGTATCGCGCGATTCGCGCACCATGACGCGCGTACCCTGCGGCAGGGCGCGCTGACGGCGTCCATCGCAGCAAATCCAGCCTTCGGACATGGAATCGTCCAGAATATCGATGGTAAAGGTCGAACCGGAGCCGATGATCAGCGGCCTGGCGAACAGGGCATGCGCGGCCAACGGAATCAACTGCAGGGCCTTGACGTTCGGCCACATGACCGGACCGCCCGCGGAGAAGGCGTAGGCGGTGGAACCGGTGGGCGTGGAGACGATGACGCCGTCCGCGCCGAACGAGTTCATCTCCACATCGTCCACGCGGATGGACAGTTCGACCATCTTGCCCCGGTCGGCGCGTTCCAGCGTGATGTCGTTCAGCGCCCAATCCTCAATGGGCTTGGTGGTGCCAGGCAGCCAGACGTCCACATGGGCGATCATGCGTTCGTCGATCGAATAGTCGTGGGTGGCGACCCGGCGGATCGCCTCGTCGATCTGGAAGCTTTCGAATTCGGCCAGGAAGCCGACATGCCCCATGTTCACGCCGAGAATCGGCACCTGGGTGCAGTGGACGAGTTCGGCGGCGCGCAGTATCGTGCCGTCGCCGCCCAGGACCACGACGATTTCGGTGTCGTCCGACACGCACGGCGGCTGCACGCCGAAATCGGGGGCCTCGGTGTTGTCGATGATGGTGACTTCGAAACCGGCCACTCGCAGCTGGCTCACCGCCTCGGCCACTACGGTTCCGGTCTGCCTGAGCCTGGTATGCGTCACCACCACCGCGTTGCGCTTGGCCATGGCATCCTCCTGTCGATTCGGTCGCACTGCTCATTATTCTAGCCGCAGACACCGTCATCACTCGTACAGGTGTTCGAAAAATGCCGCTTCGTGGCGCGTCGCCGACAACGTTCCGCAGAGTCGATTAACGTAAGGCTTCGGCATACAATGGCATACAGCCGCGCGATCACCGTACGCGTGCCGTGCGCAGCGCGATGGCATGCCGTATGACCATACAGCAGTATCAGTTGAGGAGCTTGAGGACCCATGGCCAATGACTTCGACGAATCCTCCGCCAATGAGGAGGCCTCGAAGGGCCTGTCATGGTGGTATTCGGCCGATGTACTGAGCCGAGACAAAAGCGATAAAACCGCCAAGCGCATTCGCCGCATCAGCATCACCGACCGTCTGCTCAGGCACCCGGGCCGTCTTTCCATGGGGTATTTCGGCGCACGGATCATCATCGTCACCGGTTGGCTGCTGCTGCCGATCTCCACATCGGACATCATCTTCACCAACTTCCCGGTCGCGTTCTTCACCGCCGTCTCGGCCCTGTCCACCTGCGGCATTCCGGTGGTGAACACCGGCGAATACTGGTCGACGTTCGGCCAAGTTGTCATCCTATTCTCCATCCAGTTCGGCGGCCTGGGCGTCATGACCTTCGCCTCGATGGTGGCTCTTGGCACTTCCCGCAGACTCAAGGTCTCCCAGCGCATGCTTACCGCGAACGAACTGGGCACCACGAAGCTTTCCGAGGTCAAAGGCGTACTCACCGTGGTATTGGGCACCTCCATCATCGCCGAGGTGCTTACCTTCGTGCTGCTGCTGCCCGACCTGTTCCGCGTGAACCACGGCAATATGGGACGTACATTGTGGCAGGCGCTGTTCTACGCGGTATCGGCCTACAACAACACCGGTTTCACGCCTGACGCCACCGGCCTGCATGTGAACCGTTGGGGCGTGGGACTGCCGATTCTCATCAGTGCATTCATCGGAACGCTCGGCTTCCCCGTGGTGCTGAATCTGGTGCAGTGCGCACGCCGGCGGCTCAGCCCGAAACGTTGGACATTGCACACCAAACTCACTTTGGTGACCACCGCTGTGCTGGTGGCCACCTCACTGGCTTGGTTCCTGCTGGTCGAGTGGAGCAATACCGGCCTGTTCCCCGCAGATGACCCCGGCATGAAGATGCGCCGTGCGATGAGCGCCGCCGTCATGCCCCGCTCCGCCGGTTTCGATATTTCCTGGGTGCCCGAAGTCACGAATGAGACCAAGGTGTTCATGAGCATACTCATGTTCATCGGCGCAGGTTCCTCATCCACCGCTGGCGGCATCCGTGTCACCACGTTCGCGGTGATTCTCTTGATTTGCCGCGCCGCATTCACCGGCCATCGCGATGTCACCGTGTTCCGCCGCCGTATCCCCCGCCGTATTCAGATGACCGCCGTGTCCGTGACCACGGCCTGCTTTGCGTTGGTTATGGTCGGTGCGATAATGCTGATGCTCACCACCGGCTGCGCGTTCGTGGACGCCGTGTTCGAAGCCTGCTCGGCCTTCTCGTTGGGCGGTTATTCGGTGGGCGTGGCAAGCGCCGGCAATCCGGCCAGCCTGTTTATTCTGTCCGCCGAGATGATTGTCGGACGACTTGGCCCGTTGACCATCGCCTACTCCATCAGCCGACCGATGGCTCCCGAACCTATTCGTTATCCGCAGGAAAACATTATCGTTGGCTGATCGGCCATTCAATCGGCACACAGAAATCCGGCATAGAGAGGACCATCATCATGGCAGCAAAACCGAGCGGCAACAAAAGCGTGCTGGTCATCGGACTGGGCCGTTTCGGCGGGTCCGTGGCCGCCACCCTCGACCAGATGGGTCAGGATGTGCTCGCAGTGGACAAGAACCCGGAGCTTGTGGCCCGTTGGTCCGCGCATCTGCCCACCATTCAGGCCGACATGACCGATGTGTTGGCCATCGAGCAGATCGACGCCTCCCAGTTCGACACGGCCGTCGTGGCCATCGGCGACAGCATCGAGGCTTCGGTGATCATCACCGGCAACCTGCTGGACGCCGGCGTTTCCGACCTGTGGGCCAAGTCCGTGTCCCAGGAGCATGCGCGCATTCTGCAGCGCATCGGCGCCCGCCACATCATCAACGCGGAGACCGATGCCGGCAAGCGCGTGGGCCATCTGGTGGCCGGCAATTATCTGGATTACATCGAAATCGACGGGCCGTACACCGTCGTCAAGATCCACACGCCCCTATACGCGGTAGGCCGCAGCATCGAGGACGTACAGGTGCACGACAAATACGGCGTGACCGTGGTGGGCCTCAAGGCCCCAGGCAAGGAGTTCCAGTACGGCTCCAAGGAACTGGTCATGCATCGCAACGACGAACTCATCCTCATGGGCAAGCAGGATCAGATCGACCACTTCATCCAAGGCTAACCCCCTAACTGCGCTCGCTATACCCCCTATCTGCTCACATCGTGACCGATATAACCCCCTCAACATGGATGCGCTCATTATTGTGGCAATAAGCCATAAAGCTGTACGTCCATATTAATAAGGGGAGTTTTATCATCATGGGCAAGCATACGCAGAATTGCACGCTGATAGGCAAAGGAGTCTACGGCACCATAGGAGTGGACCAACGTTCCCGTCTTGCCGATGGCGCGCATTTTCACACCATGATTGTGACCAGCACCCTCGAGGCCTCAGTTATAGAAGGGGACAAACTGGTCATCAAAAGTGGCATTGTGCGGTGTGATGGTGATATTCGCGTATCCAGCATCAGCGGCAGCGGCGACATCGAAGTCGGCGGCGACATTATTTGCGATGAAATAACCTTTACCGGCAAACTACGATGCAACGGCGATATCGTTTGTTCCGGAAATCTGTCCGTCAATGGCTCCCTAGGCACCCGTCATATTAGCGGTCAGACAGTCCGCTTGAACGGCGTGTTGAAGGGTCATGACGTCAACAGCAGGGCTCTGGAAGTTCATCCACTCCGCAGTACGATGTTTTCCCGTTTTGATATGGATGGGTATGAGGATGGCAGCACGGTTCGCCATATCACAGCCGTCACGGTTGAAGCCAACCATCTGCAATGCCGGACTTTGACGGCGGACTCCGCCATGCTACGCAACGGCAGTGCGGTGGAAAGCGCCACGTGTGCCACCGCACTAGGCATCGACCGTACCTCCAGCGTGCTGCTGGTGAACGGAGACTGCCAACGCATTCATCTCAAGACAGCGTAAAGCAGGTATTCCTCATTACCGTGGGTGCCGATGATGGGACTATCGGCAGTGGCCACCACGTCAAGTCCGTGCTGTTCAGCACAGGCGACCACGTCGTGTAATGCCCGCTCCCGCAATGCCGGATCTTCAACGATGCCGTTTTTGCCGAGTCCTGCCCGCCCGACCTCGAACTGCGGTTTGACCAGTAACACAATCTGCGCACCGGGAGCCGCGATGCGCGCGATTACCGGAATCACATAGGTCAGGGAAATAAAGGAGACGTCGGAGACGATCATCGCCGGCCGGTAAGGCAGGTCGTCGGCCTCTACTTCGCGAATGTTGACGCCGCTCATTTCGATGACGTGCTCGTCATTGGCGATGCGCGGGTCGAGCTGGCCGTGGCCGACGTCGAGCGCCACGACTTTGGCCGCTCCCCCGCGCAACAGTACATCGGTGAAGCCACCGGTGGAGGCACCGATATCCAGACATTCCAAGCTTTCCGGCCCGGTAAGGCCATTGCCGGCAAAGGTCTCGAACGCGCCCAAGAGTTTGTAAGCGCCTCGGGAGACGTAGTCGTCGCCCTTATCCACGGCGAGTTCGCTGTGCCCGGCTTTGACCATGAACGATGGCTTGGTGATGGTCTCGCCGTCCACGCGCACATGCCCGGCTTTGATGAGTCGCTGCGCTTTGGCCCGCGATTCGACCAGTCCCGAAGCCACGAGCATCATGTCGAGGCGATCAAGTGGGGTCGCGGGATCGATATGTTGCTCGGTCATATACCTTCCTTTCGACCCACCATCCACCAACGGGGTGGCTCGGCATGGACCCACCATCCAGCACTTCACGTCATCTTCCGCTGGCGGGAGAATGAATCTCCTCTGCTAGCTGCGGCTGTTATCAAGCTCGTGTTGTAACGATTCCAGCACGTTGCGATAGGTCTCAAGCTTGCGGTCGTTGTCTTGTTCATCAATATCCGCAAGTTCGGGGTATCGCTCGGTGACCGGCGCGTGTTCGCTATCCGTAGGCATAGGACTATGCCTCGATGGCGAACACCGGTACCGTGGCCTCGCTGAGCTGTGCGCCTTGGTCGGCGGCTTCCCATGCGGCGCATACGGCGGCACGCAGGCCGTCCATACTGGTGGGGTCGCTGACGTGTACCTGGCCGTTTTCAAACCAAGCGCTAGCCTTGCGGCATTCCCAAGTACCGCTCTCGTCGCGGACCGGCTCCGGTTGGGCTTTGCCGAGTTCACGCAGATCAAGGGCGATGAATGTGGGCCTCAGGTGTGCCGGAGCCAGCATCAGTTCGGTCGGGTTGGTGACACCGGTCAGCACCGCCAGCGAATCATAGTCACCGCGGTTACCTGCCTCGATATCAGTGTCGAGTCGGTCGCCAATGGCGATGGACGCCTCCTTGGGCACCAGATCGTGGCCTTCGGCGGCGTTCAGTTCGCGGGCCTCATCGTACATGTACGCTTCCGGCTTGCCAGCGGAGGCGACCGGTTCGACGCCAGTGGCCGTGATCACGGCGCGAATCATCGATCCGCAACCGGGGGCGATGCCCAGTTCACGAGGAATCGTCAGGTCGCGGTTGGTCACGAAATACGTGGCTCCGGCCTCGACCGCGAACGCGGCATCGGCCATCATCTGCCAAGTCATATCCGGATACCAACCCTGAATAACGGCCTGCGGGCGGTCCTGAGGACCGTCCACGATGGTCAGGCCGTTGCGGGTGACCTCATCGCGCAAATGCTCGGCGCCCAATACCTGTACGCGCGCGCCGGCGGGCAACGCCTTGGCCACCACACGGGCGGCCACCACCGAAGAGGTGATGACCTGCCACGGCTCCACGTCCAAGCCGAAGCCCTTGAGCTGGTCGGCCACCACGTGCTGGAAGCGCGAGGAGTTGTTCGTGGTGTATTCGATGGTCATGCCGGCGGCTTCGGCCGCACGAATGGAATCGGCTGCGTATTCGACCGGATTCTTGCCGCGATACACCACGCCGTCGAGGTCCAGCAGCGCAAGCTGATAGGCCTCGGCGAGCGGGTGGTCGGTGCCTTTGAGGAAACGGGTCATTACGCCGCTCATTCCTCGGTTTCGGTCTCGGTCTCGTCGAACTCAGCCGGTTCAACGGCATCGTCAGCGGACTCGGAAGACTCCTCGGCTTCAGATTCCTCAGATTCTTCCGATGCATCCTCGGACTCAGCATTTTCGACATCGGCCTCATCAGACTCGGCATCGCCGTCTTCAGCCTCGTCGTCCTCATCGCCGTATTCTTGCTCCAGATCCGGGGCGTACTGCGCCTCGTCCGGATCGATGCCGAGCTTCTCGAGCACGTCGGAGTCGTCGGTGATGTCTTCGAGATCGTGGTCAATCACCACGTCGTCGCTGTTTTCGTCAATCTCCTCGTCGGCATACTGATCCTCAAGACGGTCCAGCAGGTCATTAAGCTGCTCGGCTTCCTTGCTGCGGCCGGCCTCTTCAAGGAAGTACTGCTCGGCCTGCACGGCACGCATACGGTACTCACCCGGAAGACCCTGAGAGCGGCCGACGGTATGAACCACTTCAATGGCCTTGTCCCACATCTCCAAATCGCCAAGGGCACCGGCATACACCAGGAACATCTCGACCTTGGGAGCGCCATGCAGCTGCTTGCCCTCATCGGACAGCGCCAGTTCCACGGCCTTCTTCGGTTCACCGACACCACGCTCGCAGTCAGCGATGAACGGCAGGTAGTCGAGGAAGCCGTTCATACGGTAGGCGGTACGGAACTCACGCAGGGACAGCTTGTAGTCGCCCTGACGGTAGGCCACGAACGCGAGCGTCTCGCGGGCAAAGTCGATGCGGGAGGCCTGACGGGCCACCCACTTGGCGTGCTCCAAGGCAAGTTCGGGATCGCTCTCCTCCAGCGCGAAAGCGGCGAGGATGTGCAGACCAATGTTCTCCGCATGCTCCTTGGACAGGCCGCGCAGACGTTCGCGCTCATCCTTGGACAGCATCGACCATTCCATGCCCTTGGGCATCTTGGGCTCGTCGGGACGACGGTCGGTGTACGGGTTCTGCGAGGGGAAGCTCATCGTGCCGTCGGAGTTACGGCGCGGACGCCTCATGTATTCAGAGCGCTTCTCCTCACGGTACTGGCGCTTCTCTTCCTGCGAAAACTCGCGGAATTCGCCGTCACGACGGTTGTTGTCGCGGCGATCGTCACGGCGGAAGTCACGACGATCATCGCGGCGGTCGTCCCTGCGGAAGTTGCGGCGGTCGCCATCACGGCGATCGTCGTCGCGACGGAAGTTGCGACGCTCACCATCGCGGCGGAAATCACGACGGTCATTGTCACGACGGAAGTCACGACGGTCCCCATCGCGACGGTCGTCCCTACGGAAATCTCGGCGGTCGTCGTTGCGGCGGAAGCTGCGACGCTCACCATCGCGGCGGAAATCACGACGATCGTTATCACGGTGCTGGTAGCGCGGATTCTCGCCGTTCTCGCCTTCGTGGGAACGGTAGCCGCCTTCGCGGCGCGGCTTGAAGCCTTCGCCGTCACGGCGCGGACCATTGCCGCGGTAACCGCCCT
>OGPR01000854.1_pt1 | contig 28333 bp, 20 predicted proteins | sample 1552981 | NCBI WGS metagenome assembly OGPR01 (sample SAMEA2580260, study PRJEB22360) | human gut metagenome | biome: human gut; feature: human-associated habitat; material: faeces | place: Denmark | collected 2008/2010 | reverse complement strand
TGCACTACGGGATGTCAGCTTTGATGTAAAAAGAGGAGAAACAGTGGGAATTATCGGGACAAATGGTTCCGGTAAATCCACGATCCTCAAGATCATTACCGGTGTATTGAATCCTACTGGCGGAGAAGTCACAGTAGATGGGAGAATTTCCGCTCTGCTGGAACTGGGAGCCGGGTTTAATATGGAGTATACCGGGATTGAGAACGTATATCTCAATGGAACTATGATGGGTTTTTCCAAAGAGGAGATTGATGCCAGACTGCAGGATATTCTGGATTTTGCAGACATCGGCGATTTTGTACATCAGCCGGTCAAAGCATATTCCAGTGGTATGTTCGTTCGTCTGGCTTTTGCCGTTGCAATCAATATCGATCCTGAAATTCTGATCGTTGATGAGGCACTTTCTGTAGGGGATGTGTTCTTTCAGGCAAAATGTTATCGTAAATTCGAAGAATTTAAGAAAATGGGTCGGACAATCCTTTTTGTAAGCCACGATCTGAGCAGTATTTCCAGATACTGTGACAGAGTTATCCTTCTGAATAAGGGTGTGAAGCTGGAAGAAGGTTCTCCAAAGCAGATGGTAGATATGTACAAGCAGCTTCTGGTAGGCCAGGATCCGACCAGGAAAGTGGAAAAAGAAGTAAAGAAAAAGGAAAACTGGAGTGAAAAATTTCAGGTAAATCCGAATATGCTGGAATATGGCAGCAAACTTGCTGAGATCACAGATTTTGTTGTGATGGATGAAAAGGGCCGTTATACCAATACCATCGACAAGGGAACAACCTTTACGATCAAGATGAGGGTTGCATTTCATGAGAATATTCAGGAACCGATCATGGCATATACATTTAAGGATATTCGTGGAACAGAAATTACAGGAACCAACACGATGTTTGAAAAAATGCATATTGAGCATTCTGAAGCCGGAGATATATGTACCGTAAACTTTACACAGGATATGTTCCTGCAGGGCGGTGAGTATCTGCTTTCCTTTGGATGTACCGGCTATAAGGATGGAGACTTTACGGTATTCCACAGATTATATGATGCATGTAATATTACGGTGATCTCAACGCAGAATACCGTAGGATTTTATGATATGAATTCAAAAGTAGAAATTCAGTACGGAGAGGAATAATGGAAAAAATCGGACAGGTAATTCTGGATGATACACTATATCCGGGCAAAGATTTGTATACAGATGGTGCAATTGAGGATGAGATGCTGGAGATAGCACGCAATTACCGGGAAAAACAATGGAACGGAGTTATTGCAGAGCGGGCGAGCTGGCCGATTCTCTATCATTTTTCTCATATCAGGGAAAATATACTGAGCTGGATTCCGTTTACAGGTGAAGAGAATGTTCTTGAAATCGGTTCCGGATGTGGCGCTGTGACCGGCGCTCTTTGCAAAAAAGCCAAAAAGGTTACCTGTATTGAACTTTCAAGAAAGCGAAGCCAGATCAATGCATGGAGACACAGAGACTGTGACAATCTGAAGATCCTTATGGGGAATTTTCAGGAAGTCGAGAAGACGCTTACCGAAAAATATGATTATATTACATTAATCGGTGTGTTTGAATATGGAGAAGCCTATATACAGAGTGAGACTCCTTATGTGGATTTCCTTAAGATCATATCCAGACATCTGAAACCGGATGGTAAGATCGTTCTTGCAATCGAAAATCGTCTGGGGCTGAAGTACTGGGCAGGATGTACGGAAGATCATTTTGGAACTCTCTTTGAAGGTCTGGAAGGTTATCCGACAACGAGTGGCGTTAAGACATTTTCCAGAAAAGAAATGTCAGCAATCCTGAAAGAGGCAGGAGATCTTAAAGCATCCTGGTATTATCCATTTCCGGATTACAAATTACCAATGACGATTTATTCAGACCGTCGCCTTCCTTTGAAGGGAGAACTGAATCGTCTGGAAACAAATTATGACAGACTGCGTTTGCAGCTTTTCCAGGAATCTGCGGTATATGATTCACTTCTTGCGAATGATATGTATCCGGATTTTGCCAATTCTTTTCTTCTTCTGATCGGAAAAGAAAAGAAAGAAGCAGAAACCATTTATGTAAAGTTTTCCAATGAAAGAGATCCGGCATTTTCTGTGCGTACGGAAATCTGTGAAAACTCTTCAGGGAGAAGATATGTCCGTAAGTTACCGACAGAAAAAACTTCTGAAGAACATGTGAAGAATCTGGAAAAAATCTCCAGGGAACTGGGAACCTTTTACGGAAGAGAAGGTCTGGAACTGAATACTTGTACAGTTGAGAATGATGGAGTACGTCTGGAATATCTGCAGGGAGAGACACTGGAAGGAAGACTGGACGAACTTCTGGAGGCAGGAAAGACAGAAGAGCTTGAGAAGCTGTTTTTCAGCTATATCAAAAAGATCCGTCGTATCCATGAAGGAGAGATGTTCTTTAAAACACCGGAATTCGTGCAGGTCTTTGGTGATGCAGAAATCAGTGAAAGCTGTCGTTGCAGCGGCATGTCCAATATCGATCTTGTGCCAGCTAATATTCTGCTTCAGGATTCCGGAGTGTCCGTAATCGATTATGAATGGACCTTCCGCTTTCCGATTCCGTGCAATTTCATCCTTTACAGAATGATCCATTACTATCTGGAAAGTGATGGCAAGCGTGCTGTACTGCGTGATCTTGATTTCTATAAAAAGGCAGGAATCAGTGAGAAAGAACTGGAAATTTATGCAGAGATGGAGCGTAATTTCCAGAAATATATGGAAGGCGGTCATGTGCCTCTTCGGGAAATGTATGATGAGGTTTCACCTGGCAAGGTAGATATCATGGCATATTATGACCGGATCCGTGCCGCATGTGCAACGAGAAGACTGCAGGTATTTTATGACCGAGGAAATGACTTTTCGGAAGCGGATTCAGATATCTATCCAATGACAAAACATGGAATTGATTTCGGAATCACTGTTCCGCAGAATGTGCGCCGACTGCGTCTGGATCCCGGGGAAGCTGCAGGGGGATTGGTTCTTAAAAAACTTGTATTTGAAAACGGAAAAGAGGCGGATTTTTCTTCTAATGGTTTTCCGATAGGAAAAGGAAGATACTATTTTGGAGGCGGAGATCCGCAGTTTGTAATAGAGAGTCTGCCAAAGAATACAGGCAAACTTTATATAGAGATTGAAGTGATGAAGGAATCTGAAGCACAGGAGGCGTTCTGGATGAGTTTTTCACGGATCTCAGCAGAAAAAGACAAAGAGATTCAGAAACTAAAACATCAGATTTCTGAAATGGAAAATACAAAGGCATGGAAGCTGTACCGGAGTATTAAAAAGAAATAGGGGAATATTTATGGACAAACTTTGTTTCAGCATTGATGAAGAGAGATACGATGACAGACATGGACATGTGTTGAGCCTTGTAGGTTGGTATATGCATCCTGAAAAAAAGAAATGCATCTTTCAGTTGCTTGGGGATGGTTATGAAGTAATCGATATACCGGAAATCGAGAGATATGAACGCCCGGATGTGGCGCAGTCTCTGGATGTGGAGACAGAAGGATTTCTTCCGGGTTTTACTGTGACGATTCCAGAGGTACTGGAACTTCGCAGAAAATACGATCTGTTAGAACTTCTTTTGCTGGACGGAGAAGAAAAAACACTGCTTTGGGAGTGTGCGGGTGATGACCTGGATGAACTGGTCAAGGATAAACTGGTAGAATTTCATATTGACCGTGTAGAGGTACTTTATGGACTGATGCTGGAAATCCAGGGATGGACAACGGACCAGAGAGGAAATGTGGAAGTGACGGTTCACAAAGAAAACACGGAGCTTCTGGACTGCAAGATCACAAGAGGACGCAGACCGGATGTTGTGGAACGTCGTCATCTCGATGATGATTACAAAAATCAGGAGATCGGATTCAGTATTTCAGCAGCTTTTCTGGAAATTCCGGGGAATCGTATCGTACTTCATTTTTGTGGAGATTCCACAACAAAGACTTATGAAATCGATATTAAAGCACTCCGTAAAGAGCAGAAATCCAAAGGATTCTGGGGACGCCTTTTTCATAAAGACAAAGATGGAGAACACAAGGAAGACTATGAAGAGTGGTTCAAACGCCATAAAGCTGACCGGCGTACACTCAGAAAACAGAGACATACACATTTTGAGCAGAATCCGCTGATCAGTATTGTGATTCCGCTGTACTGTACTCCAACCCCATATCTCAAGGAATTGATCGATTCTGTTCGGGCACAGAGTTACACAAACTGGCAGCTTTGTCTGGCAGACGGAAGTCCGGATCAGAAAGTAGAAGAATATATTCAGAAGCGTTATGGAAAAGACAGCCGTATCCTGTACAAACATCTGGAGGAAAATGGCGGTATTTCCATTAATACAAATAAAGCGATTGAGATGGCGACGGGGGAATATCTGATGCTCAGTGATCACGACGATACGCTGGAACCGGATGCGTTATATGAAATCGTCAAAGCTATCAATGACCATCAGGGGCCGGAGATTGTTTATACAGATGAAGACAAGCTGAGTATGGATGGGGAATTTTATTTTGAACCCCATTTTAAATCAGATTATAACCTGTTTCGTTTAAGAGATAATAATTATATCTGCCACATTTTTGCAGTCAAAAAAGCCCTGGTAGATCAGGTAGGCGGTCTGAGACAGGAGTATGACGGTTCTCAGGATTATGATTTTATCCTGCGTTGCTGCGAACAGGCAAAACAGGTAATCCATATTCCGAGAGTACTGTATCACTGGAGATGTCATATGAATTCCGTTGCGGCAAATCCAGAGAGTAAGACGTATGCGTATGAAGCCGGATGCCGTGCAATTCAGGAACATTACAGAAGAGTTGGTATTGAGGCTGAAGTGGAGATGACGAAACATCCGGGCTGGTATCGCAGTCATGTGAAGATTCAGGGTGAGCCGCTTGTTTCCATCCTTATTCCAAATAAAGACCACATTGATGATCTTGAAAAATGTCTTTCTTCCATTTATGAGAAATCAACATGGAAAAATTACGAGATACTGGTAGTTGAAAATAACAGCGAAAAGCCAGAAACATTTGAGTATTATAAAAATCTTTCCTGGCGTTATCCAAAAGCAAGGGTGCTCACCTGGAAAGAGGGATTTAATTATGCCGCAATCAATAATTTTGCAGCAAAGGATGCAAAGGGCAGTTATCTGTTGTTCCTGAATAATGATGTAGAAGTCATTACTCCGGGATGGATCGAAGAAATGTTGATGATCTGCCAGCAGCCAGATGTCGCAATCGTTGGTGCTAAACTTTATTATCCGGATAATCTGATCCAGCATGCAGGTGTTGTCCTGGGGATGGGCGGAATTGCAGGACATATCATGTGCCAGGCATCATGCGAAGACAAAGGATATTTCGGAAGAGCCGTAAATGTTCAGGAAATCAGTGCGGTAACGGCGGCATGCATGCTTATGAAAGTCGAAGATTTTGAAGCTGTGGGTGGTTTTGACGAAGAGTTTGTGGTTGCATTTAATGATATTGATCTTTGCATGAAAGAGCGGGCAACTGGAAAGAAAGTTGTATTTACACCATATGCGGAACTTTATCACTATGAATCCAAGTCAAGGGGAATGGAAGACACACCGGAAAAACAGTTCCGTTTCGAAAAGGAAACAAAACATTTCGAAGAGAAATGGGGCGAACAGATGAGCAAGGGAGATCCGTATTATAATCCGAATCTGTCACTGAAAGAAGCAGACTGTTCCCTGAGAGAAGACTGAGAAATGAGGTAGGATAATTCTATATGGCAAGAGAAATTTTTGAGGTAACAAAGGACCGATTCCATCTGCAGGATCCATGTTGTTATATTCTGCAGGGCACATGGCCCAAAGAAGCCAAAATGCGTGCGAAACTGGACGGATCTGAGGTAAAGGCAGAAATTCAGCGACTGGAAGTCGTCAGTGCACTGGAACGATTTAAAGATCCAGACCTGATGCGGGGCGAGCGGATCACAGCGGCTGTACAGCTTCCGGGATCTCTGGAGGGATACCAGAAACTTAGTATTTATGCGGAGATGCCGGAAAAAACATTTTGCTGGTTTTCGATTTCAGTAAAGAATCTTGAAAAAAGAAGGGGAAAACCACAGTTTTACATTGAAGAGGAAAAAGTGCAGCAGGGATTTCTGCGTGTCCGGGGATGGGCAGTGGCAGCAGAACCAGTACGTATCCAGATCTTTGATGAAAATAAAGAAAAAATCCAGGCGGAAGTACTTCGGACGGAGCGTGTGGATGTAGAACAGCTTTATGAAGAGATGGAACAGATGGAAAACAAAGACAAATCAGGATTCTTTGTGGAGCTGACAAATCTAAAAGGCAAAGTTGTTTACATTGTTTTTTATGCCGGAAATACAAAATCTGTGCATGTGGTTCCGTTGCAGCAGACTGTGGTGATCCGGAAAAAAATCGAAAAATATGCAAAAAAAGGAATCCGTTACTGGAAAACACAGGGAAGTGCCGCTCTTGTCGGAAAAGTTGCAGCTAAGGTCAGAACGGCATCTACCAGGGAAATTCCATATCAGAAGTGGATCGTCAGACATCTTCCGGGACCGAAGGAACTGGAACGTCAGAGAAGAGAAAAATTTGATTTTCAGCCAAAGATTTCCATTGTGATCCCGCTGTATAAAACACAGGAAAAATATCTTCGACAGCTGGTTGAGACGATCAAAGAGCAGACATATCCGAACTGGGAGCTTTGTCTGTCAGATGGAAGTGGGGCAAATTCACCAATCGCCGGTTTGCTTGAATCACTTGCAGCATCGGATGAGCGGATTAAAGTAGTGTCTCATGAGGAATCACTGCAGATTTCTGAAAATACAAATGCTGCGATTGAAATTGCAACGGGTGATTATATTGCGTTTGCAGATCATGATGATGAACTGACACCAAATGCGCTGTTTGAATGTGTGAAGGCACTGAATAAAAACAGAGATGTGAAGGTCCTTTATTCTGATGAGGATAAGATGTCGATGGATGGACATAAATTCTTCCAGCCGCATTTCAAACCAGACTACAATCCGGATCTTCTGTGCACAGTAAATTACATCTGTCATTTATTTGTTGTTGACAGAAAAGTTATTGAACAGGTCGGAACTCTCCGTAAGGAATTTGACGGAGCGCAGGATTATGACTTTATTTTCCGCTGTATAGAGGCTGTCAGCCCGGAAGAGATCTGTCATGTACCGAAGATCCTGTATCACTGGAGATGTCATGAGGAATCCACCGCGGAAAATCCGGAGAGCAAAACTTATGCATTTGAATCCGGGAAGCGTGCGATTGAAGAGCACTACAGAAGAACGGGTATCGACGCAGAAGTATATCAGGGAGAGTTTCTGGGGCTCTACAGGACAAGATTTCACAGAGACCATGATCCACTGATTTCCATCATTATTCCGAATAAAGATCATATTGATGATCTGAAACGGTGTATGGATTCTATTGATCAGAAATCTACTTACAAAAATTATGAATATATCATTGTTGAAAATAACAGTACAGATGATGCTACTTTCCAGTATTACAAAAAACTGGAAGCAGAGAATCCAAAAGCCCATGTGGTTTACTGGGATAAGGAATTCAATTATTCTGCAATCAATAATTATGGAGCTGCTTTTGCAAAAGGTGAATATCTCCTTCTGCTGAATAACGATACGGAAATCATTAATGAGGATTGTCTGGAAGAACTGCTTGGCTACTGTATGCGCAGTGATGTTGGAGCTGTCGGCGCCAGAATGTATTATGAGGACGATACGATTCAGCACGCAGGTGTAGTCATTGGTTTCGGCGGAATTGCAGGGCATTGTTTTGTTCTGCAGCCGCGAGGAACGACAGGCTACTGCCACAGAATCATCTGTGCACAGGATTACAGTGCAGTTACTGCTGCATGTATGATGGTGAAGCGCGAAGCTTTTGACAAAGTCGGAGGGCTTACAGAAGAACTTGCAGTTGCATTTAATGACATTGATTTCTGTATGAAACTGCGAGAAGCCGGTTATCTGATCGTATATAATCCATATGCAGAACTGTATCATTATGAATCCAAGTCCAGAGGATTGGAGGATACACCGGAAAAAGTAGCACGATTTAATAAAGAAATTCAGATTTTTGAAAGACGTTGGCCGGATATCATGCGTGACGGGGACCCATATTACAACCCGAATCTGACATTAAAGAGCCAGGATTTTTCACTGAAACGGATATAGGAGGATTTTGCATGAAAGTATTAGTAACAGGTGTAAAAGGACAGCTGGGTTATGATGTTATGAATGAGCTGGCCAAAAGAGGTTATGAAGGCGTTGGTGTGGATGTGGATGAAATGGATATCACAGACAGAGCTGCTGTTGAACGTGTGATCGGAGAAGTACATCCGGACAAAGTCGTTCACTGTGCTGCATGGACAGCAGTAGATGCAGCTGAGGATAACCAGGAAGTCTGCCACAAAGTCAATGCAGAAGGTACGGAAAATATTGCCAGAATTTGTGGAAAACTTGATATTCCAATGGTGTATATCAGTACAGATTATGTATTTGACGGACAGGGAACTCGTCCGTGGGAGCCGGATGATCCGGTTGTAAAACCATTGAATGTTTATGGACAGGCAAAATATGATGGAGAGGTTGCTGTAGAAAAATATGCTCCAAAACATTATATTGTACGTATTGCATGGGTATTTGGACTTAATGGCAAGAACTTTATCAAAACTATGCTGAATCTTGGCAAGACGCATGATACTCTGACAGTTGTTGATGACCAGATCGGAACACCTACTTATACTTATGATCTTGCGAGACTTCTGGTGGATATGCTCGAAAAAGAAGAGTATGGTAAATATCATGCAACAAATGAAGGTGGATACATTTCCTGGTGTGATTTTGCAAAAGAAATTTTCCGTCAGGCAGGTATGGATGTAAAAGTACTTCCGGTAAGTTCAGCAGAATATCCGGCAAAGGCAAAACGTCCGACAAACAGCCGTCTTGAAAAGAAAAAACTGGAAGAACATGGTTTCACAAGACTGCCAGACTGGAAAGATGCACTTGGTCGTTATCTGAAAGAAATTCAGTAAAATAATTGAGAAGCAGAGAATAAAAGATAAAAAGAACCGGCTGCTGTCTGAAAAGACAGTGGCCGGTTCTTGCATGTTCGTAAGTTTGACAGGAATCAGGATTTCGCAACCTTTACGATGCGGAAAAGAATCAGGAGAAGCAGAAGAAGTCCGATACCGCCAATCACAAAGTATGGAACAGAAGTATGACTGACTGTATAATCCTGGGCATTTGTCAGATTCTGTGTGCTGGCTTCAATAACAGCAGTATCTTCTTCCGGTGAAGTTACAGACATAACCGCAGTGCCGACCGGAGTTCCATTAAAGAGAAACTGACGGTTGTACTGTCCATCCTGAACTTCGTCATCCTGTGTTGTAAGTGCATCAGCAGTAGTACCGTTTGGTACAAATACGTTTCCACCGGATGCCATATTAAAATCATTATCTCCAAGAGAAAGGAGCTGGAAGTTGTCAAATCCATAGTTGAGAAGACTGACTGCTTCGGCAGCAGTTGTGCCGGATGCACCCTGGAGAATAACGGCGATCAGAGAAACTCCGTTTTTTTCTGCTCCGCAGACCAAAGTACTTCCGGAAGCTTCTGTGTATCCCTCGCGTCCACCGAGACAATACTGATAATAAGAAGCATTTGTATTGTTCAGCATAGAGAAGTTGTTGGTCAGTACACGTTCACCGCCAGATACATTGGTGGCCGGAATCGTATAGGAAGTGGTTTCTGCAATGGCTCGAAAAGATTCGTTGTCGATAGCCGCTTTTGTGATCAATGCCATATCATGAGCGGTTGTATGCTGATTTTCGTCAGGAAGTCCGGTAGGATTAGTGAATACGGTATTGGAACATCCAAGTTCGACAGCACGGTTGTTCATCATCTGAACAAATCCGTCAACGGAACCACCGATCTGTTCTGCAATCTGAAGAGCAACATCATTGGCAGATGCAAGCATGATCGCATACAGACATTGTTCTACAGTAAAGATTTCATCCAGCTGAGCGGAAATACTTGCACCGCCGTCTGTGACGCCGGAAACACCGGTCGCGGTCATAGTAACCTGATCGCTCAGCTGTGCATTTTCCAGAGTCAGAAGCGTGGTCATAACTTTTACTGTAGCACCGGGGTAAAGAACCTGGTCCATGTTTTTGGCATAAACGGTAGTCTGTGTACTGTCTTCCATGATCATTGCAGCTGTGGAGGTGATATCCGGACCCTGTGGCCAGCCGGAGATGCTGTTGGTCGAAATGGAAGAGGTCTGCGTTTCGGCCGTTTCTTCGGCTGCCAGGACAGGTGTCTGGAATATCAGTGTACATGCAAGCCCAAGAGCCATCAGACCACTATATAATCTTTTTGATTTCATAAATCTGTACTCCCATTATATTTCTTATCTTAAGGTTTCAATAGAATCTATCATATCCCATTTTAGCGCTTAATTCAAGCAGAATGACATACGCCCTTGCAAAAACAGGGGCAGGATGATAAAATGATATCCGATTATATATAAAAACAAAGAAAAATAACCTGAGGGTATCAATAAAATATGAGTAAAAATAAAGATGTGGCAGGGCATATCGAATGGGGAAGGATGCTGAAAAAATTAAACCCTTATACGATCAAAAAAGGACTGCGTTATTTTAAGCATTACGGACCAAAAGAATTCTGGATACGCCTTCATGAACGTTTTGAACCGGAAGAAGTACCATATGGCCCCTGGTATGAGGCCTATATACCGGATGAGGCAGAGCTTGAGAAACAGCGTCATCACAGATTTTCAAGTGCTCCACTGATCAGTGTGGCGGTTCCGGCATACCGGACGCCGGAAACATTCCTGCGTCAGATGATCGATTCACTTCTGGCACAGACTTACGGCAACTGGGAGCTGTGTATTGCAAACGGCAGTCCGGATGATGAACAGATGAAACAGGTACTTGCTGAGTATACACAGAGGGACAGCCGCATACGTGTACAGGAATTAAAAGAGAATCTTGGAATTGCAGGGAACACAAATGCAGCACTTGCAATGACGGAAGGTGAGTTTGCCGGAATACTGGATCATGATGATCTGCTTGCACCAAATGCGCTTTATGAGATTGCGCTTGCTCTGGAAAAAGATCCGGAACTGGACGCTGTTTATACGGATGAAGATAAGGTGACTACAGACCTGAGCGAGCATTTTCAGCCGCATCTGAAGCCCGATTTTAATCTGGATCTTCTGCGCTCCAATAACTATATCTGTCATTTTTTTGTTGCCAGACAGTCTGTTATACGTAAAGCTGGCGGCTTCAGGCAGGAATTTGACGGAGCGCAGGATCATGATTTTATCTTTCGCTGTGTAGAGGAGGCCGGCAAGATCGGACATGTTCCGGAAATCCTTTATCACTGGCGGACGCATAAAGCATCTACGGCAGATAATCCTGCAAGCAAGATGTATGCATTTGAAGCAGGCAGGCGTGCAATTGAAGCACATCTGAAACGCACCGGTACAGAGGGAACAGTAACACATACACCGGATCTCGGATTTTTCCGGGTACAGTATCCGGTCCATGGAGAACCGCTTGTTTCGATCATCATTCCAAACAAAGATGAGAAAGAAGCACTTCATGCGTGCATTGCATCCATAAAAGAAAAAACAAAATATCAGAATTATGAGATCATCATTGTAGAGAATAACAGTACTTCTGAGGAGATTTTTGCATATTACGAAGAACTGAAGAAAGATCCGAAGATTCGAGTCATTCGCTGGGAAAAAGAATTTAATTATTCTGCGATCAACAATTATGGAGCACGTTATGCAAATGGGGAGTATCTTCTGTTCCTGAATAATGATGTGACAGTTATTACAGAAGGCTGGTTGACAGAAATGCTTGGAATGTGTCAGCGCAGGGAGGTCGGAGCAGTAGGTGTAAAGCTGCTTTATCCGGATGATACGATCCAGCATGCAGGCTGTGTAATTGGAATTGGCGGAATTGCCGGACATATGTTCGTGAATATGCCGGCAAATCGTACCGGATATCTGCATAAGGCTTCAATCCTTCAGGACATGAGTGCAGTGACTGCAGCATGCATGATGATGAAAAAAGCAGCTTTTGAGGAAGTTGGTGGATTTACCGAGGAACTGTCCGTTGCATTCAATGATGTAGATCTTTGTCTGAAGGTCAGAGAGACTGGCAGACTGATCGTTTATGATCCATATGTACAGCTGTATCATATGGAATCAAAAACACGAGGTGCAGAAGACAGCCAGGAGAAGGTACGGCGTTTTCAGGAAGAAATCGAGTATATCCGGTGTCACTGGATCGATATTCTGAAAAAAGGAGATCCGTACTATAATAAGAACCTTTCTCTTTCAAAATGGAATTATTCTCTTCGTCCATTGAAAGGAATGGAGTTAAAAGAGAAAGAAAACAGATAGGAGATAATATGGAAGTATCGGTGATCATACCGAATTTTAATGGAATCGCATTTCTGGACAGCGTTTTGGGAAGTCTGGAAGGGCAGACACTGAAAAATTTTGAAGTGATCCTGGTGGATAACGGATCCGCAGACGGAAGCTGTTCGTTTGTAAGTGCAAATTATCCATGGGTGCATATTATTGAGCTGCCGGATAACTTTGGATTCTGCCGGGCTGTCAATGAGGGAATAAAAGCAGCAAAAGCACCATATGTACTGCTTCTGAATAATGATACGGAAGTAAAGGAAGATTTTGTGGAGCAGATGCTGCTGGCGATAAGAAGACATAAAAATGCTTTTTCGTGTGCGGCACGAATGGTACAGTATCATGACAGAGATAAGCTGGATGATGCAGGAAATTATTACTGTGCGCTGGGCTGGTCTTTTGCGCGGGGAAAAGGAAAAAATATTGATCTGTATCAGAAAGAAGAAAAAATTTTTTCAGCCTGCGGAGGTGCAGCTATTTATCGTAAAAAGATCATGGAAAAGATCGGATATTTTGATGAGGAGCATTTCGCATATCTGGAGGATACGGATATCGGATACCGTGCCAGAATTTATGGATATGAAAACTGGTATGCACCGGATGCAGTCGTATATCATGTGGGAAGTGGTACGAGTGGATCCAGATATAATCATTTCAAGACCAGATATTCTTCCAGAAATAATATTTATCTGATCTATAAAAATATGCCTCTCCTTCAGATCATCCTGAATCTGCCGTTTCTGGTAGCGGGTTTTCTGATCAAGTTTCTGTTCTTTGCACTAAAAGGAATGGGAAAAGAATACCTGGCCGGTATCAAAAACGGATTTTCTATCAGCATGAATCACAGGAAAGTTCCGTTTTCGGTCAAACATCTTCCCAATTACTGTAAGATACAGCTTGAATTGTGGGAAAATATGTTCCGCAGAATTCGGGCATAAAGTCATTTTTACAGTGGTTTATGGAAATTTAATATAATAAAAGATAAGATTTTATTGATTTTGAAGGACAACTATTATAATATAAACGTGTCTGTCCAGACATGGGATTCAGAATGTACGGACAGAGATGCTTAAAACACAATGAAATGGATAGAGGTGGCAGAGATTGATTCAGGACAATCAGAAGAATTTCAGTCGTCTCCAGATGTTAATTGATGCCATTGTCATTGCTGTGACCTATGTACTTGCCTGGATGATCCGTTTTATCGGTCCGTTTGCATATTCAGCAGTCCGGGCACTTGCGTTTGAAGAGTACATGTTTGCATTGATATTTATCATACCGGGGTATCTGCTTCTGTATCAGGCATTTACTTTATATGAGCCTTTGCATATGCAGGGGCGCAGACTGGTTCTGGCAAATATCATCAAGGCAAATGTACTCGGACTTCTGCTGATCGTATTCAGTCTGTATATGATGGGAGAGTCTGATTTCTCCCGACTGACGGTTTACATTTTCTGTGTGATCAACATCTTTGCAGAATGGGGAGTAAGGCTCTTTATTTTCTCCATGCTGAGAAAAATGAGAAAGCGCGGACTGAATCAGAAGCAGATGATACTGGTAGGTTACAGCCGGGCAGCGGAAGAATATATTGACAGAATTCAGCAGAATCCACAGTGGGGTTATGTTGTCAGAGGAATCCTTGATGATAATGTTCCGGCAGGAACTGCTTATAATGGAATCAAGGTTATCGGACGAATTGCAAATCTTTCTGTGATACTTCCTGCAAACAGGCTGGATGAGATTGCAATTACACTGGGACTGAGTGAATATTACCGACTGGAGGAAATTGTCGGAATGTGTGAGAAATCCGGTGTTCATACCAAATTTATACCGGATTATAATAAGATCATTCCTACGAAACCATATACGGAAGATATACTGGGACTTCCGGTGATCAACATCCGTTATGTTCCATTGAGTAATACATTTAATGCAATGGTCAAACGCTTGATGGATGTTGTTGGGGCAATCATGGCGATCATTGTTTCTTCACCGGTCATGCTGCTGATGTGCATACTCATCAAATTGACATCACCGGGACCACTTATATACCGACAGGAGCGTGTCGGACTTCATAATAAGAATTTCTGGATGTACAAATTCCGTTCTATGGAAATTCAGCCGGAGGCCGAAGAAAAGAAGGCCTGGACAGTTAAGAATGATCCGAGGGTAACCGGAATCGGTAAATTTATGAGAAGGACCAGCATTGATGAACTGCCTCAGCTGTTTAATATTCTGAAGGGTGATATGAGTCTGGTGGGACCGAGACCGGAGAGACCGTTTTTTGTTGAGAAATTCCGTGAGGAAATTCCAAGATATATGGTGAAACATCAGGTGCGTCCGGGACTTACTGGCTGGGCACAGGTAAATGGTTACCGGGGAGATACCTCTATTCGTAAACGTATTGACTGTGATCTCTACTATATAGAGAACTGGTCGATCGGATTTGATATAAAGATATTGTTCCTGACGATTTTCAAAGGGTTCATTAATAAAAATGCATATTAAAGATAAGGGGAGAGAAGATGGCAAGACCTAAGTCAAAAACAAAAAAGATACTATTTGCTGTTGAAATTATTGTTCTTCTGCTGTTTATCGGTGGTCTGTATGTATATGGACAGCTGAATTCAAAACTGGACAAGATCAATCAGCCAGTTCTGGATGACAGTAAGATCAAAGTAAACCAGGAAGTACAGGATTCTATTGATTCACAGGAATCAACTCTGACAGGTTATACAACATATGCTCTGTTTGGTATTGACCACCGTGATAAAAATACTGCACTCGGCGGTGAGAACAGTGATACAATTATTATTGCAAGCGTAAATAATGACACAAAAGATGTGAAGCTGGTTTCTGTATATCGAGATACCCTTCTCAATCTTGGTAACGATACTTATTCCAAGGCGAACGCAGCGTATGCTTACGGTGAAGCCGAACAGGCGATCACAATGCTGAATACAAACCTCGACCTGAACATCAGCGAATATGCAACCGTAAACTTCAATGCGCTGACAACGATCATCGATGACCTTGGTGGACTGGATATGGACATGTCTTATGCCGAGATTGTTCATATGAATAACTACTGTGTAGAGACATCCGAAGAAACAGGTAAGGATTATACACCGATCGAACTTCCGGACAGACCGGATGATATCGAGGCAGTTCAGTATCATTATCATCTGAATGGTGTACAGGCAACTTCTTACTGTCGTATCCGTTATACAGCAAGCCTTGATATGGGACGTACAGAGAGACAGAGACGTGTGATCCAGATGATCGTCAGCAAGGCAAAATCTGCCGGTCTTGGCAAGATCTTCAAGATCATGGACGATGTATTCCCGATGGTTACAACTTCTATGACAAAAGACGAAATCCTGCAGCTTCTGCCTACTCTGATCAGTTACAGTGTAGACGATACGACAGGATTCCCGTCCTCTTTCAAATTCGCCAATGTTAAGGGAAGTATTATTGTACCGACGACACTGGAAAGCAATGTTATCGAACTGCATAAATTCCTTTACGGAGATGAGGCATATACACCGTCTGCAACTGTACTTGCAAACAGTGAAAAGATCCTTGAGATCGTTGGCGGTGAGAGCAGTCTGGATGACAAACAGGCTACAGTAGAAGAGAATACTGCAAATGATACAGTCATTTTCGAGAATAACGGAAGCGGATGGTCTGATACAAGCAGCAATTATGACTCCGATGACAGTGGAAGCGCTGACAGCAGTTCTGACAACTCTGACAACAGTGACGGAAGTTCCGGCGGTGGAAATACGGATTATGATTATGATGATTCTGATAACAGTGGCGGAAGCTCCAGCGGTGGTGATTCCGATTATGTAGAACCTGACAATGGAGGCGATAATTCCGGCGGTGATGACGGTTCTGGCGGAGATACTACAGGCGGAGATACTACAGGCGGAGACACCACAGGCGGAGACACCAGTGGTGGTGATGACGGTTACGTTGATGAAGGAAGCGGTGATGATGGCGGAGTTTCGTCAGAAGCAGCTGCAGAGGCCGATCCAAGTGCAGCATAAATAACTATGATAAAAGAAGGGAATTTCTCGTTGAAGAAATTCCCTTCTTCTGTTACCATACATTCATACGAAAAACCAGCAGCGAAGAATGACGCAAAGGGAGAAAGCATGGAAAATATAAAAGTAGATGTGATCATTCCGGTGTACCATCCGGGAAAAGAATTTTCTGTACTGCTTGAACGGCTCACAGAGCAGACAGCAGTGATCCATCGTATTATTGCAATGAATACAGAGGAAAATTACTGGAATAAAGAATTAGAACAGAAGTATCCACTTCTGGAAGTACACCATTTGAAAAAATCTGAGTTTGATCATGGCGGAACACGTGCATGGGCAGCAGAATTGTCGGATGCAGAGATTATGGTATTTATGACACAGGATGCTGTTCCGGCGGACAGGAATCTGATAGAAAATCTTGTAAAGGCACTGGAAAAGGAAAAAATGATTGCAGCAGCATATGCCAGACAGCTGCCGAATGAAATGTGCAGTTTTGCAGAACGTTATACGAGATCATTTAACTACCCGGAGAAATCTTATGTAAGAACCCAAAGAGACCTTTCCTTATATGGAATAAAAACTTTTTTCTGCTCTAATGTGTGTGCTGCATATAAAAAAGAAATTTATCAGGAACTGGGAGGCTTTGTCAGAAAGACGATTTTTAACGAAGATATGATCTATGCAGGAAAACTGATCCAGATGGGATATGGAATCGCTTATGCAGCGGATGCAAAAGTGATACATTCTCACAATTACTCCTGCATGCAGCAGTTCCACAGAAATTTTGATTTGGGTGTATCGCAGGCAGAACATCCGGAAATTTTTGCAGGAGTGCCATCAGAGGGAGAAGGAATAAAACTTGTAAAGAAAACAATAAACTACCTGATCCAAAAAAGAAAAATATGGCTGATTCCGGGAGTAATACTTCAGTCGGGCTGTAAATATGCCGGCTATCTGAGTGGTAAAAACTATCGTAAACTTCCTCGAAAAATGATTTTATGGTGTACAATGAACCGCGAATACTGGAATGTGTAAAAATACAGACGGCTGTCAATGAAACAGCTATAAGCACACGGTTTTTTTAAGGAGTTGTCACATTTTGAACACAATTGATTGTTACACTGTTTTCATAGGATAAAAAAGATAAAAAGAAAGGAGCACAGGCATGGATGATGAAAAAAAATGGAATCTGAATGCTCCGCAGAATGATACAGAAAACAATCGACAGAATGAGCCACCAAGATATGAACATTATTGTATGCATCAGAATACAGAATCAGATACAGTGAAGGAATTACCTGAAAAGAAAAAAAACAAAAAACGTGGCGGAAAAAAACTTGCAGAAACGATTTCGCTGGCAGTTGTATTCGGTCTGGTAGCAGGTGCTGTATTTCAGGGAGTGAATTTTGCGTCCGAGAAATATCTGGGATCAGACGGGAAGGACAGTCAGATAGAGACAGCACAGCTTGCAGGAGATTCTTCGGCAGATAGAAGTGATTCGAATGAAAGTGAAGGAGCTGCTTCAAATGAAACGGTCGCTTCGGAAACAGCAGCTGCTGTGTCACAGACGGGTTCTGTTGCAGAAGTTGCAGATACAGCAATGCCAACGGTAGTCGCAATTACATCTGTAAGCGTACAGGAAATCCCCAATTATTTCCGGGCATTTGGATTTGGTTATGGTACACAGCAATATTCCAGTGAAGGAAGCGGTTCTGGAATCATTGTCGGAGAAAATGACGATGAGCTTTTGATCGCAACAAATAATCATGTGGTATCCGGTGCGACAACACTCAGTGTATGCTTTGTCGGAAATGATGTAGTCAACGCAGAAGAGGAAACGGTGGATATGTCCGGCAGCGATGGTGATGTCAATGTGGAAGATGCAGTCAGTGCCAAGATAAAAGGTACGGATGAATCAAATGACCTGGCTGTGGTTGCAGTTCAGAAATCAGATATACCGGAAGACACACTCTCGCAGATCAAAATAGCGCAGCTTGGCAATTCCGATGACCTTCAGGTTGGGGAACAGGTTGTGGCAATTGGAAATGCACTTGGATATGGACAATCAGTTACCTCCGGATGGATCAGTGCATTGAACAGAAACATTTCGACAGATGATGGTACCAGTTCAAGCCTGATTCAGACAGATGCGGCGATTAATCCAGGTAACAGTGGTGGAGCACTGCTGAATATGCAGGGAGAAGTGATCGGCATCAACTCTGCAAAGTATGCGGACAGTGCGGTAGAGGGAATGGGATACGCAATTCCAATATCCAAGGCACAGCCGATTCTTGAGGAACTGATGAACCGTCAGACAAGAGATAAAGTTGAATCAGAGAATGCAGCTTATCTTGGGGTCGTTACGGCTGATCTTTCCACAGAGGCAATACAGATGTATGATATGCCGGAGGGAGCTTTTGTTATCCGTGTGGAGAAAAATTCCGCTGCAGGGAAAGCAGGTATCCAGAAAGGTGATATTATCGTAAGTTTTGATGGACAGACGGTCAGCGGCAAAGATGATCTGGAGAGTAAGCTTGCGTATTATGCATCCGGTGAGACGGTGGATGTTGTTGTATCAAGAGCAGATAACGGAGAGTATGTTCAGAAGACAATTTCAGTCACGCTCGGAAGCAAAAATTAATTTATAAAAACTTTAGTTTACAGTTTTACTGGTTATGTTATAATGAACGCATAGATTCGAAGATGCAGAATGCACTTTTGATCTGTGCGTTCTTTATATGAGACAGATAACAACTATGCAGAAGGAGTTTACAGATATATGGCAGATAAATACGAGGATGAGATTTTAGAGGGAGAGGTCAGCGATGACGATGATCAGGAAGAAAACAAGAAAGAACCTGAGAAGTACTGTACGCTCTGTCATCGGGCAGAGAGTCAGGTTGGTAAGATGATCGATCTTCCTAATAATATACATATATGTCCGGACTGTATGCAGAGAAGCTTTGACAGTATGAATCAGCAGATGCAGACAGGAAATTTTAATTATGGTGATCTGCTCAATATGCCAAATGTCAGCATGATCGATCTCAGCAGTTTCCAGAATCAGATGGGACAGCAGAAGAAACCCAAAAAGAAAAAAGCAGAAAAGAAAGAACCAGTCCTGGATCTCAAGAAGATTCCGGCACCGCATAAGATCAAGGCTACCCTGGATGAATATGTGATCGGTCAGGAATATGCCAAGAAGGTAATGTCCGTTGCCGTTTACAACCATTATAAACGTGTAGCAACAGATACCATGGATGAGATCGCAATTGAAAAATCCAATATGCTGATGATCGGACCTACCGGATGCGGAAAGACCTATCTGGTCAAAACACTGGCCAAACTGCTTGATGTTCCGCTGGCGATTGCCGATGCGACTTCTCTTACAGAAGCAGGATATATTGGTGATGATATTGAAAGTGTTGTTTCCAAATTGCTTGCAGCGGCTGATAATGATGTGGAGAAGGCTGAGCATGGAATCATCTTTATTGATGAGATTGACAAGATCGCAAAGAAGAAAAATACCAATCAGCGAGATGTCAGCGGAGAAGCTGTACAGCAGGGTATGCTGAAACTTCTGGAAGGAGCAGATGTGGAAGTGCCGATCGGAGCCAACAGCAAGAATGCAATGGTTCCATTGACAACGGTAAATACAAGAAATATTCTGTTTATCTGTGGAGGCGCTTTCCCGGATCTGGAAAATATCATTAAAGAACGTCTGAATAAGCAGGCGTCTATTGGATTTTATGCAGATCTGAAAGACAAGTATGATGACGATCCACATATTCTGGAGAAGGTGACGGTGGAAGATCTTCGAAGTTTTGGTATGATTCCGGAGTTTATCGGACGTCTGCCGATCATATTTACCATGAATGGGCTTACAGAGGATATGATGGTACAGATCTTAAGCGAGCCACGCAATGCGATCCTGAAACAATATCAGAAGCTTCTGGCACTGGATGAGGTAAAACTGGAATTTGAAGAGGGAGCACTGCATGCCATTGCAGCCAAAGCAATGGAAAAACACACAGGAGCCAGAGCTCTTCGGGCAATTCTGGAAGAATATATGCTGGATATTATGTATGAGATTCCGAAAGATGATAATATCGGTCAGGTTACGATCACAAGAGAATATATAGAAGGCAATGGTGGCCCGAAGATTCTTCTCAGAGGACAGGAAGTTCCGCTGCTGGAAGGAAATCACTAAATACAGAGTATATATAACATGGCTTTTTATAAAGAAAGAGAGGTAACTTATCATGGCAAAAGATTTTTTGGGAAGTCTTGGAGAAACACTTACAAAAACTGCGAAGGAACTGAGCGGACGTGCAGAGGAGGTTTATGAGACCCAGAGACTTAAAAACAAAATCTCCGGTGAAGAACGACAGATAGAAAAAGCAATGGCCGACCTCGGAAGAATCATTTACAAACGTTATAAAAAGGAAATTCCGGTAGATGATGCACAGAAAGCACTTTGCGAACAGATTGACCAGCGCATGGAACAGATCGAGAAATATAAAACAGATATATCTGAACTGAAGGTAAAAAATAAACGTTTTTGTCCATCCTGCGGAAGTCCGCTTGCAAAAGATGATGCGTTCTGTTCACAGTGTGGCGCAGCATGCCCGACTGTTGAACCGGAAGAAGATGCCGGAGATGATGTGATCGAGGGAACAGCAGAAGAAGTTGCTGAAGAGACTGCAACAGAGGAAACAGACGAAACTGTTGAGGAAGCAAATGCAGATACTGCTGAAGATGCGGAAACAACAGAAGAAACAGTAGAGGAAGCTGCTGAGGCAGAGGAAGCAGCACAGACAGATGCAGAAGAGCAAACGGAAGCAGAGGGCGAAAAAGAAGAATAATGTCAGTGAAATAAATGATCTGAACAAATAAAAAAGAACAGGCTGAAATGCAACATCATACAGATGCAGCGTTTCAGTCTGTTCCTTTTATTTGTGAAAAACTCTGCCTGGATTGTGGATAACTGATGGCGTCTGGCTTTTACAATGTGTATACAAGAATGCCGGCAATGATGATCAGATTACCGATCAGTTTCCCCTTTGTGATCTTTTCGTTCAGGATGAAACGAGAAAGCAATAATACGAATACATAAGCGGCAGTATCGATCACAGGCCCATAGCGCATGTCTACTTTGGTATAACACCAGGTGTTCAGAAGAAGAATACCGAAGAACATCACATAGGCGAGGATGACACGCCAGTTGAGATATTCTCTTAAAGGATTGTCATATTTTATATTTGCACTTTGCTTCAGAAGAATCTGGGAGATTGCGGAAAAGAAAGTTCCTCCCAGCATGATCAGGATAAAAGTTCTATTCATATCTCTGCACCGTCCATACTCCGAATAATACGATCAGGATTCCGATGATGTTCTGTACGGAAAGCTGTTCATGAAAAATTGCGACTGCCCAGATCTGTGACCACAGAAGATAGACACTTTTGTTGGCATAGGCGGTGGACAGTGAGAATTTTTTGATGACCTGCTGCCAGGCGATTGCGTAGATTCCGCAGTTGGCGATCATCAGGAACAGGAATACATATAGAAGCGGGGCATGCAGTCCGTTTTTATTGTACTGGATCGAGGCAAGTTTTGAAAAAACACTTGTCAGAGAAAACAGCAGAATATTTAGATGGAGCTGCAGATAGTTTCTGAAATTTTTCATAATTCCTCCACAATATTATTTTTTGACCAATATTTATTAATTTTACACCATATACTAATTGTTTACAATGGATTATGAAAATGATATGATAAAAAAGAATGCATAAATTTATTGCGTATTTAGAAAGAAAGGGAAACCTATGAGTTTGTATTCCGTTGTTGTTCCTGTATACAATTCCGAACACACCTTACAGGAACTTTATACACGCCTGGAAAAAGTATTCCGGGAAGTAATAAAAGAAGAGTTTGAACTGATTCTTGTGGATGACGGTTCCAAAGACCGTTCCTTTGAAGTCATGCAGGAACTTCGTGCAAAGGACAATAGAGTTCGCATCATACAGATGGCGAGAAATTTTGGACAGCATCCGGCGCTTCTGTGTGGATTTGCACATGTGAAAGGTGATTTTGTTGTAACCATGGATGATGACCTGCAGCATCAGCCGGAAGAACTTCCGAAGATGATAAATGTTATGAGAGAACGCGATGATGTTGATGCGATCATTGCGAGCTATGAAGGCAGACAGCATGGATTTATCCGCAAACTCGGAACGAAATTTTCTGTGTGGGCAACTTCTAAGATGCTCGGCAAAGACCCGGATCTTCAGATCACCAGTTACCGTCTGATCCGTCGCTTCCTTGTAGATGCAATGGTGAAGACAAATACATACCTGCCTCAGATCGGAAACCTTCTGGTGCTGACATCCAACAGAATCATCAACGTACCAGTACAGCATGCGGCAAGGGTTTATGGAAAGAGCGGCTATTCTTTCAAACGTCTTGTGAAGGATCTGATCTATGATATCACCGCACATACAGCATTTCCGCTTCTTATGGTGAGAAATATCGGAATTGCCAGTTTTCTGGTGAGCATGGTCATGGCAGTGTATTTTCTTGTGCGTTACTTTGCGTTTGGTGTGTCGGTTGAAGGCTGGACATCCCTAATGATGGTGATGCTGGCATTTTTTGGACTGATTCTTTTGTCGATTGGGATCATGGGAATCTATCTGATGAATATTCTGAACGAAGCAAAGAAAATGCCACATTATGTTGTGCGCCGGGAGGACACGGACTGATGAAAAAAGAAATCGGAGGCTATTTTGAGCTGGAAGATTTTGGAGGTAAAGAGTATTATCCGAATCTTTATAAAGTAAATCTGGGAAGAACAGCACTTCGGTGGCTTCTGGAAGGCCGCGGTTATACAAAAATATATCTGCCGGTATTCTTATGCGAGTCGGTAACGGAAGCCTGCGAGCAACATGGAATCCGGATCAGCCGTTATCAGTTGGATGCGGAGTTAAATGTTTTGCTTCCCCGGAAAAAACTGGGAGAAAGTGAATGTCTGTATCTGGTCAATTATTACGGTCAACTGACAGATGAGAAGATCCTGGCATATCAGAAGATTTTTGGAAATATCATTGTGGATCATACGCATGCTTTCTTTCAGAAACCGCTGAAAGGTGTGGATACCCTGTATTCCTGCAGAAAATTCTGGGGAGTCAGTGATGGAGCATATCTTTCCACAGATGCAGTGCTTCCGATGGATAAGCCAGTGGATCATTCCAATAAAAGAATGGGACATATCCTTGGGCGGTACGAAGAAAATGCAGGCGTCTACTATCAGGAGATGCTTCAGAATGCAGCTCGGTATGAAGGCATGGAGATTCGACGTATGTCCAGGCTGACAGAGAATCTGCTGGGAGCAATCGATTATGAGACGGGAAGACGTAAGAGAGAGGAAAATTATCGTATACTTTCCGAGGCACTTCCGTCAGAATTTATTTTTACCCGGGTGACACCGGAGGGGCCATTTGTTTATCCGTATTATCATAAAGAAGGCCTTAAGTTAAGACGCTGGCTTGCAGAACATAAGATTTTTGTACCGACCTACTGGAAAAATATTCTCGAAGATTGTACAGAGGACAGTCTGGAATATCAGTGGGCAGCAGATGTATTGCCTCTGCCATGTGACCAGCGTTATGGAAAAGAAGAAATGCAATATATGGCAGAACGGATCAAAGAATGGGAGGCAGCCGGAGAATGAAGCACAGATTACTGATACTTGGTACACTGGGCGAATTTGTACAGCTTGTTAAAAAATCAAAAGAACGGGGATATTATACGATCGTCTGTGATGGTTACCCAGATGGACCGGCAAGACAGTATGCAGATGCATCTTACGTGATTCCTGTTACGGATATTGATGCAGTGGCAGAGCTTTGCCAGAAAGAAAAGGTTGATGGAATCATAACCTCTTTTTCGGATCTGCTCATGGAATGTATGGTCAAAATTGCAGAGAAAGCGGGATTGCCCTGCTATCTGAAACCGGAACAGCTTTGCTGGTACAGAGACAAATCAGCCTGTCGGGAACTGCTTTCGAAGCTGGGGCTTCCGACGCCTGGATTTGTGAAAGTACCGGCAGCAGAACAGAATGAATATAAACTTGCCGAAATAACAGCAGGGCTTAAATATCCATTGATCAGTAAACCGCTGGATAAATATGGTTCAAGAGGAATTTTCATCATTAAAGATCAGGAGCAGCTTGCAGGAAGTGTTCGTAAAACCGCAGAGTTTACAGATCTGGATGAAATTCTGATTGAAGAATATAATGATGGATTTGAATTTAATATGATGACCTGGGTTTCTGATGGAGCGGTGAGAGTCATCAGTATTGCAGACAGAGAGAAAACACAGTTTGCGGAAGGAGAGCTTCCGGAGAGCACACGAAATGTGTATCCGAGCTGCCTGATCGATAAGGTGGAAGAACCGGCGGTTTCCCTGCTGCAGTCGTATATTGAGTATACCGGACAGAAGGAAGGACCGCTTTCCATGCAGTTTTTCTGGAAAGCAGGAGAGGGAATCCAGGTCTGTGAGATTGCTGCACGTTTCTTTGGCTATGAGCATGAGCTGACTGATATGGTATATCGCTTTAACATGGAAGAACTTTTGCTGAATTATGTTTACGATAACGAGTATGTTACAAAGATGTTGGAAGCGCAGGATATCCGTAAACCATTGATGCATGGAGCTGTTTTGTATTTTCATGGGAGACTGAAACAGATTCAGGAACAACAGGCTGCATATGAACTCGCGGAAGATAAAGCGGTTGTAAAACCGTGGATTTTCTATGAGGCAGGAGAAGAAGTTGTGGCATACGGTCCGAACCCGTACCTTGCACTGTATTATATAGAGGCAGGTAGCCGAGAAGAACTTGATGAGATATCAAGAGATTTTTTTGAGAAAATGAGTATGACGGATCCGGATGGAGAAGAAATTGTTTTTCAGAATAAGATACCCAAGTATTCTTTATAAAGAAAAGTAGAGGAGTCAGATGATTTATTTTAACAGACCGGCACTTGTCGGTAATGAATTAAAGTATATTCAGGATGCAGTAGCTCAGGGCATGCTCTGTGGTGATGGAAAATATACGAAGCTTTGTTCAGCATGGATGAAAGAACGTTTCCAGGTAAATCAGGTTTTCCTGACAACATCCTGTACGCATGCATTGGAGATGGCGGCATTCCTGAGTGATATCCAGCCAGGGGATGAGGTCATCATGCCATCGTATACATTTGTTTCCACTGCGGATGCTTTTGTACTTCGAGGTGCAAAGATCGTATTCGTTGATATTCGTCCGGATACGATGAATATAGATGAAAATCTTATCGAAGATGCGATCACAGAGAAGACCAGAGCAATCGTTCCGGTCCATTATGCCGGTGTTGGCTGTGAGATGAATAAAATTATGGAGATTGCACGCAGACATAACCTGAAAGTTGTTGAGGATGCAGCACAGGGAGTGGATGCTTATTATCATGGAAAGGCACTTGGTACGATTGGTGATTTTGGCTGTTACAGTTTCCATGAGACAAAAAATTTCACTATGGGTGAAGGTGGTGCTCTGGTATTCCAGAAGAATGAATATCAGGAAAAAGCTGAGATCCTGCGTGAAAAGGGAACGGACAGAAGTAAATTTTTCCGAGGACAGATTGATAAATATCGATGGATTGATTATGGATCATCCTATCTTCCGAGCGAGATGAATGCGGCATATCTGTATGCACAGCTGGAAGAGTGTGATAAGATCAACAGGAAACGTCATCAGGTTTATGATGGATATCATGAGAGACTGGAAGATCTGGAAAAACAGGGAAAGATTCAGAGACCGGTCGTTCCGGAGGGATGTGTACACAATGCACATATGTATTACATTAAGGTGAAAGATATTGCTGTACGTACAAGACTGATCGCTTATCTCCGTGAGAATGGAATTGCACCGGCTTTTCATTATGTTCCATTGCATAGTTCTCCGGCAGGTGAGAAGTTTGGAAGGTTTCATGGAAAAGATGTTTATACAACGAAAGAAAGCGAACGCCTTTTGAGGCTTCCGATGTTCTATGATCTTTCAATGGATGATGTGGATTATATTGCGGAAAAGATCAGAGAGTTTGAGTTTTGATGGAGGAAGGTAAGTTGAAACGTAAGAAAATAAGTGCAGAGACAACTGTGGAAATCCTTTTTTTCCTGTTTCTGCTGGTGTTTTATCTGATGTGGGCACGTGTACAGCCTATGGGTGCCGGGCCGGATGAGCAGATGCGCTATCAGATTGCGGATTATATTTATAAGCATGGTTCACTTCCGGTAGGAGATGACCCGTCGGTACGAAATGTTGTATGGGGAATTTCTTATGCATTTTCTCCGATTCTGTCTTATATGATCGCAGCTGTTTTTATGAAAGCAGTAAGCCTTGTGACGACAGCACCGTTTGCGTTGCTTCTCGCAGCCAGATTTGTAAACATTCTGTTTGGACTTGGAACAGTTTGGCTGGTACTTGATATGGGAAAACGGTTGTTTGACCGTAGAAAAGCATGGATAGCTGCGGCTTTTGTAGGACTGCTGCCAGGTTCTTTGTTTGTATTCACTTATGTTAACTGTGATGCACTGGCGGTATTCTCAACGGCAGTGATCGTGTATGCATGGGTGCGGTATCTGGATGAGGGATGGATATACAAAAACTGTGTGATCCTGGCATTGGGTGTGGCAGCATGTGCATTGTCCTATTACAATGCGTACGGATTTATTCTCTGCAGCATCTTTTTCTTTGGGATAACTCTGTTTATGGAGGCGAAAAAGAAAGGAAAGTATACGGATTTTGTGAAAAAGGGACTTCTTGTCTGTGTGATCGTTCTGCTGTTGGCTGCATGGTGGTTCATTCGAAATGCAATTCTCTATGACGGAGATTTTATTGGTATGAATGCATCAACGATCTGTGCGGAAAAATATGCGAAAAAGAATTACAAGCCATCCAATAGACGTACACCGCAGATGGCTGGATATTCTTTACTGGATATGTTGAATTACGGTTTCCCGCAGGAAGACGGATTTTCCTGGGTAGAGCTTGTCAGTGGAAGCTTTGTCGGTCGTTTTGGAAATATGGATGTGTTTATGCCGAAATGGCTGATCAACAATTATCTGGACTTTATTAAAGCGGGATTTCTTCTGATATTCCTGCATCCGGTGAAGACTTTTGCAATCCGTGTGAAAAAACAGTGGAGTGTGAAGGGGATTTTCAACTGGTGCATGTTGGTTGCGATGATCATTCCGAATATATTGAATGCATATTATTCTTATGCATCGGATTATCAGCCACAGGGACGTTACAGTCTGCCAATGATCGTGCCGCTTACGTATTTCATGGTAATGGGATATGGAAATCTTTTTGATGTGCAGATTAAGAAAGAGAGCCTGCGTAAGAAGATTTATGCTGCAATCTGTGTGGCACTGGCTGTACTGGCAATTTTTGTGTTCTTTGGCGTGATCTGGCCGGAATATAAGGATGTGCCGTTCAGTATCAGGGCGTTTATATATGGATCATAATGTATAAAGAATTCCCGGTGACGGGAAGTAAAATGATTGAACTCCAGAGAGGGATGAATTTTCTCTGTGAGTTATCCTCTGTACTTGTCTCAGAAGTTCTTCAGGCGAGACAGATACAGAGGATAATCACAGGCAGTTCTTCCCTTACTGGAGTTTTTTGTTTCTATTTCAATTTCACCGGACTTTATTGTGGGTAGTGTGGCGG